>Ga0272442_10008510_pt1 | contig 12987 bp, 11 predicted proteins | sample SSMForm2O_FD_200262 | JGI IMG/M metagenome (GOLD analysis project Ga0272442, IMG submission 200262) | Marine sediment archaeal communities from Little Sippewissett salt marsh, Falmouth, MA, United States - SSM-Form-2O | ecosystem: Environmental > Aquatic > Marine > Wetlands > Sediment ...
AGGGCTACTTTTTTTCCAATAAGCCGTCTTGAAATGGATCCAATAATGTCCCTGGATGGATGCGGTTCAATCATCATGATCTGGCCTCCTCCTGTAATACCTCTAAAAAACGGGAAAGATGTTCTTCTGAAAGGTGCGGCATCATACTTATTCGTAAAAAACCGGGAAAGAGCGAAAGGGCGAAACCCCTCTGACGAAGCCTGGCAGAAAGGACCTCCGCTGGTATCCGGTCCGGCTGTATTCCCAGTACGTTGATCACGGGTTCCATCACTATCCGGATTCCTTCGACAGTTTCGATCTGGTTTTTAAGCCAGTGGGTTGAGTGCATGCATTTTTTTATGACAGCGCTGTAACCCTTAAAGCCAAGCATCATCAGGAGACTCCAGACTGCGGCAACGGATGCCCCTGAACGGGTCCCCACAATTGTACGCTGACGGGTATGACCGCCTGAAAGGTAGGACACGTCGGTGGTGCTGTGACCGGCGATATCGTCATTTCGGTACAGAATGCACCCGGCGGGGATAGGGGCACGGCCCATCTTGTGCGGGTCTATCGTGATGGAGTCCACTCCCGGAAGTAAAAAATCAAAGGCGGACCCGGTATACGGGTACCCAGCGCTTTCCAGAAAGGGGAGAACAAATCCTCCGAAAGCCGCGTCAACATGGAAGTACAGGTCTTTTTCCACGGCAATATCAGATATCAGTTCAAGAGGATCAACGGCTCCCAGGCCGGTAGTCCCGGCGATACCGACAAGCGCCATGGTGCGGGGACCGACGGCCTTTCTGTACTGTTCAATATCGACCCTGTTGTCCCGGTCCACGGGGATTTTAAGGAGGGTGAGGTCCATAAGACCGGCGGCCTTATCGAAAGAGAAGTGCGCGGTTTCAGGGAGGACCACCTCTCTGCACTGTTTTGAAGTCCTGTTCTTTGCGGTCCACAAGGCCAGTAAATTGGCCTCGGTACCTCCGCTGACGATTGCTCCAACGGTTCCGTGGTTATGAAGCAAAGTTCCTATGATTCGGATCGTTTCTTCTTCCAGATCGGCAAGATCCGGGTGCAGCCCCGGGTCTCCGATGTTTCTTTCGAGGTAGGAGGAAAAAATATCCGCCGCGGCAGGATCGGGAGAGCTGCACATGGATCCGAGAATTCTGCCGGAATTAAATCTTAGATCAGCCTCCAGTTTTTTTTCCAAATGAATCCGCACCTGGTCCTGAGACAAACCGTTTTGCGGAAATGGCGTATATATTGAATCTGGCACAGTTACCCCTTTTCCCCTTATAAAACAATCAATGATAGGAGTGTGAATCACTTGGGAAAGTACCGTTCTTTACTTCTCTGGAATATTCCGATATGGCGTTCCGCGTCAATTCTCCCAATTGGCTGTACTGCTTGACGAACTTCGGAAGATGTCCATGATTCAGACCAAGCATGTCATGAAGCACAAGGACCTGTCCGTCACAGTCGGGTCCCGCACCGATGCCTATGGTTGGAATCCTGAGGGCAGCTGAGACTGAAGCGGCGAGGGAGCGCGGAACGCATTCGAGCACTATCGCGACGGCACCGTTTTTTTCCAGCTCGACGGCATCGTTCATAAGTTTCTCCGCGGCAGCTTCATCCTTTCCCTGTACCTTGAATTGAACGGCGGTCTGAGGAAGAAGTCCAAGATGACCCATGAGGGGGATGCCTCCACCGGTGATCCTCCGAACGACTTCGGCTTTATTGCCCTCAATTTTTACTCCGTCAGCGCCGGTTTTAATAAGCGCCTCGGCGTTTTTCAGCGCTTCAGCGGGATCGTCAAAGGTGTGAAAGGGCATGTCGGCGATGATCGGAATAGACGGCGCCGCGCGGCAGACAATTTCGGTATGATACAGCATATGATCCAGGCTCACTTTTCTGGTAGTATCATGTCCCTGAACAACCATTCCCAGGCTGTCTCCGACGAGAATCACGTCGATCTCTCCGCTGAGTTCCATAATACCGGCGAAAGCTGCGTCATAGGCAGTGAGCATCACTATTTTATCTCCGGTGTGTTTCCGGTCAATATAGTCCTGACGGGTGATAATGTGTGAGATGGACATCTTTATTCTCCTTCAAACGAGAATGAACGCAGTCTGTCTGCAATAAAGTCGAGAACAGCCTTCAGGTTCTGCTTATTATCAAAATCCCGCAGAATGGCAATGCATTCATCTTTATTAAGGTTTTTCAGCCTGTCAATTTCCTGTATCAGGAGGGGAATTACCCGCGTAATGTTATCTACCACGGTTATTGAAGCCTTGCGGGCGGTCCGTGACAGGGGATTCAGGTCGACGGTGATCACCGTTTTGCCCATAGCGATCAGGCCTTCAGTCCGGTCTCCATCCTCCAGCGGAACAAATACCACATCTGCGGCGCCGATCCCCCGGGGGTCTATTCTCCGCCGCTCGCTGCCTATTTCAGGGACAGTTTCAGATGCAGCGTCACCTATCCCGAGTATGTCTGCAGCTCCGGCGTCACGCAGGGTCTTTTCAATGGCATGTTCGCGTTCAGGGCTCCGATAGAAAAGATTTATTTCCATGGGAGCGCGGGCAGCCCCGGACAATTTTACAATGTCTTCAGCGCATAATGCCGCGAAATTCCCGTTTATCGAAAGTACAGGGTGCCGGGCGAGCAGCAGACATGCCGCGGCCGCGGCAATTGCGTCGAGAGCGGGTGGAGGCGTATCTTCTCCGCAGAGGTAGTCAAAGGCCTCGCCTCTTCCATGAGCAATAAGCCCCGCAGGTGCTACAACATTTTGGGCAACAGCCTCAACGAGATGTTCGCGGACCGAAATTGACTGGTAACGCGGATGATCCTCAGGAACATGAATCTCCATTATAGATAAATACCTCCAGTTGAATTTATGGGAGTGGAAAAGATTGAAATTTTCTCCCCGGTTTTAGTTTTTCGGCATATATCTTTCAATATTGCCGTTATTTCGGGCATATTCTGATCTTCAGCAAGGCTGAAGACTGCTTCACCGAACATCAGCATGCTACCAATAATCCCTCTTTTTTCCAATAGTTCCAGAGTAGTTTCGACCCATGGAGTCATAAGACAGGTTTCTACGCTGAAAGTCCTGGAATAGTAGAGAAAATTTTTTACGGTCGGATTTTTCCTCAACTCCGTGAAATTATGTAATCCGGCGCGGTTTACATCATTACGTATTTTAGGATCAGACAGAGCCTTACTGGTCAGAGACGGGCCTCTCACGGCAAATAATGCCTGGAGGTTCCGCGGATAGCTGAACGTCTGGACCTGTCCCACTCCCGGAGCGCCAGGTACCGTCCGCAGTTCAAAGCCCCCGAAATACTCCCCGATGACGGTACCGAGGCCGGTCCTGCACTCTATTTCAGCAATATGGGCAAAGTGTGATGCCTGCTCGGTGGTGAAAGGAAATCCGAAGTATTTATTGAGGGCGAGGGACAGACTCAGGGCCCCCGCGCCGCTCGTTCCAAAACCGCTGCTCTGGGGAGGGATGATTGTATGCTCGATTTTAAGCTGCTGGTGTGGTCTTTTGGACAAGGATTGGCTAAAATGATCGTAGAGCTGACGGGAAACGTTCAGATCCCCGGATACTTTGTTATTGAGATAAAATTCGGGGGGGCCGGGATTTTGAGAAATGGTTTGAATCCTGGTGGTCACTCCCTGTTCAATAGAAAAACCGGCGCCGAGTGATCCTCGGTTGAGCGGGTTCTCGGATGTGTCATCAATGTAGAAGATCCCGGTAATATGGCCGGGAGCATAGGCGGCGATGGTGTTCACTTATATATTCCTCGGTATAAATCTTCGTATAAACGGTACTTAAGATTATGGGAAAAGTCAATATTGGACGAAAACTCTCTCTCATCGCCCTGCTCATATGTCTGCAGCCGTCAATGACCGTGGAAGCGGAGAATGTAGATGTTTCCGGTCCTCAATGGAAAAAACCGACAGGGGGGAAAGTGATAAGCGTGCTTCCGTCATCAAGGTACTCCTGGATATATGCCTTGTCAGAAGACCGCACAATTCACTGCATTGATTCAGAAGGATCACCGGTGTGGCAGAGCGAGCGTCTGCCGAACAGACCGACAGGAGCGGCCGCCGGAACAGACGAGAGCCTGTATGTATCGACAAACCGCAACGAGTTGTACGCTTTCAATCCGGCCGGCAGAATAGTATGGTCCGTAGGGCTCTCCGGTACAATCAGAGGTGATATTCAGGTGGGAGATGACGGAATGCTGTACTATCTGACATCATCGGGTTATATTGCCGCTCGTACTCATATAGGGAGACTCGCGTGGCAGCGTCAGCTGGATATGGAACCTCTCACATCTCTCGGCTTTGATGGTTTCGGCCGCCTGTGGATTATTCTGTCTGACGGGACCGGTCTTTCGATGGACCTTGATGGAAGGATACTGTCACGTTTCAAGGTTTCAATTAAAGGTGCCAGCGGGACCATGTTCGGGGATACAATGCTCAGCTGCGACACAAACGGAGTATATATACTGTCCGGACAAAGCATAAGTTCATATGACCCGGAGGGTATATTAAAATGGAGCGTTTCTCTGGATTCAAAATGGACAGCATGTGCGCTGGATGCGGAATTCCTCTTTGTCAGCACAGATAAAGGCAGTCTGTCCGCGCTGGAAAAAGAAACCGGCAGCAGGGTGTGGACAAAAACTATATTTACCGGGACAAGGTATATTCAGCATGGTCCCCGGGGACAAAATGTTCTGGCAGCCAACGGCATGCAGGGCACGCTGTTTATGGATTTAAAAGACGGATCGGTCCTGCAGCACTTTGTGAGTCCCCGCGCGGCCGGCAAACCGCTTGTCGTGCAGGAGAATTTTTATATACCCGGGGATGACTGGCTTGTGTATAGCTATTCGCTTAAAAAAACAGTACAGAATGCCTTCAGTCTTTCCGGAATACGGACGACACAGAAAACGGATTCTGTGGTGCCTTTGAGTGCGAAGGATATGTATACACGGGAAATCATGGACCTGGCGGACAGAAGTGAATATGAACGATTATTGGATAGACTCGAGGATGACCTGAGGTCTCTTACTCCTGAGGGCCGGTACCGCACTTCCCTCAACTCCGTTCAAATCCTTGCTGGCGTAGGAGTCCTGAATCCGATTTATCGGGACGGATTTCTGATCAATGATTTCCCCGATATACGCCTGCGCTCAGTACAAATCCTGTCAAAATATGGAACATCAGCAAGCGGCGAATTACTGCTGAGGCTGATTCGTTATGAATGGGACCCTGTAGTATCGGAGGAGATTATTGCGGCCCTCGGCGTGCTGAGGAGCGATCCGAATGGAGAAGTGGTGAACACCCTTCAGCAGCTTGTACATGGGGGGAGGATCCCAATCGATAAAAACCCCGGGATTGCCTTAACTCTTATTGACAGTCTCGATAAGATTTGCCGGTACGGCGGGATTGTCAGGAGTTCCGCCTCTCAGCTGCTGAATGAGCTCTATTTTTCAAATATACCCAGAGAGTTTCGCATGAAGGCGATTGAGACCTTGAGGAGCCTGGGGGATAAAAAGTAATTTTCCGAGCTGAAGCGCACAGTTTTACATGCTATACTATTTATTATGAAACGCATGATTTTTTTCGTTCTGGCAGGTTTGTTGGTTTTTTCGGCTTGGGCGGTAGATATCGAGGAAAGAGAGCTCGAAAAAACTTCCGGTGAAATAATTGAGTTCTTTAATTACGAAGGGCCCCATGATAAAATTGAAACGGATGAACAGATTCGCAGTATCGGAGAGGGTCTCAGCATTTCCATAGCCGACGGTGTTGATTATTCAGTTGTCCGTCGGGGCTCATATTTTGATAAGTACCGTATCATCCATATCATCGCTCCACAGGAACAGGCTGGACTGAATGCCGATATTTTTATTATATCCGATCAGGCAAGGGTGGATCATATCGACAACATACGGAGGATCCTCTCCGGGTATGTGAGGGAATCGTATGGTTTTTCCGAAGAAAGGGCTGACGCCCTCGCGAAATTTATCACCTATTACAACGCCGTCTACCGCAGCCGGATGGACTATTTTAGAATTGCCTACAATATCCTGGTGGTTGGAGAATTGGACCCTGAGAAAGCAGGGATAGCCAGAAGGTATTCAGAATGGCCCGGCCGCACCCAGATGCTTATTCCTCTTACCCGGCTTGCCGGAGCAGTCCTGCCTGCCGCAGAGACCCTCGGAGGGGATGAAGCTGTCGTGGAGGAACTGCGCACAGAGAAGGACCGTGGTATTGAGGAGCGCAAAGAGATTGTTGAAATGCGCGAAGAACAGCTCGAGGAAGAAATACAGGAGCTTGAAGAGGAGAAGGAAGCACTACAACAGCAGGAAGACGAACTTGCGGATACCAGGGACTTGGAGTCGGCGGATCAGAAACAGATAGAGGAAAAGGAAGAGGAAATAGCCGGGAAAAAAGCGGAGATAGAACGGAAGGAAGAAGAGCTCGAAGAGCGCAAGGATAAGATTGCCGAAGAGAGGGAGCGCGTATCCGAGGACCAGAAGGAAATTATAGCCAGAGAAGAGGTCCGGAAAGCTGCTGTGGAAGAAAGGGAGGCGGAACAGGCCTCCCCGGCCGCGGCGCCTGGGGAGGGGACCGCTCTTATACCCTTTATAGTAGTCGAGGAAAGGGAGAATAATCCTTTTGGTACCCTGGTGCTGATCGATTCCGAGGGAGAGATAAAAAATCGTTCAAAGCTTAACACAATCAGAAGCAGAGAGATCATTATAAACCGCGACAGGTTATACGTGGCCGCGGGTGATGATGCGCCGCCGCGGGCAGTACGACTCGTAGCTCTTGATACGGGCAGTCTGGAAGTAGCGGCGGAATCAGATATTGATGTGTTCAGCGGGACCGCTTTAGAACTGGCTGATGGTTTTCTGTTTTGTGTTGTCCGGGAAGGAAAGGATTACTATCTTGGCAGATTTAACATGAATCTTGAACTGCAGCAGAAGAGCATGTTGAAGGTGGCGCGGTTTACTTCCATCTATCCGACCGGATCCAACATTATCGTACAGCGAAAAGATGGACATATAGTGTTTCTGGACCGGGATACTTTACTGGAATAGTCTGAGGACTATCTCTTCGATCTGAAAATTCTTCTGTAAAATCTCATGATTGCATTAAATATCCTGCGCAGGAAACCCGGGTTTCTCAGTTTTTCCAGTCGGGAAATTCCATCGGCAAGTTCAACAGCACTCAGATTGCGGCGCTGAAGATTTTCATCTATTTCCATTTCGAGTTCATCCATATCCGACGAAGTATCCGTAATATGGACTTCGATATTTTTCCATCCGAGTCGTTTTATGGCTTCAAGCCGGCGCTGTCCGGCGATGAGCTCTCTCCTGCTGTTCAGCAAAACTGGATTCATCTGACCGTGTATTCTTATACTCTCCATAAGCTTGGATAAATCGCCCAGGTCCTGGCGAATCCGCTTTTTCACGACAATGTCATTTACTGGAATTTGCATATCGGGCCGACTCCTGTCAGTTTCTTATCTACAACATATGATAGTAGATTCAGAATGAGAAGTCATCGATAATCAGTAAGAAATTACTCAAGGAGGGGGTTGAAATTGCTGTTGCCGCTGTTACCACCGGAATCTTCATTAGCGTACGTGGTGCTGTCCTCACGGTTCATAAGCTGATTTTCGAGATTTGCGAGAAAATCACTGTCAAGCTCGGGTGCATCATCCAGGCTGATGTCGAAATCTTCTATAAGGAGAGAATCCTGAAGTTTGCGAACAAGGTATTCATCGCGTTCCTTTTCAAATTTATGGATATTACAGAACTGTTTGGGTTCCGTCCCCGCGATAAATATCTCTTCCTTTGTATCCGGACAGTACTGGGTAGGTATAAGACCGGATTCGGTACACACCTTCATGTTTACAAGTCCCGTCTGCGGACGTATGAAATCCTTTACGGGAAGGCTCTTGTGGATAGTTTTCATATATTCTGCCCATACTGGTCCGGCCGCAGTAGCACCTGTCAGTTCTCTTCCCAGGGAATTTCCGGGAGTGTCGAATCCGAACCATATCGCAGTAGTGCAGTAAGGAGAGAAACCTACAGTCCATGCGTCCCCCCAATTCTGTGTTGTTCCTGTTTTACCCGCCATCGGCATACCGTCAAAACCGCCGACATTGATTCTTCTGTATTTCAGAGTACCGAAATCCACAGTACTCTGCAGGAGGCTGACCATAACATATGCCGCCTGTGGTGACAGTATCTGTTCACCGCCTTCTCCGTGTTTCTGGTTACGGATCCGGTCCTGTTCCGGATTGATAATGATTTCACCGTCACGATTTTGCACGCTTATAATAGACATGGGTTTGATGGATTTTCCCTGATTGGGAAATGTAGCGAAAGCCTTGGCCATTTTAAGCGGGGAAACAGCGGTGATACCCAGGCCGAGCGGAAAACCTCTCGGGAACAGGGCCCGGTCGTCTGTTTTGTCCTCCATTCCGAGGAGACGGGAGGCACGTTCAATCGCGGGATCGAAACCGATACCATCGAGTACCTGCAGGGAAGGAACATTCATCGAGGTTGCGAGAGCGTACCGAAGAAGCACCGATCCTTCCCATGATCCCAGATAATTCATGGGCGTATAGGGTTTTTCATTATTATCAAAAAACACAATAGGCCCGTCGTATAAACGTGTAGCGGGTGTATATTCACCGGATGAAATAGCGGCGGAGTAATAGAGGGGTTTGAAACTGGAACCCGGTTGTACCTGTGAGTCAACAGCCCTGTTATATTGCTTCGTTTCAAAATCACTGCCCCCGACCATGGCAAGGATATGACCGGTATGGTTATCGATTGTAATCAGGGCTCCTTCGATCGTGCTCGATTTGCTCCGTTCTTCAGTCAGTTTTTTTGAATACTGTGAAATCTTATACAGACCATCAGAGCCGAACATGGTGGAGAGTACCTCCATGGTCGGTACGATGGTGTCATAGTATTCATCAAGAGCGGCTTTCCTTTCCTTGGTTCCGGTGATATGGACATCTTCAATATTATAGGCGAGAGACAGCAGCTCAACGATAGGCAGATATGTCTCATCAACAACATCGAGACGGGTTGTCTTGTTGCTGTTATACTGCTGGTTGATACGCCGGTATGCTTTGTTCATGACCGTGTCAGCGGCCTGCTGATAGTCAAGATCAAGAGTTGTATGGACTATGTATCCATCTTTATTGATATTAACCACTCCGTACAGCATGTCATTGAGCTGCAAACGGACATATTCACTGAAGTAGGATGCTTTGCTTTTATTGTCAAAGTACGCGCTGGCGATATTTGAACGGTTGTAATCGTAGTTGTCCCAATACTTCTGGTAGGACAGGTCAGCATCCTCACGGGTTGCATACCCAAGATCCACCATCTGTTCCAGAACATCTTTCTGCCTGGATCTTGCCAGTTCAGGATGATTAATCGGTGAATATCGGGCGGGACTGGCCAGCTGTATCACCAGAATGGCGGCTTCAGCGACGGACAGGTCCCTGGCTGAATGTTCAAAATAAAACTGAGACGCCGCTTCGACTCCGTAGGTATTGTGACCGAAGTACATTTCATTTATATACATCTCAAGAATTTCATATTTGGAAAGTTCTCTTTCCATTTTAAAGGCGTACCACAACTCCCGGAGTTTTCTGGTGACGGTAAGGAGAGAACGGTCGGCATAATGTTTTCCCGCTACCTGCTGGGTGAGAGTGCTGCCGCCTGAAAAATACGTCCCCAGGGCAACATTCCAGGCCGCGCGGGCGGTACCGCGAAAGCTGAAGCCGCGGTGGGAGAAAAAATCCGTATCTTCACGGCTGATGAGGGCATATACGAGATGTTTTGGTAATTCCTTTACCGGTACAATGTCACGCTTCTCATCCGAAAAGATCTCGGTGATAAGTTCACCATTGCGGTCAAAAATCTGAGTCGGAAGAGCGGGCTGATATTCCTTGAGATCTTCGCGGACTTCAGAATCGCGCAGTCTGGCGATCGTGTATCCGCCGGCAATGCCGATGCCCAGGGTAATCAAAACAGTGAAAACCAGAATAATCTCGGCATATATTTTTTTATTTCCAGACAGCATCATATCGTAAGTACCCTATGTTGGTATTGCTCTTTTGTCAAGCTTGCTCTTCGATTTTATCCAGATAGACCGGTGCAATCTGATCGTTCGGATCAAGCTCCATCACCGTTAGAAAGAAACGTCTGGCGAGATCGAAATCTCCCTGTTTCATGGCGAGAATTCCCAGGTTTGACATGACCTTCGTGTTTTCCGGTTCCATTTTAAGCGCTTTTTCGAGATGGTTCTTGGCCTGTTGAAACTGTTCCAGCTCCAGATTACATATGGCAAGCTCGTTATAGGCATCCGGGTTGGATCCGTTCAGTTCTATACTTTTCAGAAATGCTTCACGAGCTTCCTCGTACAGTCCCTTTTTTCTAAGACCCCAGCCGAGGAGAAACCAGGCGTTCCATACTTCGGAATTACGCTTGATAAAGCCCTTGATCCTTTCAAGCCCCTCATCTACCTGACCCATTCTTATATAATCATAGGCTTCTGAAAAGAGATTGTCATCCTGTGCCTTGGAATCCAGCTCTTTCACCAAAGCCGCTATCTGTTGACGTTTTTCACTATCATCCGGTTCAAGTTCGAGGTATTTTATGAAATGCTCCCTGGATTTATTCAGATTGTTCCGCTGTAGAAAAAAATGTCCGGCATTATAGTGGAGCTGACTGCTGTTGGAATGAAAGCGGAAACCGCGTGTATAGGCCTGGAAAGCGAATTGTTCCCGCTCTTCAGCCTGTTCATCATCGCCGCGGTCTTTCAGTTCGGCCGCGTGCTCTTCAAAGACCAGCGCTAGATTTATAAAAGTGTTTTCTTCTTCCGGGGTAAAATTTACCAGGGTTCTGAAGACTTCTTCCGCGATATCAAACTCATGATTTTGCGCTTTTACAATGCCCATTTGTGTCATCTTTTCGATGATATCCGGCTGAACAGCCTGAACAAAATCCCTGAAATAATCAAGATGGGGATGTTCCGGCTGATAGGCAAACAATTTGAGCATGGCTGAGACAATCATTTCCCATGACAGGTTCTGAAGCTGGGTCGCATCGATGCCCGGCGGCGGTTCCACGGGAAGGGGGATAGAGGAATCTATTTCAAAATCTTCTATACTGCGTTCAGCATCTTCCGGAAGGGATATGTATATTATCCGCTCAATGGGCGTGATGTCACGCGCGGGAAAGGGGACATCGGGCAGGGGATCCGTAATCATTTATTGTCATTCCTTGTCAGGGTGAAATTTTCTGATTTTAAGAAAGTCATTAATCATGATCTTGTATTCAATGGGTATTTTTGAGTCATCGTAACGTATTGCAAGAACGGCAAGGTCTTTGCGGCCTTCCACCTCTTCATTTCTCAATACTATGCCCGGTAATTTAATAATACCCTTATCGATAGTTGATATATGAAGGACTGCGTTTTTTTCTATGAGATATTTTGCCACTCCCGCAACGATGACCTTCGCGCCGGAGAATGAAAGATCACGAACAATGCATTGCCGGGGCACTCCCTGTATATACAGGTTGTGAGATTTGTTATCGATTCCCAGCTTTTTTATGTTATTCGCGTTTATTACTATTCGGTCTTCACTCCTCTTTTTTGAATTGGCGTTCGCCTCTAAAATTTGACCCAGTATGGCAATAAGGTCATCAGGAGGGCGCTGGGTAAAATCCAGTGAAATAAAATTAAGGTTTTTCTTTTCCTTGCTATATGGATTATACCCGGAAATCCTCGCCGAAACAAAAAAGGAATAGGGATTGTTCTTGTTGTTTTTCAGAAAAGAAAAGCGAAGGGATACAAGATTGTTGGCATTGCGGATCTGTTCATACATCGAGGAACTGATATTGGCGATTACTTTCGCCGATGTCATGGAAACACTATAAATAATGCAGGGGAAAGGATGACCGACACTTTTAAGGTGGACTTCCTTGGGAAACAGACCTGTAGCCCTGACGACTTCTTTCGTGAAGGTAATCTCAGTTTCTTTATAAGAATTAAAGAAGTTATTAATCTGCTGACTTGTTATTATAGGCATATATTAAAACCCTTCATCTGCATTCTAATAATAGAGAAAAACCCGCAGTGCCGCTTGGGGCGTATCTCTTGAACTCTAATGTTCAAGTGGGTTTCCGCAATAGAGCATCATGTAGGGCCGAAGGCTCCGCAGTTCAACTCTAATATTAAGAATCCCGTTTCTTTTGTTTGACCCAAGAGATTTATGTTCCCCTCCCGAACACCGCAGGCAACAAATGTCAGTCTATGGTGCGGTCAATCAGTTCAATTAAATTCCTAGTAAGCGATTCCGCCTCCGTACTTTGCTTCTGCAGTTTTTTTAAATCATCTGCTATAAGTATACTTGAAATGATGGCTATGCGTAAAGGATCGGAAAGACCCATAGTTTTCCGAACTTCGTCAAACCGCCGCTCAACTTCAAGGATTATCTCATTCAGATATCTTGAATCTTCGCTGGATTTTATTGTAAATGAAGTTCCAAGAAGGTGTATTCGAACAGGGTCCGTTTCCATCTTATCAAAAAATGTCTAATTCTCCGGATTGAGCGTCCTCTTTTTCATCCGTGTTATCCTGATCCGTAAACTGGGGCGAATCAGGAGCATCAAGATCGGATTCCTCCCCAGTGTGGGGAACCTCCGGGTTTTCAGGTACAGGCGGCTCATCAGGTTCTGAAGAGCCCTTTATGGGAGCAGGTTCTTCCGGATCGAGTTTATCTTCCAGACGATTGAGTTCTTCAAGTGCCGTGATGATCCCCTTTTCAATCTCGCCCTGGTCCTTTGTGAAGGATTCGATGAGCTTTTCAAGCTCATCGATTCGATCCTGGTAGTGTACAAGTTTTGAAGTGAGCGCTTTGTTCTCCTGGCTGAGAAGGTTAATATGTTCTAC
>Ga0272442_10008512_pt1 | contig 12987 bp, 9 predicted proteins | sample SSMForm2O_FD_200262 | JGI IMG/M metagenome (GOLD analysis project Ga0272442, IMG submission 200262) | Marine sediment archaeal communities from Little Sippewissett salt marsh, Falmouth, MA, United States - SSM-Form-2O | ecosystem: Environmental > Aquatic > Marine > Wetlands > Sediment ...
GCGAACCCGCCCGGGCCCAGGTGACGCTCGGGGCGTTCGACAAATCGGTGCTCTACATCCAGGGCGAGACCACGCCGAAGATCGCCAAGTTCTTCCACGGCAATCTGCGCCACCACCGCGTGGGCGTTTCGACGAACCTCACCGAGCAGTTCAGCGCGTGGGGGTACCTGCACCGGCCGTTCCAGCAGCTCTACCCGTACGCCGACAGTTGGTGGGGCGTCTGGGGGCCCACAGTGCGGGACTTTAGATCGGTTGGCGACAAGGACATGGGGCGTCTCGGCGGCTGGGCGGGCGACAAGCTGGAGGATAGCCAGGCCCGCCTGGCGGGCAGGTTGTCGCGCCGTGCGACCAGTGGCGTCCACGAGTTGAACCAGAGCTTCTCCAAGGTCGCGGCGGCGGCCCGTCCGGTGGGGGAGCCCCTGTCGATCTTGCGGAAGAGCAAGCTCCAGGCCGGCGCGGACAGAAGTGGCCCCGGCGGCGGCTCGGGCGGGGAGCTCGTCGAGCCGGAGGTCCGCAAGCGGTTCGCGGACACGGCCGTCTGGCTGACCACGCTGACGACCGACGACGACGGCACCGCCAGCGCGACGTTCGAGATGCCCGAGAACCTCACCACGTGGAAGATCAACGCCTGGGGCATGACAACGGGCACGAAGGTTGGCCAGGCCGACGCCTCGGCCGTGACCACCAAGAACCTGCTTGTCCGCCTCCAGGCGCCGCGGTTCTTCATGGAATACGACGAGGTCGTCGTCAGCGCCAACGTGCACAACTACCTCAAGACCGCCAAGGCCGCCCGCGTGAGCCTCGCCGTGCCGGCCGAGCTGCTCCAGAGAATCGGAAAGACGAAGGAGACCGTCGATGTCACCGTGCCCGCCGGTGGGGAAAAACGCGTCGACTGGCGCGTCAAGGTCCTCAAGGAGGGACTCGCCCGGATCACCGTCAGGGCTCTGACCGACGAGGAATCCGACGCGATGCAGATGAGCTTCCCCGTCCTGGTCCACGGGATTACCAAGCAGGTGGCCACCACCGGCTCGATGCGCCCGGACGAGAAGCACAAGAGCCTCACCGTCCAGCTCGACGTGCCCGAGAAGCGCCGAGCGGAGTTGACCTATCTGGAGGTCAAGTACGCCCCCAGCCTCATCGGGGCCATGCTCGACGCCTTGCCGTACTGCATCTACTACCCGTACGGCTGCACCGAGCAGACGATGAGCCGCTTCCTGCCGGCGGTGATGACCCGCAAGACGCTCCAGACCATGGGCCTGAAGCTCGACGACGTGAAGAAGATCAAGGGCCGGCTGGCCGAGATCCGCCGGATCGAGAAGGGCGAGCGGCGGTCGATCTACTGGATGAGCCCGATCTTCGACGACGCCGAGTTGGACAAGATGATCCGGACCGGCCTGTCGCGGATCGCCAACATGCAGCACGGCGACGGCGGCTGGGCCTGGTGGACGCGCGGCAGCAGCAGCAGCTACCTGACCAGCTACGTCCTGTTCGCCCTCTGCCGGGCCCAGGGCTGCGACGTGGCCGTCAACGAGAACATGATCTCCCGCGGGATGGGCTGGCTGAAGAACTGGGAGATCGCCCGGATGCGCGATCCGCTCTGGCGGCCTCACGCCAACCACGCCTACGTTGCCTACGTCCTGTCGCTCAAGAAGGTCCGGGCCACGTACAACGCAGACAAAGGCGACAAGAGGCCGGGCGAGTTGATCGAGCGGCTCTGGCTCGGGCGAGACAAGCTGAGCCTCTACGGCAAGGCCCTGCTTTGCCTGGCGATGGCGAACCTGGGCGACGAGGTCCGCGCCCGCACCGTCCTGCGGAATATCCACCAGTACAAGCAGGAAAACGCCGAGACGCAGGTCGCCAACTACCGCACGCCCCGGGCCGGGTGGTGGTACTGGTGGAACAACGATATCGAGACCAACGCCTGGGTCCTGCGGGCGATCGTCCGGCTCGAACCCAAGAGCGACGTCGCCCCGAGGCTGGTCAAGTGGCTGCTGAACAACCGCCGCAACGGCTACTACTGGCGGGGCACGCGCGACACGACGATGTGCATCGCGGCCATGAGCGACTTCGTCGCCGCCAGCGGGGAGGGCAAGGCCGACTACACCCTCACGCTGGACTTCGACAACGGCACGATCGTCAGGAAGGTCCGGATCAACCGGGACAACTTCTTCACGTACGATAACGCCCTGGTCCTGAAGGGGGCGGCCCTGGGTGGCGGCAGGCACACGCTGAAGATCACCAAGGACGGCCCCGGTGCGTTGTACTTCAACACGTACCTTCGGTACTTCACGAAGGAAGAGCACATCACCGCGGCCGGCCACGAGCTGAAGGTCGATCGGAAGTACTTCAAGCTTGTGCAGATCCCCTACGAGGTCCAGGTGGAGGGTTCCGGCGGCAAGAAGCTCCGCGAGAAGCGCCTGCGATACCAGCGTGTGCCCGTCAAGCACGGGGACACGGTCGCCAGCGGGGAGGTGATCCAGGTCGAGCTGAAGGTCTCCAGCGACAACGACTACACGTACCTGTGCTTCGAGGACGCCAAGCCCGCCGGGTGCGAGCCGACGCAGTTGCGATCGGGCTCGAAGGGCCAGGAGGGTTTCTACAGCAACATGGAGCTGCGGGACGAGAAGGTGGTGTTCTTCGTCCCGACGCTGCAGCAGGGCGATCACCTGCTCCGCTACCGCCTCCGGGCCGAGGTGCCGGGCATCTTCCACGCCCTGCCGACCGTGCTATACGGCATGTACGTGCCGGAACTGCGGGCCAACAGCAACGAGCACGTCATCAAGATCCGCGACTGACCGCCCGCGAGCACTCGGGCGCGTGGTCCCGTGTGGCGGCGGGGCTTGCCCCGCGCGCCAGCAAGGCACGCAATTCCTCGCGAAATCAGGCGTTACGGGTTCTTGTCCGCGAGGGCCTTGGCCTCGGCGGCGGCCTTGGTGTTGGGGTACTGGCTGAGGATTGCGGCGAGGTGTTTCTTGCCGGCGGCCTGCATGGCCCCGTCCTTGCTGGCCAGGCAGATCTTGGCGAGGTCGAGCTTGGCCGACGCCTCGGCCTCGGCGAGCTGCTCGGAGACGCTGGCCGCCGCCGGCGTCGTGGCGGTCTTCGCCTGTGTCGGTGCGAGGTAGGACGCAGCCGGCGGGGCGGTGCCCTTGGCGGCCGGGCGGGGTCTGGCGCCGGCGACGGTGGCGTCGGGGGTGACGACGCCGTCGACGGCGGGCGGGAGCCAGCCGAACGTGCTGGGCACGCCGTCGGTGACCTTGGCGGCCTCGCGCCTCAGGCGGGCGGCGTGCTCCTTCTTGTTCTTGTAGGCCTTCTCCGCGTCCTTGAGGTTCTCCTTGATTTTCTTTCCGTCGCGGAGGGAGTTTCGTGCGTCGCGTTCGGCCTCTCTGAGTTGGCGGTAGGCACGTTCGCGGCTGCGTTCTGCGGCGATTCGGCTGTTGTAGTTGGTGGAGCGGCGCATGCTGTCCTCGGTGCGGGCGATGGACCGCTTGGCGCTGTAGATTTTTTTCCTCTCGGCATCGTACTTCTTGCCCTTGGCCTGGAGGTCCTTGCGGAGTTTTTCGTACTTCTGTTCGAGGGCGTCGGCCTCCTTGCTGGCGGCGTCGGCCTCCTTCTTCTTGGCGGTGACGTCCCTGCCGAGCTTCGTGTAGGCGCTTTTGGCGGCCTTGTAGGCCTTGGCGAAGACCTTCCCGCTGGTCGCGGGACTCTTGAGTCTCTTCATGCGTCCGCTCGTGTCGGCGTCGACGGCGAGTCGCTTGCCGCCCTCGTACCAGACGAGCAGTTGGGCGGCGTTCTGGCAGATGGAGGTGTTCTCGGGCTCGAATTCGGCCGCACGCAGGGCCGGGCCGATCGCCGCGATGTACCGTTCGTCCTTGGCCTGCTTGTAGCCGAGCACGCCCCAGGCCATGCCGTTCTTGGGTGCCAGGGTGGTGAGTTCCTTGGCGGGGCGCCAGGCCCGGTCCGGGCGGCCGAGCTTCAACGTCTTTCGCAGGTACGCGTCCTGGAGCTTGACGCTCTGGCGGTTCTGCGTGCAGCCTCGGGCGTAGGCGGCGGCGGCTTCGTCGGCGGTCGTCGCCGACTGGATCGCGCGCAGGGCCTTGGTCATCTCGTCCCACTCGGCGCCGGGGACCTGGGTGAAGGCGCGGGGTCCGAACGACAGAAGAACAGCACCGGCCATGGCGACGCTCAGCAGAGGCGATGTTCGCATAGCATGACTCCTGGCGGGCCAACTTGTCCAGATGGCCCCACAGCTTAAACCCCGCCGGCGCGGGCAGGTATCACGTTCTTGCCTTTGCCCGCACGTCCAGCAGGCGTTTCATGACGTTGTGGGCGTTGCCGGTCCACTCGGTCGTGCCGAAGGCGTCGTGGAGTTGGCGGTACAGACTGGCCAACTCCCGGTACACTCTTCGGGCGGCGGGCGTGGGGCGGAAGACCTTTTTCTTCAGGCCGGTCATGGCCTTCTGGGCCGCCCGGACGCTGCGGTGGCCGCCGGCGGCCTTGCCCGCCACGACAGCGCCCGCGATGGCCGAGCCCAACGCGCACGTCTGCGCCGAGCGGGAGACCTTCATCGGTCGGCCCGTCACGTCGGCGTAGATCTGCATGACCAGCGGGTTCTTCTCGGCGATGCCGCCGCAGTTGACGACCTGGCGGACCCGCTGGCCGTACTCCTCGAAGCGGTTGATGATCGTCAGCGCGCCGAACGCCGTCGCCTCGATCAATGCCCGGTAGATCTCGGCGGGCGTTGTGTAAAGGCTCTGGCCGAGCAGCAACCCGGTGAGGCGCTGATCGACGAGGATCGTGCGGTTGCCGTTGTTCCAGTCGAGCGCGAGCAGCCCGCTGGCGCCCGGGCGGAGCTTGGCGGCCGCGGCGGTCAGGGCCTCGTGGCTGCCGGCACGGGCGCCGCCGGGACGGATATAGTTCACGAACCAGTTGAAGATATCGCCGACGGCGCTCTGGCCGGCCTCCATGCCGAACGCCCCGGGCAGGATGGACCCGGGGACGATGCCGCAGAGCCCGGGGATGTCCGGCAGGGGCTTGTTGGCGGGCGCGACCATCATGTCGCACGTGCTGGTCCCGATGATCTTGACGAGCGTTCCGGGCGCGATGCCGGCCCCGACGGCGCCGAGGTGGGCGTCGAAGGCCCCGACGGCGACGGGGATGCCCTCCGGCAGGGCGGTCCGCCGGGCCCAGTCTGCGGTCAACCCGCCGACGGCGTGGTCGATCGTCCGGGCCCTGGTCGCCAGCCGGTCGCGAAGCGAGCCCATCGCCGGGTCCAACGCGCGGAGAAAACGCGCGTCGGGGTAGCCGCCCCAGTCGTCGTTGTACATGGCCTTGTGCCCGGCCGCACAGACCCCCACCGTCAGCCGCGGCGGCGCCGTCGTGCCCGTGAGCACCGCCGGAATCCAGTCGGCGATCTCGACCCACGTCTGGGCCGCGGCAAAGACCTTCGGGCTCGTCCGCAGGCAGTGCAGGATCTTGCTGAAGAACCACTCGCTGGAATAGGTCCCGCCGCACTTGGCGAGGTAGTGGCTGCGGCGCTTGCGGGCCAGGGCGGTGATCTCCTCGGCCTCGGCGACGGAGGTATGGTCCTTCCACAGCCAGGCCATCGCCGCCGGGTTCTTGGCGAAGGCCTTGTGCATCGCCAGCGGCGTGCCCTCGCGGTCGACCGGCAGGGGGGTCGAGCCCGTTGTGTCCACGCCGATGCCGATCACCTGCTCCGGGCGAAAGCCCTTGTGCTTCCGCCGGGCGGCGGAGACCGCGGCGCGAATCGTTCTTTCGGCACCGCGGACGTAGTCGGCCGGGTGCTGACGCGCCAGGTTCGGGTCGTTCGACAGGATCACGCCGTCCGTGCCGTGGGCGTAGTTCCAGACGGCCGTGGCGATCTCCCGCCCGTTGGCCGTGTTGACGATCAACGCCCGAACCGAGTTGGTCCCGTAATCCAGTCCGATCGTGTACGTGGGCATCGCGGTGTCCTCACGAAGGTTCCGCCGCCGCCCCGGCGGCATGGTGCCGTGATGATACGGGCTCCGGCGAGGTGGTGTCCAGCGGCCGATCCGCGCGCCGCAGCGTCAGGACGGGCAACTCGGGTCGGCAGTTGAAGCGAAGGGGCACGTAGGCCATGCCGATGCCGCGGGAGACGTAGACCGGGCAGCGGGGGCCCCGGATGAGCCCCTCGGCGTATCGGCGGTGGTGCAGCGACAGCCAGGGCGCCGGTCCGAAGGGCAGCTTCATCTGCCCGCCGTGCGTATGCCCGCAGAGCATCAGGTCCACCCGCGGGGCCGAGGGCATGGTCGGGGCATAATCCGGGTTGTGGGTCAGGACAATTCGCGGGACGTCGGGCTCGACGCCGGCGAGCGTCTTGGCCAGGTCGCCGGGGGCGGCGCGGTAGTCATCGACCCCGGCGAGGCAGAGCTTCTGCCCGCCGCGGTCGAGGAGACGGTGCTCGTCGATCAGGACGTCGAAGCCGGCGTGGCGAAGCAAGGCGGTGACTTGGCCCGGGCCGCAGGCGTGGTCGTGGTTTCCGAGAACGGCGAACCGACCGGCCGGGGCGCGGAGCTCGCCAAGCGCGTCGGCCAACGCGTCGGTTATCGCGGCCCGGCGGCTGACGAGATCGCCCGTCAGGACGACCATGTCGGGTGCCTGGGCGTTGGCGACGGCGACGACGCGGCGGATAAACCCCACGCCGCAGAGCCGCCCGACGTGCAAGTCCGTCAGGTGGGCGATCCGCAGGGCGTCCCACGCCTTCGGCAGGGCCGGAATCGAGACCTTCGGCCGAGACAGGACCAGCCAGCGCGAATGAACGGTTATGTTATCGAACCACCCGCCGCTGGCCCGCGAAGCGCCTTGCCGGCCGGGCGACGGATCCGTGTGTTGTCTACGCATGACGGTCTTCCGAGATACCAATCGGCCGGCCACGTTGTCGGACCGGCCGGCGCGGGAACGATCCCGCCCGTCGCGTGCTGGGGCGGATGTGCTACAATGGGCCTCGGCCCGGCAGGCGTCAAGACCCCGGGCGTTGGTGGAGACGTGCGATGGACTCGGACATCCCGGAATTCTGCGGTTTCGACTGCCCCTACAGCGATTTCCCCCCGCCCGACAGCGCGGGTCTGTGCCGCACGATGGCGGCCGTCTACTGCAAGAAGCTCCGGACCCTGGTGAACAAGAACGCCCCGTGTGCGGTTCGCCGCCAAGCGAGGAAGGGGTCGTCGAAGCGGTCGTCGCGCGGCCGGGGCGGCTAGAGCGAGGGGTCCGCCCGCTGGGCCGGGGGGCGGCGAGGAGGGCGCAAAAAAATGGGCGAGACGGTGCTTGCTCAAGGCATCGTCATCGCCCTTCGCCTTGGTAATGGTCCCCTCAAACTTGAGGCTGACTGCACGAAACTCCGACGGAGGAGGGTTCGGAGCATCCCAGCGGGCGCTCATCTCCGCTGGTATTCGTACTGGCGTCTCAGACCACTACCTCGAAGGGTTCCAAAGCGATCGCAAGCTGCCCCAGGAGGATGAAGGCATTTCCACGGGTGCTCAAGCCCGCGTTGCTCACGCTCACTTATGGTTGAAACCCTCCGCAGTGAGGCTCATCGCTTGCTTGTCCCACCCGTCGTGAGCAGGCATGTCACGCGGTGGACAAACAGGCTGTCTACTTGTTATCCGGTTGCCGGTTCGCCTTTGCGGGCGGTGGTCGGATGCCCGCTGGGGTGTGGCACGTGCTGGCGTGCCGCACGAAAGGCGTGTGTCACGATAGCGGCCCATTGGCGGGCAGCTACCGGGCGGGTCAGGAAAGTCGCTCCGCTTTCCCTTGCCGCCATCTCGTGCTCGCCGCACCCGGCCTCGCCAACCACCGTAATGGGGCAGTTCGGCCAGCGGCGACGAAGCCAGCCCAGCGCTTTGCGGAGCACCGGAACCGACTCGTTGGTTGCCAGGATCACGAGGACCACTTCGCCGCTGGGTGAGTTCAGCAGCAGGTCTCCGCTCCGCAAGTACGTCACGAGACAACCGGTCTTCTCTTGTGCGAGGTGACGACCCACTTGGTCGGCCTCTTGCATGTCGGAGCACGCCATAACTACACACATACGTCCGACATCAGCCGGCCTCAACGCCGGCCAATATTTCTCCCTCTCATGCAACGTCAGGCTCCTCTCCACCAGCTATATAAGCAACGGTCGTGCCGAGGACGGTCTCGGGACGAATTTTTTTCTAAGTCGCCATGAAACATCGGTTTGCAGAACGAGAAGGTCTTGGCCGTTCCGCCGGCCTCCCGAGCCGCGCGCCGCAGAACGCGTCAGCCCCGTCGCGATGCGCGCCAGGCCTGTAGCAAAGTGCGACGGTGGGGCAATCCGCGGGGCCAGCCCACTGGGTGCCTATCGACGAACGAACGGGGAACACGCCAGGGATTCGACGCGAACGGGGAGGCTACGACGTGACGTCGATGCCGTGCAGGCGGATCTTCCGCAGGAGTGTGCTGCGATGGATGGCCAGGATTCGGGCGGCCGCCGTGCGGTTGTAGCCCGTCAGCTCCAGGGCGCTCTGAATGGCCTGCTTCTCCACCTCGGCCAGGGAGCAGCCGACGGGCAGGGCGGAATCGATGGGCATTCGCCCGGGCTGGGTCTGGGTGGGCTGCGTGAAGGTGGCGCGGCTGCGGTCGAAGCGGCCGAGTTGCGGCGGCATGGGGGGCAGGTCGGCGGCGTAGAGGCGTTCGACGTAGGCACAGAGCTCGCGGACGTTGCCTGGCCAGGGATACTCCACGAGGCACGTGCGGAGCCGTTGCCCCAACTCGCGCCGAGGACGCTGGTACTGGAGGGCGTAGTAATCGAGGTAGTAGTCCAGGAGCGGCTCGACGTCCTCCGGGCGGCTTCGCAGGGGGGGGACCTCGATGCGCACGATGTTCAGGCGGTGGTACAAGTCGCTACGGAACGCGCCCTCGCTGACGTGCCGGGCCAGGTCGCGGTTCGTGCTGGCCACGAACCGGGCATCGACCGAGATCGGATTCGACGCCCCGACGGGCGTGATCTCGTTTTCCTGAAGCAGTCGCAGGAGTTTGGGCTGGAGATGAAGGGGCATCTCGGCGACTTCGTCGAGCAGGAGGGTTCCCCCGTTGGCGGCCCGAACGACGCCGAGCGTGGAGGTAGCCGCCCCCGTAAACGCGCCCTTGACGTGCCCGTAGAACTGGCTCTCGAAGAGCGTATCGCTGATGGCGGCGCAATTGACGGGAATGAAGGGTTTGTCGACGCGGCGGCTGCGGACGTGAATCCGCCGGGCAAGGAGTTCCTTGCCGGTGCCGGATTCGCCTTCCAATAGGACCACACAATCGTTCGCCGCGACAGCATCCACGACCTTCAAGACGTTGCCAAACAGTCGGCTGGTGCCGACGAGCGTCAAGCCGTGATGTGCTATTACTCGCGGGGAACCGGTCCCAAGAGACGAGCCAATATCTCCTCCGCCTTCCATTCTTCGACTTGCCTGAGCAGGGCCGTCGAGCCTCGCTTCATCCAGAACGTATGAGCGCTGGATACGACATACCGAGCGTATGTCGCACCTCCAGACACCTTTATACACCCAAACCCCCGAATCGACAAGCCCTAAATCGGCAAGAACCGCCCTTTCTGCCCCGTTTTGGGCGGCGCCGCGGCCGTCGTGCCACCGGCTCAGCCCCGCGGCCAGGGCCCATGGCTCCCGAGAATTGCTGGGTCTCTCGTCGCCCGCGACGCCCGTGGCGAAGGGGAGCCTTAGGCAAGCCGGTCCGTGCGATGGCCGATACGACGGTGTGGGATGGATCGCTGTCTGCCCTGTGCGGCAGCCGGTCTATCCGGTCTTTGTCGTGGTAGGAACGCGCCGGCATGAAGGAAAGTCGGACGACGTCGCATTGGCGAATCGGGCTGCAGTTGAAGTCCGCCATCATTCTCACGTTGGTGGTGATGGGAGTCACGGCCGCCGGCGGGTGGTTCTACTACGACACGGCCCGGACGTCGCTCCGCAGCAGCGATTGGCGGCACGCGGCCCGGCTGGCGAAGGTCTTGGGCATGGCCGGGCGGCACGACCTGCAGCGGGCCGGACGCGACAGCCTGCTGAGGGACCTGGCCAGCGACCTGCTCCGCATGGACAACGTCCGCTACGTTGCCCTCGTCGACGCGAGGGGGCTGGTGGTGGCCTCGGCCTGTGGCGACGCCGACGAACCCCGTTGGGCCACACTGGTCAACAAGCCCGTCGCCGTCTCCACCACCCGGCAACTCAGCGACGACGTGCTGGTTCTGACCCGCCCGATCGTCGCCCGCAACGTGACTTGGTACAGGCAGCGGCTCGTGGGGGGGGTACGGATCGTCTTTGACACGCGAGGGACGACCGCCCGTCTGGTGGCCGTCCAGCAGCGGATCATGACCGTGGCAGCCGTCATCGTGCTTTGCGGAATCCCCCTGGGGTACGTGCTGGTCTGGGGCGTGATGCTCAAGCCGATACGGCGGCTGCTGGCCGTCACCGACCGATTGGCCCGGGGCGACTTCAGTGCGCGGTCGGAGATCCGCCGCGGCGACGAAATCGGGCGGCTTGCGGTGAAGTTCGACTCGATGACCGCCCGGCTGGCGCAGGTGCACGAGGAACTGCTGGAGGCCAACGAGCAGTTGGAGCGGAAGGTCGCCGAACGGACCGAGGCGCTGCAGGTGGCGAACCTGCGCCTGCGCAGCGAAATGACCGAGAAGGAGGAGTTCCTCCGTGCCGTCAGCCACGACCTGAACGCGCCGTTGCGGAACATCGCGGGCATGGCCACGCTGGCCATGATGAAGTGGCGCGACAAGTTGCCCGAGGAGGTCATCGCCCGCCTCCAGCGGATCCAGGCCAACGTCGACCAGGAAACCAGCCTGATCGCCGAGCTGCTGGAGCTCAGCCGGATCCGCACACGCCCCCAAAAGCGCGAAAACGTCCAGATGGGCGAGTTGTTGCGGACGGTGGCCGAGACGTTCGATTACGAACTCAAGAGCCGCGGCATCCGGCTCGAACTGGCGGAGGACATGCCCGTGGTCCACGCCGAGCGAAGCCGGATCCGCGCGATCTTCCAGAACCTCATCGACAACGCCATCAAGTACATGCATCGCCCCGAGGGGGGGTGGATTCGCGTCGAGTACCGCCCGAACGGGCGCATGCACGAGTTCGCGGTGTCCGACAACGGGCCGGGCGTCAAGCCAGACGAGCACGAGAGGATCTTCTGTGTTTTCCGCCGGGCCGGCAATGCGGCCACCGCGGACGTTGAAGGCAGGGGCGTCGGGCTGGCGACGGTCCGAAGCGTCGTGTCGAACTACGATGGCCGGGCGTGGGTTGAGTCCGAGCCGGGTCAGGGGGCCACCTTCTTCGTGGCGCTGGGGATCGAAAACACCCAGCCGCCCGAGGAAGACCCCGAGGCGCAGGCAGATGCAGCCGATTGTGAGTTCCAGGCCGATTACCATCCTGTTGGTGGATGACGACCCCGACGGGCGGATGCTCGTGCGGGACATCATCACCACGCTGTCGTCCTGCGCCGACATCTGGGAAGCCGGCGACGGCTTCGAGGCGCTGGCCTGCCTGCGGGGCCCCGGCGAGACGCGATGCCCCCGCCCGGACCTGATCTACCTGGACGTCGAGATGCCCGGCCTGGGCGGCCAGGAGGTCCTCAAGGCCATCCGGGCCGATGCCGCGCTGGCCAACGTGCCCGTGGTAATGCTCACCGGGCTCGACGACGAAGCGCAGCGAGCCGAGGCCTTCCGCAACGGGGCCTCGGGATATGTTGTCAAGCCGACCGATCCCGCCCGCCTGATGACGGCAGTGGCCGGGTCGGTACATCGTTGGATGGAATCCCGGGGCCGCACGATGGATGGCAAGAAGAGTCCCCGGACAACGTGCAGGGACTACGGCAATGAATGACAGCCGAAGACCATGCTTCCGCGTGCTGATCGTCGAGGACGACCCCGACCAGTTGAGCCTGCTGCGAGAGACGCTGAAGATCCACTACGGCCCGAGTATCGCCAACGGGATCGTCGGCGTGGGGACGGGGCGCGAATGCCTCGCGCAGGACCTCGCGTCGTTCGACGTCGTCCTGCTCGACTACAACCTTCCCGACGTCCACGGCACGAAGTTGCTCGAGATGATCCTGGGGATAGCCAACGTGCCGGTCATCTTCGTCACCGGGGAGAACGACTCGGTCCTGGCCGCCGAGGCGATCACCGCCGGGGCCGAGGACTACGTTGTCAAGCTCGGCGACTATCTCTTCGCGATCCCCGTCGTCATCGAGAAGTCCCTTAGCCAGCACCGCATCAAGCTCGAGAACGAGCGGCTTCGGGCCCAACTGGAGCTCATGCTCGAAGAGTTGAAGGTCAAGAACACGCAGTTGGAGGAGTCGCTGGGCAAGTTGCGGACGATGGCCGCCACCGACCACCTGACCGGGCTGTCGAACCGCCGGCGGTTCAGCGAGGACCTCGAACACCAGTTCGGCGCCGCGGTACGCTACGGGCACGACCTGACGTGCTGCATGTGCGACCTGGACGGCTACAAGCAGCTCAACGACTCGCTCGGTCACCAATTGGGGGATGAGGTCCTGGTTGCCACCGCCGAGGCGATTCGCAAGGTGTTCCGTTCGAGCGACATGGCCGCCCGGTACGGCGGGGACGAGTTCGTAATCCTTCTGCCGAACACGAGTTGCGCCGAGGCCCTGCCGGTCGTCCATCGGCTCCGCCAACAGGTCTCCGAACAGATCGGAAAGTCCATTGAGTCGGTCGAGAGGGTGACGATATCGGTGGGCATCGCGTCGGTACGGGGCGACGAACCCGCCAGCGCCGACGCGTTGGTCTCCATGGCCGACCGCGCCCTATACGCGGCCAAGGCCGCCGGGCGCGACCGCGTCGTCGTCCACGGCGAACTGCCCCAGACGGCCGGGCAGGAGGCCTGATCGCACCGAGTCCAACGGATTGCCCCGGACGTTCTCCAGGCTAAGTATATCTATCGCAGTTGATTGCGCTTGCGGGTGGCTCCGGGGGGC
>Ga0272442_10008513_pt1 | contig 12986 bp, 10 predicted proteins | sample SSMForm2O_FD_200262 | JGI IMG/M metagenome (GOLD analysis project Ga0272442, IMG submission 200262) | Marine sediment archaeal communities from Little Sippewissett salt marsh, Falmouth, MA, United States - SSM-Form-2O | ecosystem: Environmental > Aquatic > Marine > Wetlands > Sediment ...
TGTAAATAAACATTGCCAGGGAGATAGTTTATTAGATTTTGGTTGTTTCAGAAATTATTTTTTGGTGAGGATTGATATCCTTCCGGTAGGCTTATTGTGAAGCATTTCCGCGAAGCGGTTCAGTTCCATTACAAACCTTCTGTTTGCAGAAGTAAGGGATTATTCTGATAACCTTTAAAATTTTTATTGTAATTTATAAGGGGGCGTAGGGGTAACGTCATGTATGGAAAATACATATGTGTTTTTAAACTATAAGTGATCAAAGAAAGTCATTGACATTTAGTATTTGTGTGTTCTATACGATGGAATACGAGGGACATCATGAAACGATTTCGTTTCACCGTTCTCATATATAAAAATTTGAGCTTGATGATGTAAGCAGCTTAGTGCATATCCTCTTTTGCGAGCATCAACACCATTATATTTTAATATTTGTAGCACTCCTGCAACTTTTTTTAACCAAGATATAGTTGGTTAGATCATATGGAAGATATGACGCAACAACCATATGGTGATTTAACCGAGATCAATACCAACCGACTGATTCTGGACTCGGTGGGCAAAGATGTTCTGAATAACATTGTCAGTGATTACCTCGATTTGCTTGGAAGCTCATCTGCTATCTATGAAAAAAACGGTGGATATGTCTACAGCATTTTCAGTTCCGATTGGTGTAAAAGACTTGATGTTGCCTCACGAGAACTGTGCGACACTTACAACAATAAGGCAGCCCTTTCCTGTGGGAAATGGCTCTGCCACGAATCAGGCTGGACAAACGCAGCTAAAATAGCAATCGAGACAGGAAAACCGGTAGACATTGAATGTAACGGGGGACTGCGTCTTTATGCGATCCCGATTAGAGCAAGTGGAGAGATAATCGGTGCAATAAACTTTGGATATGGTGAACCGCCAAAAGACTCTCTAAAACTTATGGAAATTGCCCGAAAATATAATATCGGCATTGACGAACTCGACCGCCTTTCCTTGTCCCACAAGCCACTTTCGGGAAAACTGCTGGAAAATTCAAAAAAACGATTAATAACCACAGCCATGCTTATTGGAAAATTTGCAGAGCACAAGCAAGCAGAGGGAAAAATACGCCTTAATGTTTTTCGATCTTCATCGCTATTGGCTCTCAACGAGATGCATGACTCCAGCGACAAGGCTATTTCTGACTTCATACTTGAAAGGTCCGTCAACATGACAAATAGCTCAATCGGTTTTTTTGGTTTTATAAGTGAGGATGAAAGCAAGATGATCATACATTCTTGGTCAAGATCCGCTATGGCTGAATGTGCCGTTCAAGACAAGCCGATTCATTATCCCATTGAAAAAGCAGGGTTGTGGGGAGAGGCCGTCCGTCAAAGAAAACCAATCATTGTTAACAACTATACTGCATCAAATCCCTTGAAACGGGGTTTGCCGAAAGGACATGTACAGCTGAAAAGACTTCTAGCCATTCCCGTGCTTGATAATGAACATATTGTTGGGGTATTGGCAGCAGGAAATAAAGAAGAGCCCTATGATGAAACGGATGTAAATCAACTAAAGCTTCTCGTGGAAGGAATGTGGCGCATAACTCAACGGCGAAGAGCAGAAGCGTTGTTGAAGCAAAGCGAAGAGCGATTTCGAAACATGGCCCAAAACATTCAAAGCGGACTGTCGATAGTTGAAGATGGAAGGATGGTTTACTGCAATGATAAGCTTTGTGAAATTCTGGGGTATCCAAAGGAAGAAATCTTTAAAATGAACTGGAACGATTTTGTCGTTTCTACAGAGAAAGATCAATTAGAAGAGATATGGCAAAATTTTTTAACAACAAAACAACCGGCCGATTCATTTTGCTGGATAGTACGCAAGGATGGTAGCAAGCGCTATATACATAACAGGTATTCTGCCCATGGGGAAGAAGATTCATTTTATTGTGTTACGATCGATCTAACGGAACAAAAAACAATGGAGGGTATGCTTACGCAGGCGCAGAAGATGGAAGCCATCGGCACCCTTGCCGGGGGCATTGCCCATGACTTTAATAATATTCTCAGCAGCATCATGGGATTCACCGATATGGCAATGCTTGAGATTCCTGAGGGTAGCAACGCAAAAGAAAATATGAAGGAGGTGCACCAGGCATCAATGCGGGCCCGAGACCTTGTAAGGCAGATTTTTGCCTTCAGCCAAAAAAACATTAAAGAGAAAAAACTTATCGAACCCCACTTTATTATAAAAGAAGCAATAAAGTTCCTCAGAGCAACGATTCCAACCACCATTACAATAAAACAGAAAATAGATGCTGAACCCGGAACGATCATGGCAGATCCGACACAGATACACCAGGTGCTTATGAATCTCAGCACCAATGCGGTTCACGCCATGCAGGAAAAGGGCGGGATATTGGAAATAGGACTAATCACCGTAAATCTTAAAGAAGAAGATATTAAAAATCATTCCGGTTTAGCCCCGGGGAAATTTATGCGGCTGACGGTAAGTGATACAGGACACGGAATCGCACCAGAGATTGCTGACCGTATATTTGATCCTTTCTTCACCACAAAAGAAAGAGACAGAGGCACGGGCATGGGACTTTCTGTTGTACACGGGATTGTTCACAACCATGGTGGTACGATAATTGTTGAAAGCAAACCGGGCAAAGGCACAAAATTTTTAATTTTTCTACCAAAAACAGATGAAGAAACAGGTAAAAAAGAAGCAGCAGAGTTACAGGTTCCCACCGGTAGCGAGACGATATTGTTTGTCGATGATGAGGAAATGCTGGTGAAATCAGGTAAAATGATTTTTGAGTCTCTGGGTTACACGGTTGTTGCCGAAAAAAGCAGCACTGAAGTACTGGAAGTATTTCGAAAGGAACCCGGAAGATTTGATATTGTGATAACCGACCAGACCATGCCCCACATGACGGGATATGAACTGGCAAAAATGATTCTGAAGATACGCCCCGGAATCCCCATAATACTCTGCACCGGATATAATGAAACGGTAACTGAAGAAAAAGCAAAGAAATCGGGCATAAAAGCCTTTGTTATGAAACCAATAAACAGAAATGAAATAGCTGAGGTGGTTCGTAGGGTATTGGATCAGAAAGTTAACTGAAACATGCTTCTGCAACACCTTATTTCCCATGCTTTTTAAAACTGAAGATTATCTTGACAATCCCTGAACATTATAGCGTTCAAATAACCTGAAGATTGTATTTGCTAGTCCATATCACAGATCAAAAGCTTTTTGGCCGTTATTGAACCTATCAAAAGCCTGCTGCCGTATGTCGCACCGACACTGCCCGCGGATATCTCCTCACCGTCATTCAGGTAAATTTCTTCAATAACCGGTTCCGGTTCGTCTGGGTCAATGCGCAGAATCTGGGTGGGGGAATTACTGCCATTGATGAAATGCAGGACCAGCGCCAGTGTATCCGAGTGTGCACCAACCCAGAGGGAGCCGTCCTCGGCAACATCGATATTGTCCGGATAGGAGTCAAAACTAATATTCTTTATACGGGTGACACTTCCGTCAGCCGAATTCCGGGATAAAATCCGTATTCTTTTTCCGTTGGTTTCAGAAACGTACAGGGTGGTGAGGTCTGAAGAGACATTAATACCGCCGCTGGACTCGATATCGTTCGCAACCACACTGTATTCGTCGCCATCAAAATAAACAAGGTTGGTTACTGTTTCATCGCTGGAGCGGTCAACGTCCTGTGCCACGTAAAACTGACGCTCTCCAACAGCCACAAGGTCATTGGCCCGGATGATCAGGGGGCTGGTCAAGGTTTCAACGTGTTCAAAGCGACCGGGACTGTCTTCAAAATAGCGTTCGATTTTTTCAGTACCAGTATCTCTTTCTTCGGGATGATTAATAACAAACAGGTGGCGTTGTCCGGTCTGGTCGATAAAGAGGCTGATACCGTGGGGTTGTAGCTCGGGTCCGTCAACAATCGCGGATTTAGATTCCAGAGGTGTTTTGGTCAGGTCCAGCACCAAAACATCTCCCGGCGGCACTTGTATATTGTTTGCATAACCCTGCCGGTCAAACAGAGAGATGTAAGCCAGTCCCCGTTCCAAATCGATCTGTACATCCTCTCCGCTTCCATTCATGCTGAAATCGGTGCAGGTGCCGGCAAAGTGGTTGTCGTCTTTCATGCCGCATGAATACAGGCTGAGTGTGGTAAACAGAATAACAAGTAAGGTCGGTAATTTAAACAAAATTCTATCCATAATTCGGATAATCTGAGCTCTTATCTATCCTTTTTTTTGACCGATAGATTATTTTGGAAGAACTACCGCATCAATTACATGAATAACGCCATTGCTGCACATAATATCCGTTTTCGTTACCTTGGCATTATCAACCATTACTGCTCCATCCTGAACAGTTATCTTCAGTTTTTGGCCGTTCACAGTCGTAGCGGTTTTTAGTTTTGTAACATCTGCTGCCTTCACTTCTCCTGGAACCACATGATACGTGAGAATGCCAGTCAGCTTATCTTTGTTTTCCGGCTTGAGTAAATCTTCGAGGGTGCCTACCGGTAATTTTGCAAATGCATCATCTGTAGGTGCAAACACAGTGAAAGGACCCTTACCCTTAAGGGTTTCCACTAGTCCTGCAGCACCTAAAGCTTTGGCCAAAGTGTTAAAAGAGCCTGCTGCAACAGCGGTATCAACTATGTCCTTACTATCACAACTTGTTGACAACCCGTTTGCTGCAAAGGCAAAAACACATAAAACGGCAATTAATACATAACCAAAATAAATCTTATTCATTGCGTTATACCTCCCTTTTTTTAAAACAAATTACACCCGAATTTTTTACAACATCCCTTTTTATACTTTAACTATTTCTTTATCACCTCCTCTCTTAATGAAGTTGTCAAAAAGGCAAAAGCCATTATCTGAATGTAAATTCTTCAGATAATCATACACAACCTTTTGAGACATTTCCTGAATAACAAGAATTTTTTATCTGCGGAGGGCGTTTATTTTATTTATTACATCACATAGTGTTATTGTAAAGGGCTACAGTAAAATAAATACCTTTTTTGGGGTTTTTTAATCCTGAGCGGTATTCATGCAATAAGAAATAGTATGAACTAGACAATCCTTCATGAGGGAAATGCTCACTGCTTTTTCATTCTGAGCACAGCGCATCAAACTTCTTCTTGCAGAGTGTTACCCTATTTTTTAAGGCCTGAATTTTGATGATCTGTCGATTAAAGCAATAATAATAACATTCTCACGCAACCCTTACTTTCTACGTCCTTAAAAACCGCAGGTTAGCAAAAGTATCTATGAACAGTATAAAGTTTAAATACATGAAAGATTGTTTTCGCCGACCTTCAATTCGCGGCCTCACAAAAACTGCAGATGACGGTCAGCAGCTTTAAGCCCTCGGTCTGTAAAAATCGAAGAATGTTTCAGATTAATGTTGAGAATTTCTCACATCCGTGTTTTTAAACTGATTCACCATCTTGCAAATCCTGATTTTTTACGTTACGTATAAATATATAAGATTTTAAAAGGTTTGAGTCAGCACGGATTCTCCCACATGTGACATTCTCCGCCGAAAACAAGGCCACGATATTACGATAATATATGTATTCTAACAATCTTCACAGTCTGTTCAGCAATAATAGTTTTTTCGATGTTTCATTTTAAACAGAAAGATATAATACCTGTTTCGTCTAGTAAATTTTTTGATGAAATGTATGTAGCTAAACAAGCAGTTCAAACTAAAAACTCTGTTTGTTTGAAGGGGGTATCGTATGAACACATGGTATGCAGAACTAACCCGTCCGTATCTAACCCCACCAAGCTGGATTTTTGGCCCAGTGTGGACGGTGCTCTACATTATGATCGTGTGTTCCATCATCGTCTACTTTCGAACAGCGGAAAGAGGGTTATCAACGATGACAATCATTATCCTTGCCGTGCATCTTGTCTTAAATTTTTCTTGGACGTATCTTTTCTTCCGCCTCCATTCTCCGTTGCTTGCACTGCTTGACATCATTGTGCTAGATGTGACACTTATAGCCCTTATCATTTTGTTCTGGAAAACCAGCGTGGTCGCATCCGCCCTCCTTTTTCCCTATTTGTTCTGGGTAAGCTTTGCTACGTATCTAAATGCTGGCTTCTATATACTCAACAGGGCATAAAAAGCAGGCAGCGATAGGCAACAAACAAAAAGGAATTTAAGAAGCTATGGCCACGTCTATATCACCTCTCGATGCAGGCGCGTTGTACCTTTACAAGTCGGAAGAAGGCTTTAAGACCATCATGGAGTGGTATAAAGCTCTGGTGGAAACCATCACCATACCTGTTGTCTCACAGTATGCGAACACTCGATTCGGACGTACGCACATGCTGGTGTGCGGTCCGGAAGATGCCGAGCCGCTAATATTGGTGCAAGGAGTGGCCAGTGGTGCCCCGTTGTGGCGCCACCAGCTACCGGCTTTGTCTGAGCATTTTCGCGTGTACGCTCTTGACATTGTTGGCCAGCCGGGGAAAAGCGCACCCAACCCGCTCTCTTTTGTTAATGATGAGTACCGGCAGTGGCTCATCGATATTCTCGATGCACTGCACATCGAAAAGGCGCATTTCATGGGCATAAGCACAGGTGGTTGGAAAATCATGCGCCTGGCGATCAATAACCCGGACCGTGTGAACAAAGTGGTGCTGTTGAGCCCTATGGGCCTTTCCCATGCGCGCTTGCCATGGAAGATCTGGTTTAACAGGGTAATGAACAAAAGTAAAAATGCTGACGTGCTGGAAGATGAACTCACCGCAAAGTCAGTGCAGAGCTCCCGAGTAAACAATAGAGGCTCTTTTGGTGTGTTCGACCGTCAAGTTGCCAGAGGTATGGCTCTGTGCACACGCCATTTTCGCATGGACAGGGCTTTGAAAATATATAACCCCGAATCCGGCAGGATTTCTTACATCAAGGCATTACAGGTTTTGCGACGTTTTTTCCTGTCGGAACCGAAATCGCTTCTGAGAAAAATGTGCTCTGAAAGCCTTATATTATTGGGTGAGCACGAGCTACTCTACAATCCTTACAAAGTCGCTGAACGCGCTAAACAGTTGTTGCCGAATGTTGAGGTGCACGTCATACCGGAATCAGGGCATGGCTGTATATACGATCAGCCGGAAAAAGCGAACGCGAGAATTGTTTATTTTTTAACAAATTAATTAATGACGTACATGCAAAGAAAAGCATCAGGAGAGCACTACGCACACGGGCACCTTAATTATTCCGGGAATCTAAGAAAATTGATATTCAACCATCCCGGGATTAGGGTTTTTATATTCATCGAAAAGCTGATTTTTTATTAAACAAAGGAGGATATTATGGCAAAGAGTGATTTAAAGAAACAAGTGGTTGAATTAATAAATCGTAACAGGTATTCGAAACTCATTACCTTCGGCGTAGATGGCGCACCTCACGGAAGAATCATGACCAACCTTCCGCTCGGTAAAGATATGGTTATCTGGTTTGCTACCGGACTAAGTACTAACAAAATAAAGGATATTAAAAAAAACCCCACCGTGAGCGTATTTGTTGATGATCCAAATGATCAGACAAACGCATCCATCATCGGGCAGGCAAAGATTGTCACGGATAACCGGCTCCGAAAAAAGTTCTGGCAGGAACCATTCGGTTTCTTTTTTCCTAAAGGTCCTTCTGATCCAGACTACTGTTTACTTAAAATTACCCCAAAAAAGGTGGAGTACCTCGATCCCGGGCCGCGCTTTCATCAAAAGCGCACGCGTATTATACTTAATGTTTAATTTTCACCACCAAGAAAGGTGAATCTCTCTATTGTAGTGGGGATAAAAAGATTATTAAGGAAGAAGAGTGTTTTTGCAGATGGACGAACCGGCATCACCGCGATTAATAATCATGAGTTCCCATCAAACTTTGGCGGAGGTGTGTGACTCCCCCAACGCACCTCCGTAAAGATTCATATCCTCGGGCAAGGCTGTGGTGAGCAGCATAATCACCGTGCACTTTATGGTAAGTTCGGTGTTGATTGTCCGGGTCAGTGTGTGCTCGTCTGAATGATTTTTAACCGAATCGAGGCAAGCCGGTCGATGTTGCAGTACAGTTTCCGCAGGGCAGCAGAATCAGATATACAAGAAAAAACAGAAGTGCTGCATTACGATATTTCATTTTACCGCCCCCCTGTTGTAAACAGTTTTCTTTAGATTGAAACATACATAGTTTAATTTTTTGAAAAAGAAAATAAACACTATAAAAAACACTTATCTTACACCTATATGACCAGATTTCAAAGGTTCCCGGCCTCATCCTGCTGACGCGAAAAAGTAAAGCTTTTCCTTGAGCAGCAGCATTATTTTCAGTTGCAGAATCCTATCCTGACCGGTTTTTACTTGACAGGTAAAACAGAATGGAACACTATCGTATATTCCCTGAGATCTGTTTTTGCGGCCCGCTTTGTGCTGCTGTTTGATCGCAAACACCCTCCTGGATACGGGCACCAAAGCAACGGCTGTGCATTGCTGTTGTTCCTTTAAGGAACACAATAAAAGCGTATATGAAAGGAGGTATGTATGATACAAACGCGCAGCATTCGGCGGGCAGGTATGCTTTTTTCTTCTGTTCTGGTAACTGTATTCCTGACGACGGGATTTGTGACGGCTTTTGCCGCCGGTGAGGATCCGGTTTTGATTATCATTAAACACTCCGATCAGGAATGGGTTTCACCGGAAAAGGTCACGGTAAAGCTGGTAACGCCGGTCATCTGGGTTAACAAAAACCCTGAACCGATTACGATCAAATTTACCGATAAAATAGGGATTGCCTGCAAGGCGCCGATAAACTTTTATGGCGATCTGCTCGGCAACTATGAAACCAGCGCGATTGCCCAGGGTGCAACGGCAAGTATTTGCTTTATACGTCCGGGCACCTATAACTATGAGGTTCACCGGCTGGTCGGCGGCGATAATCCTCACGAAGAGGTTATAAGCGGTTCGGTTGTCGCGGTTAAATAAAGCAGATGCTTTACAAACCTTATTACATTTCAGGAAAGATAAAAAAGTGGGAGGGATAGAAATGCTCCCCTTTTCCTTCAAAAAATGTCACGCACGGAGGGACTTGAACCCACAACCCTCGGATCCGAAGTTACTTTTGATGTTTAAGCAAAAGTCACTATAAATAGATGGTTCTTATAAGGCAGGGTCTCACGGCTCTGCCTTTTCATTTTTAATGAAGGTTATCAAAAGCATCTGTGAATATTATAGAGAGCAAATACTCTGAAGATTATTTTTGCTGACCTTGAATTACCCGCCCCACAAAAACTGAAGGTTACGGTCAGCAAGTGGTAACGCTATAGAAAATATATTCACCGAGGATTGTATCTGCGACGCTTGAGCAGGACTGATTGTGTTAAAGAGTTGATCTGCTCAAACTCTTGTTGTATATATTGTTTTATTGACACACAATCATACACGGCCTATACTTTTTGTATCCCAAAGCAAGTTCTTTAAACTGCTTACACCTTCATTTTTCAGTTTTTTTGGTTAAAATAATAAAACATTAATCCATTGAAGGAGAGGGACATGTATATTTTCAAACCACTGCTGTTAGGTGCCATATTTGCAGTCTTGATCCTTGGCCAGGTTACGACATTAGCATACGGGTGCAGCGTTGGGGTATCCTGCGACTACCATAAATGTCTTATAAGATACAAAGAGGCAGATATGGCCCCTCCTGGTAATGAATTTGAGGAGTGGTTACCTTGTACAACACCCATCAATGAATCGGTACATGTCGATGGATATAAAAAGAAATTTATGGGCATTCCCTATGGCAGCTGTATACCAAACACTACTGCGTCGGTTCCCAGGTTGTGCAGAGAACGATTCTACGATAAGGCAAAAAGAATATGTGAAGACTACTATCAAGGTATGCTAGATGACGGTGAATGGACAGAGTTCAGAGTTCAAGATGTCAAGTTTTAGGTATTGATTTTGCCGGGAGGATTTTGATTACAAGTCGTTTTAACGATTTGAAGAGAAACCTGAACAAAAAAACAGCAGGGTCGCATCTTAACAATTAAATATTGGTAGCATGAATGTTCACGGCTTTCATGGGCAACCGGCGTGTGCCGGGAAATAAAAAAGTCACCAGGGGAACCCACAGGGCCTTTTTTTGTGTGAGGTTCAGAGCACCGGAAAACTCAACTAATTCGCGGTACTGAAAAAGGATATTTACCTATTAACCATCGGCCGTTTCTTTCCTTTAATCAAAAAACGGATACTCTCATCCAGCCCTTCAAGGGTAAGCTCGAACATGGGGAAGATAGCACGGATCATGCGTGTTGATTTGATACTGTCCCAACTTCTGCGGGGCAGCGGGTTGAGCCATACAATATCCGGGAAGGTGTCCCGGATCCGCTGCAGCCAGACAATCCCGGGTTCGTCGTTGTAATACCAGTAGTCCACCGCCCCGTTTGCCCAGGTCAGTTCGGAAGGCGCCATTTCCGCATCACCCACAATGAGGACCTTATAGTCGGTCTCCTCTGCCTTGAGATAGTCCAGGGTGGGGATGGTATTGTCTCCGTTCATATCTGTGCGCAGGTCCTGGTAAATGCAGTTGTGAAAATAGAAGTGCTTAAAGCGGCTGATCTGGGACGAAGCTGCGGAAAAGAGGCGCTCCACCATACACGAGTAGGGGGTCATGGAGCCGCCCACATCCATGAGAAGAACGACTTTCGAGCTTTTTTTCAGCCGGTTTTCCCAGACCAGCTCAATGTCTCCCGCATTTCGGCAGGTGGCATCAATGGTGGCCGCGACATCCAGTTCCTCTCCTTCTCCGGCCGGAAGCAGCGACCGGAGGTGAGACAGGGCGACTTTCATTTGACGGGTGTCCAGGGTGCGGTCGCCGGCGTAATTTTTAAAAGCCCTTCTTTCTGCGACCTGAACCGCCCGTTTATTGCGGGAAATGCCCTGCCCGATGCGGATGCCGGCCGGGTTGTAGCCCCAGGCGCCCTGGGTGGAGGTGCCGCTGGTGCCGATGGCGCGGTTGCCGCCGTAATCGCTGGAATAGTCCCTGTCGTTGCGCTGTTCAATCAGCTGGCGCTCAAAGTTTTTCAGCACTTCATCGAGGTCAAGTTCATCGAGTTCTTTCTTTTCTTCTTCCGTGAGCCGGAGGTCCCGGGTCTGGCGAAGACAGGAGAGCACCCGGTCCAGCAGTTCATCGGTTGTTTCGATGCCGGAAAAGGTATCCAGAAACGCCATGTCGTAGCGGTCGAAATAGATTTCGTTTTTTACCAGGATAGCGCGGGCGATGGAGTAAAAACGGGTCAGGCTGCACCGGCTCAGGTCCGCGGCCAGCGCCTGGTGGAGGGTCATCCATTCGTGGAGGGTGACCGGAATGCCTTTTGCTTTCAGGTTGGAAAAAAAATTAATAAACACGCCGTGACCGTTTGCTGGTTGAGTACGCGTAATGAGAACCGCCGGAATTGTCCACCAGGTCCGCATCCTCTTTTTTCTTGAGTAATGTTCCCATAAACGGAAGCTCTTTGGAAATTTTTGACGGGGCCACACCAGCGATGATCAGCGCCTGGAGCCAGTCGATCAGCTCGCTGGTGGAGGGTTTTTTGCGCAGCATATCGAATTCGCGGATCCAGTAGAATTTCTTTAAGGCCTCCCGCAGCATTTTGGTTTCAATGTCCGGGAAGTGGACCTGTACGATCTCTTCCATCAGCTCTTTGTACGGAAATTCAATGTAGTGAAAAATACAGCGCCGAAGGAACGGGTCCGGCAGCTCCTTTTCGCTGTTTGAGGTGATAATCACGATGGGCCGGTGCTTTGCCTTTATGGTTTCTCCGGTTTCGGGAATATAAAAACTCATCTCGTCCAGCTCATTTAAGAGGTCGTTGGGAAATTCAAGTTCCGCCTTGTCGATCTCATCGATGATTAAAACAACCTGTGCTTCCGAGGAGAATGCCTCTCCCAGTTTGCCGAGCTTGATGTACCGGCTGATGTCTGAAATATCATGGTCATTGAAACGGGCATCATTTAAACGTTTTACCGTGTCGTACACATACAGGCCTTCCTGGGCCTTGGTGGTGGATTTGATGTTCCAGATAAAAAGCTGCTTGTCCAGGGCTTTGGCAATGGCGGTGGCCAGCAGCGTTTTTCCGGTGCCGGGTTCGCCTTTCACCACGAGGGGTCTGCCGAGCGCGATTGAAACATTGACGCTGTCCCGGAGTTCGGGGGAGATGATATAGTCGCTGGTTCCTTTGAAATAGTCCATGGTTTGTTCCTTATAGGGTCACATCGTAACAGTTAAGTATCATGCTCATCGATTGTTTAATATGCTTGCTCAGGTCCCTGGTATGTTTCATTGTCTCCTCGATACGCCTGCAGCGCATCGTTATGACGGCACCCGATATCCTGCCGAAATATTTGCCCGGCACCTTCTCGCCGGCATTGCCGCGATTGACAATATGATACTATGCTTCCGGATACTCTCTACGCAGTGGACGTGCCATATTCCGCATGCTCTGTTTTAATTATGAACGGAGGGATTGTATACCACCATAGCAAATCGAAAAGTCACGTATTGTAAATTTAAAACTATAAGCGGGAACCAACAAAATATCAATAGTTAATTGATAAGTGGCAAATACCATAAAAAAGTTGGCTAAGCTTTATTTTGAATAAAGTTATTGACGATTATTAAATATAAGGTTAAATGTAACCGTTCACAGTTTTTTCAAAAAAAAGCTCAAGATGTTGTGTAGCATTCCGAATACTTATGCAACATGAGTGATGCAATCAAATCATTATCCCACGATGAACTTGTAGCACTGGTCATCCAGTTGCATCAGGAAATCGAACGTCTTAAAGCAGAAAATCTATTTCTAAAAGAACAGCTGGCAAAAGCTACCAAAACTTCAGCCAACTCCTCGAAGCGCCCATCATCGGACATCGTTAAGCCAAAAAAAC
>Ga0272442_10008514_pt1 | contig 12983 bp, 9 predicted proteins | sample SSMForm2O_FD_200262 | JGI IMG/M metagenome (GOLD analysis project Ga0272442, IMG submission 200262) | Marine sediment archaeal communities from Little Sippewissett salt marsh, Falmouth, MA, United States - SSM-Form-2O | ecosystem: Environmental > Aquatic > Marine > Wetlands > Sediment ...
TCCGCGAGCGTCTGGTAACGCTCTTCAATGATAAGGACGAGAATAACACAAAATCTCTTCGCCGGGCGATAAGCGCTCTCCCAGGGATAGATGAGCTTAAATACAAGCCTGACGTCAGAACAAATGAAGTGGGAGAAGAGATCGTCAAGATGTTCGAGGAGATGAGGCTGGTTCCCACTTTGTTCTTTGTTGATCCCTGGGGCTACAAGGGTCTTTCACTTCGCCTCGTGAACTCGGTCATAAAGGACTGGGGATGTGATTGCATATTCTTCTTTAACTACAACCGAATCAATATGGGTTTAGGCAATCCGATAGTGAAGGAGCATATGGATTGCTTGTTTCGAGAGGACAGGGCTGACGATCTTCGAAGTCGCCTGGAGGATGCTCGCGATAGTCACGTGCGCGAATTGCTCATTGTCGAAGAATTATGTCAGGCGTTGAAGGGCCTTGGCCCTCCCTATGTCTTGCCATTCCGATTCCGTAACTCTGAAGGATCAAGGACGAGCCATCATTTGATCTTTGTCAGCAAAGGTTTCAAGGGATATGAGATCATGAAGGACATCATGGCGAGAGAATCGTCCTCTCAAGAACAGAATGTTCCTTCTTTTGACTATAACCCAGTGGATGCACGTCGGCGGCATCGTATGCCCTTGCTATTCCAGCTTTCACGCCCTTTGGATGACTTGGCTGAGATGCTCCTAGAGAATTTCGCAGGAAGGCGTCTGACAATGCGTGACATCTACAAGGAGCACAGTGTTGGCCGGCAGTATGTGAAGGCAAACTACAAGCAGGTATTGATCAAACTCGAAACTGTGGGCAAAATAGCGGCCAGTAAGCATCGAGAGAATACTTTTGGTGATGACGTGCGCGTCACGTTTCCGCCGCGTAGATAAAAGAGAAGTCGCATAATGGGAAAGAAGTCATCCATCGAATGGACTGAATCAACATGGAATCCGGTCACAGGCTGCACAAAGATCAGCCTTGGTTGCAACCACTGCTATGCCGAGCGCATGGCACTTCGCCTCCAAGCAATGGGACAACGAAACTACGCGAACGGCTTCCGTGTGACACTCCATGAACACATGCTTGATCTGCCACTTCATTGGCGTACCCCAATGATGATCTTCGTCAATTCCATGTCAGACCTTTTCCATGAGGATGTCCCTGATGACTTCATCAAGCGAGTTTTTCAGGTGATGCAAGAAGCATCTTGGCATCGTTTTCAAGTCCTGACCAAGCGCACGGCTCGACTGGCCGAACTTGCACCTGCACTACCATGGGCGGAGAACATCTGGATGGGCGTGACAGTGGAGAACTGCGACTACACCGGGCGCATTGAACATTTGCGGACGGTCGGAGCGGCTGTGCGTTTTCTTTCGCTCGAACCTCTGCTCGGAGCGATGCCAGACCTGGACTTGTCGGGCATTGACTGGATAATCGTAGGAGGAGAATCTGGCCCCGGCGCACGCCCGATGTCTGCTTCTTGGGTGCGCGATATCCGTCGTCAGTGCCGCAAAACGCATGTTCCCTTCTTTTTCAAACAGTGGGGTGGGACAAACAGAAGAAAGACGGGGAGATTGCTTGACGGCCGGAGCTACGATGAGATGCCCGTCCCCCGGAGTAGCCAGATGAGTATAACTGCCGTTCGGTAGGATGAAGATATGGCGAAGAAGCGAACAACGAAGGCAAAGAGCAACAAGTCCGTTGAGTCAATCCGCCACAAAGCCAAGCGGAAGAATATCCCGACGGAGGAGTTGCGGGATTTTGTGGCTGAGGATGAGAACGCGCCGCAGAAGATGCTCTATCCCCGCAATCCTTCGCTTGATCCGCAGTTGGTCTGGAAGGGCAAGGACGAGCAGGACGCGGAAGACCTGGCTGTGCCGGTCGTGCCGATCTATATTCAGGAGAAGATTCACCCGCAGGCGATCATCGATCAGCTCCCGCGCATCGACCATTCCGGCGGCCAGCTTGATCTGTTCGCCGACTTCAACGGCCTGCCCGAGGACTTCGATCAGCGCGTGGATTTCTATCACCATGACGGCAACTGGTCCAACCGCATGATCCTGGGCGACTCGCTGCTGGTGATGACGTCCCTGGCCGAGAAGGAGGGCCTCAAGGGTAAGGTCCAGACTATCTATCTCGACCCGCCCTATGGCATCAAGTTCGGCTCCAACTGGCAGGTGAGCACCCGCAAGCGCGATGTCAAGGACGGCAAGGCCACCGACGCCACCCGCCAGCCCGAACAAATCCGTGCCTTCCGCGACACCTGGAAACTCGGCATCCACTCCTATCTCGCCTACCTCCGCGACCGCCTCGTCGTCGCCCGCGACCTGCTCACCGAAACCGGCAGCATCTTCGTCCAGATCGGGGATGAAAACGTCCACTTGGTGCGCTGCGTGCTCGACGAGATATTCGGGAGCGAGAACTTCGTCTCGCAGATTTCATTTCGCACGAAGATTCCGTTGAATCCGATACATATTGCCAACATTGCTGATAGTGTCCTTTGGTATGGAAAATCGAAGAGTACACTGAAGTTTCGTCGCACATTTGGCCCGCGCGAGATCGGTTCAGACACACAGTTCACGAATGTTGAATTGCCGGATGGGACTTGCCGTCGCTGGAGTAACGAGGAACTCGCGAACCCCAAACTCCTACCAGCTAAAGCGCGCCCCTACCGCCTCACAGACCTATTAGCCTCTGGTTACACTGAATCTTGTCACTTTGAGTTCATGTTCGATGGGAAACGGTACTATCCGCCATCCACGAATAGCTGGAAGACCACGCCGGAGGGTATAACGAAGCTGATCGCTGCTCGCCGTGTCAAAGTCCAGGGCAGACTTCCCAGCTATGTGTTCTACGCCGACGATTATCCCGTGATCGAGATTACAAATCAGTGGATCGATACTCAAGGAGCGAGCGGCAAGTCGTATGTTGTTCAGACCGCAACCAAGGTAGTTGCGCGTTGCCTCCTAATGACGACCGATCCTGGCGACTTGGTCGTTGACCCAACCTGTGGCAGTGGCACAATGGCGTACGTTGCCGAGCAGTGGGGCCGACGGTGGATCACCATTGACACAAGCCGTGTCGCTCTGGCCTTAGCCCGTACGCGCCTGATGGCGGCGAAGTACCCGTACTATCTGCTGGCCGACTCGCCGGAGGGGATCAAGAAGGAATCAGAAATCACCGGTCAGGTCCCGCCGCCGCACCAAACCGAGGGCGACATTCGCAAGGGCTTCGTCTACAAGCGGGTGCCGCATATCACACTCGGGTCCATCGCCAACAACCCGGACATCAAGGAGGGCATGACGCGGGAGCAGATCGATCCGGCCATTGCCCGCCATGCGGACACCGAGACGCTGTACGACCAGCCGTATGAGGACAACAAGACCGTTCGCGTCAGCGGGCCGTTCACGGTCGAGAGCCTCTCGCCGCACCGGACGATCAGCGTGGATGAAAAGAAGCGATTGGCCGAAGTTGGCGAGGAAGGGACGACGATGAAGATGGTCGGCGGTGGGCAGTTCGCCAACGTCATCATCGAGAATCTCTTGAAGGCGGGCGTGCAGAACACGATCAAGAACGAGCGGCTCAAGTTCGACCGCCTGGAGGTCCATCCGGGCGTTTGGATTCACGCCGAGGGCGAGTATACGGAAAAGAGCGGCGAAGTGCGCCGGGTGGGGCTATGTATCGGGCCGGAGCATGGGACGGTCGGGCCGGAGTTGGTCAAGGAGGCCGCCAAAGAGGCGGTGCAGGGGATCGGCTTCGATTTGTTGCTGGTCTGCGGGTTTGCGTTCGACCCGCACGTTTTGGAAGAGGCCAAGCGGTACGGCAAGCTGACCGTGCTGCCGGTGCGGATGAACCCGGACCTGTCGATGGGCGAGGACCTGCTCAAGAAGACCGGGGCAGGCAACCTGTTCATGGTCTTCGGCGAGCCGGACGTGGAGATCGAGAAGACCGGAGACGGCCAGATCACGGTCGAGGTCAAAGGCCTGGACGTGTACGACCCGACGACCGGCGCGATCCGTTCGTCGTCCACCGACGATATCGCGTGCTGGTTTATCGACACGAACTACGACGCCGAGAGCTTCTTCGTCCGCCACGCCTACTTCACCGGTGCTGACGAGCCCTACAAGAAACTGAAACGGGCCCTCCGTGCCGAGATCGACGAAGCCGCCTGGAGCGGACTCTACAGCACCACCAGCCGCCCCTTCAACCCACCCCAGGGAACGGAAGGCAACCCCGGCAAGATTGCCATAAAAGTAATCAACCACTACGGCGACGAAGTCCTCAAGGTTTACGAGATTCAGTCAGAGAGGTAATGAACTGTGGATGTTGCGGTCCAGAGTTGGACTCACCATTAAGAGAGTTCATTGACACCCAATCCAAATGTTGAGGAAGAGGCTCATGGCTCAGAAGAAAGCAACGAAGAAAACGCAAGGTCAATCTGCTCACGTGACAGCTACGTATCAGAAGGAGATTATCCGAGGCGAACTCAGGGAGTTAGGGGACGTTCTGAGAGATTTGAAGAACTGTCAACTGCGGTACTTCACACTTGCAATCACAGGCACAGGAGCGATAATCAGTCTGGCGAAGTCTTTTGGAGGCGACTTCAGGGTAGTGACTTTTCTTGCTCCGCTCTGCATCATTATTCCATGCTGGATGATCTTCTTCGACAAAGCGACTACGATTACACGGACCGCAGGGTACAAACGGATTCTTGAAAAACAACTCCGTGGGCATCTGGGCAGGTACAGGCATCTGGGGTATGAAAATGCGCTCCCCATATTCCGCGCTGGAGAAGAAGAGGTGTGGAATAGGCTGCAATCCAGGCGACCGAAGCGAAAAAGAGTCGAAGCATGCGCATCCCTTCTCCCGCGTACCCGGTTTCGTTTCTGGGCAATAAACTGGTATACGTTCCTGATGCTCTCCATCGTCTGCGTGGTCCTGGCGGCGTCTGAGCTTCTGAGGAGCAACGGACTACTCATGGGACTGGCTCTGCTTGGTATGGCCTTGGTATTTGTCGCCCTTTGTTCGATCTATGCCTACACACTGGTTCGTTCCGTCACCAGTGGTGAACTCTCTTACGCGGCATGCGCACTGAAATGGCACTTCTTACTGCGACGGCCATAGAGCCCGGCGCACCTCGCTGCTGCGCAACTACGTAATGCTCTTGACCGCGTCAGCACTCACGCTCCATTTCCTCTGCCCCCGGTATCGACCTTGTCCGAGTGACGCTTAACAGAACTGACCATTTTTCAGGCACTTCTGGACGGATCAGCGGCCTGTGTCGAGAACACCAAAACCGCATCCATACGGCCTACAATTGATTGTATTTACCTTCCCCGGTTCTTTGGAGTGGGGTAGCGTCCGCATTTCTGAGCCAAAAACGCAGGAAATGGCCTTTACATGGTCTGAGTGTGTCGAGTGCCTATTCAAATCAATTCCCGCCGCAGGAAATCAATTTCTGAGCCAGAAACGCCGGTTTGAGGAGCAAAGAAGGGTATTTCATGTATGACGCAGCTCTATTTGCTGTGGGAGAGCGGTACCAGCGGCAGTGGGAGTGGTAGCGGGAGAGGGAGAAAGCATCTCGCTGGCGAAGCCAAGAACGTCCGAAAAGCGGGTAGTGGGGGGTAGCACATGCGGCTATGAATGCGGCCCCCGGCCCCGTCTCACGATATTGTTGCAAGCTGGTGATAGCAGGTCAATTCGATGCCGATATGTACCAGAGGAAGCATGGATGTTGACGGAAAGCACGGAGATCATAATTGCGTGGCTACTACATACGACACTGTGGGAGGATTATCATGGGAAAGAGACTGAGAATATTGGAAAAAGACTGCTGGAAGTGGTTTCTCGTAACAAAAGACTGGGCCCCGGATGGTCAAGGTGACGGGAAATACAACACGGACTACCGCTATGCGGTTTGTTACTCCCTGCTGCACTACCTTGCAAAAAGCGACCATGACAAAAACAGGGGTGAGCAGGCCCTCCGGGAACTGTGTAGCTGTTTCGATGCTGGGTCGAACTTCTCCAAAGAAGACTTCTTGGAGGTGCTCTGGCTGAGAGACGGGGGATTTGTCGTTGTAGACCGGGCAAAAGGCATGTATCCCTTAGTATGCAATCGCAACAACAGAGACCACGAATATGAACAAGCCGCCCATGATGTCCTCGACAATTACGACGCTGTATTTAGTGTGCTTCGAGACCACCGGATAGATAACTGGACTAAAGAATTCCAGGAGCAACTCGAAAATGTCTTTTGCAGGGATGAGACAGTCGGAGCAATCCCTGCTACGCGCGTCTCAGGATGAGTGACCAACTGAAAGAGAAACGGAAGAACCAAGCAAACGAGGTCAGCGGATGGACGTGAACGTACCAGAAATTGCGAGCGACCTGTTGGAGTGGGACAGCCCCTGGACTGGTCCGCAGCGACACGATATTACTCAGCAATACGATCTGCGTGAATCGGTTGAAGAATTGCTTGAGTTCATTAAGCAGGCAGATGATTGGATTGCCGAAGAAAACAGTCGCGGATTGACCTGCTATGGTGTGAGTGATGATGTGGGTTGCGATATCGATCCTAGTTACTCACGTGACGCCTTCGTCAATGTAGTGTCCGCCATCCTAACCGCAAAGAACCTCCGATCTGAATTGGAACGAATTGCTGGCACGCAAGGGGCCCGGTCACTCTATGACGACCTGATAAAGGCTTTTCCGCTTTTCGAGAGCAACCGGAACACCTACGTTTTGAACCTTCGGCCCGAATTTCCTGTGCCTGAACAAAAGCATAATCCCGCCGTGCGGCGTTTGATAGAATATCTAAATGGCTTGACCGATGAGCGCCTACAGGAATCGCAATATGTATTTCGCCAAATGGGGGAATACTGGCTCATTAAGTACGACGGAATTCCACTCCCCTTGAAATGCTCGCGAGGATTGCAGTATATTCACCGTCTTCTGCGGAAACCAAATCAACCAATCAGCGTCCTGGAAGTGCAAAACCCAGAATGGAAGACTGAGGCAGAGACCGGACGATCCTTTGTAACGCCTGACAAGATAGATGGCTTCAACTTGGAAGACGATTCGTGTGGTGCTCAAGCTGCCCGCCCCCAACAAAAATCAAATACACAGGCCATGCGCCAGATATTTGAGCGACGCCAAGAGATCGAGGCCGAGATTGAGGACGCGAAAATGAGGGGGGATTATCCTCGACAAGAACGTCTTATGAAAGACAAGGAAGCTTTATGCGAGCATATGAGGAAGGACGGTATCAAGAAGGAATGGCGCACCTTCTCCAATGAAATGGATACCGTGCGTAAGGCGGTATCAAATGCTATCACGAGAGCGAAGAAGAGGGTAAAAGAGCACAGTCCCCAACTGTACCAACACCTCGACAACTGCATCAGCACCGGTTACAAGTGCTCCTACAAGCCTGAGAACCCGGTTCCCTGGGAACTCTGAAAAAAAAATCTCCCCCATTTTCGGATGCTACGCGGTTTGTAGCATCTCCACGCCGTTTGTGGCCCCTTTCTGTTAGAGGCGGCAATCAATGTTGTCCTTTTTTGGAAAGGGTTGCGAATGGCAAACTCAAACCTACTGACCGCGAAAGCGGTCGCACAACTGCTCAGTCTGAGCAAACGCACAGTGCATCGGCTCAATAGCAGCGGGAAAATCCCCGCGCCGGTGCGGATCAATGCCTCTGTGCGGTGGAAGGAGTCGGACGTACGGCAATGGATAGCCTGGGACTGTCCCAACAGAAGTACGTTTGAAACGAGAATGGGGAGGATGACGAATGAGTAACAGTATGAATCCCGACGTATTAGCAAAGATGTTTGTTGAGGAGCGGTACATGAAGAAGAATGGCGACGGCAGCGAATGCAAGAGGAGGTGTGGAATGAGCAGTGTGAGAGAAGCGAGACTGGAAGCGGCCCTATCCTATGTCCAGGCCGGTTGGCCGGTACTGCCGCTGTGGTCTGTGGATGAGGAAGGCAAGTGTACGTGCGGCAAGTCGGATTGTCGCCACCCAGGGAAACACCCGCAGGGACACCTGGCTCCGCATGGTTTGAATGACGCGACAGTGGATGAAGCCACCGTGGAGCGATGGTTCGGTGCGAACGACCTGAATATCGGTGTTTGCACAGGATCGGAATCGGGCCTTCTTGTTCTCGACGTTGATCCGCGCCACGGTGGTGACAAATCTCTTGAGGCATTGGAGAAAAAGCATGGACCATTGCCAATGAGCCGAAAGGCAAAAACCGGTGGCGGCGGCTGGCACCTCTATCTGAAATATCCAGACGACGATGTCCGCAACTCCGCGAGCAGTCTCGGAGCCGGTCTGGATATCAGGGGCAAGGGGGGATACGTGATTGCTCCTCCATCTCGGCATATGAGCGGCGACGTGTACGAGTGGGACGGAGACCCAACCACGCCGCTGGCTGAATGTCCGAACTGGATGTACAACGGACACACCAAGAAGAAACAGCAACAGAAGGAACCGGGAGATGCAATCCCAGAGGGGGACAGGAATTCTACCCTCACGTCGATTGCAGGGTCGATGCGGCGCAAAGGTTGTGGGCAAGAGGCCATTTATGCTGCCTTGAGCGAAGAAAACAAGAAGCGGTGCAAGCCTCCTTTGGCGGATAGCGAGGTCAAGCGCATAGCCGAGTCAATCTGTCGATACAAGCCGGGAGACGTGCCAAAGGCGGCGACGCCGGAGCATCCGGAGGAACCTATTGACACGTCTCAGTTCAAGCCGATGTCTTCTGAGGAACTCATTGAGACACTTGGCCTGACGATCAAAAGGGACGACGCGAACAAGCTAATCACGTTCCTGTGTGAATTGTCGGTCTATACCGAAAGTTGCCAATTCAACATTAGTTACAATGCGCCCTCTTCAACGGGTAAGTCATACATCCCAATGGAGATCGCTCGGCTCTTTCCGCAGGAGGATGTCATTGAACTTGCGTATGCCTCCCCGACCGCTTTCTTCCATGACGCTGGAGAATACAATGAGGAAAAGGGTGGGTACGTGGTTGATCTATCTCGAAAGATACTCATTTTCATGGACCAACCCCACAACGATTTGCTGAGTCGTCTCAGGCCACTCTTGTCGCATGACAAGAAGGAGATCGTGTTGAAAATCACAGACAAGAGACAGCATAGCGGCTTGCGGACCAAGACAATCATCCTCATTGGATACCCGGCTGTCATCTTCTGCACAGCGGGAATGAAGGTTGATGAGCAGGAATCCACGCGAATGCTTATGCTCAGTCCAGAGACTACTCAAGAGAAACTAAGAGAGGCAATATGTGCAAAGATCAAAAAGGGAGTCAATCTGGAGTCTTACCAGGAGTGGCTGGAGAACGACCCGAATCGGCAGTTACTACGGCAGAGGATAAAAGCCATCAGGCAGGAGAATATTGGGTCCATAAAGATAGCCAATGAGGAACTAGTTAGAGAACAATTCTTCAAAAACTGCAACAAGCTCAAGCCACGAAACCAGCGGGATATAGGGCACGTTATGTCCCTAATAAAAGCGTTCGCGCTTCTTAACGTGTGGTTTCGCGAAAACAACGGCACGACAATCATAGCGGATGACAGCGACATTGCCGATGGATTTGAACTCTGGGAACATATTGCGGAGAGTCAAGACTTGAGCTTACCACCCTATATTTGCAAGCTCTACCATGAGATCATCGTCCCTGCTTATCACGAAAAGAACGGTGATTTGAGTGAGCACCTTACGACGGAGATGATTGCGAAAGGACTAACACGCTCGGAGATCATGGGAAAACACATCGACGTATACGGGCGATCCATACAGGACTGGAAGCTCAGACAGGAGATTCTGCCAATGTTGGAAGGGGCGGGCCTTATCAAGCAAGACCCTGACCCCGACGACGGGAGAAGATTGCTGGTCTACCCCCTGGTCGGCCTCACTGTAAGTGATAAGGCACAGGCCGGTACAGACGACGATTTTGACATAGCGGACTTCTAATTGGCAGCATTTGGCTGAAGTTGTCACCGATGAATATAGTGAGAATGGGGGTGGGGTATCCGCCGAGACTGACCTTGCCCCCAACCATACTTAACACTTGACAATCGGCGGTGAGTGTGTTATGCTTTTAGCATGAGCAATCACGAAACCATTGAGGAGCGACTGAAGCGGGCTTTGTCGGAGTCCAAGCTGACGCGATACCAGATTGCCAAGATATCTGGCCTTTCTCAGGCTCAGTTATCCTACTTTATCAACGGCAAGAGGACCCTGACACTGCCCGCCGCTGCTCAGCTTGCGGAAGCTCTGAATCTGGAATTGAAACCAATGAAACGCAAAAAGTGAGGGTGATAGACATGGCAAGCGTATTCAAGCGGAAATACAACAAGGTGGTGAGGGGAAAGAAGGTCAAGAAGCAGTCCAAGTGCTGGTATGTAAAATATAGAGACGCAGAGGGCATTGAGCAGCGAGTGAAGGGCTATCCGGATAAGGAAGCCACCCGGCAGATGGCCGCCCGGTTGGAGAAAGAGGCTGCTCTTGCTCAAGAGGGCGTGGTAGATCGGTACAAAGAGCATCGCAAGAGGCCACTGACTGAGCACCTTGAGGATTTCCAAAAGTCCCTGTTAGCGAAAGGAAACACCGTCAAACACGCGGAATTGACTCTCTCGCGGGCAGAGACGATTGTCGCGGGCTGCAAATTCACTACCTGGAGCGATATATCTGCCAGCAAGGTCGAGCAGTTCCTTGCCGGACTACGAGACAACGGCAACGGCGTGACGGTAACAACTTCAAATTACTATCTTCAAAGCGTAAAGCAGTTCTGTCGTTGGCTTGTTCAGGACGGGAGAGCGAGTGAATCTCCCCTGGAACACCTGAAGAAGAAGAAAGCCGAAAAGACGCACCAACGAGGGCTTGAACCAGACGAAGTACGCAGATTGCTTGAGATTACCCAAACTGCACCAAAACGATTCGGTGTGGCAGGCACTGAAAGGGCTATGCTTTATCGTATAGCCGTGGAAAGCGGCCTGAGAGCCAATGAAATCAGAAGTCTTACGGCATCGTCATTTGATTTGGACAACCGCACCGTGTGCGTCAAGAGCACAAGCACAAAGAACAAAAACGAAGCCGTGCTTCCGCTTCGGGCATCTACAGCCGTGGAGTTGAAAGCATTCTTTGCCAACAAGACCCCCAACGCGAAAGCGTTTACACTGCCGAGCAAATACAACATGGCAAAGATGCTCCGAAAAGATATGGAGGCGGCGGGCCTGCGGTGCAGCAATGATACGACGTCAGACCACTACGTGAACTTCCACAGCCTACGCCACACCACCGGTACCTTACTGGCGGCTGCTGGCGTTCACCCGAAAGTTGCCCAAGCGATAATGAGGCATAGTGACATAAATCTAACTATGAGCCGGTACACGCACACGCTGAGAGGGCAGGAAGCCCAGGCTATCGAGAGTCTGCCGGACCTGTCGTTGTCCAGCACAGAGGCTCAGAAGGCCCTTGCTACGGGTACTGACGGGGAGATCACGAGAATCAGCCAGACTGACCCGCAAGAGTTGATACCAGAATCGACACCTAAATCGACACCTATAGCTTTCCCCGCATGTTCTCGGTTGTCAGCTACTGACACTTCTAAGTCGTCCGAATCGAAATCGGCGGGGAATCGTAAAGGTTCGCAGAACAGGAGCTTAGACACCAAAAGGACAAACCTGACACCAGTTGTCGCCACCAGAAAGGAAACACGCCCGGCAGGACTCGAACCTGCGACCTACGGATTAGAAATCCGTTGCTCTATCCAACTGAGCTACGGGCGCTCATACGGCTAAGTACTTACTATTGAACGAGTTCCCATCGACGTTGTCAAGCCCGGCCTGCGTGGCGGGCCCGGAAAACGCCCTCTGGGGCCGCACACTCGTCAATAAGCCGAGACGCTGCCCGTTTTCACTGCCGTCAGCCGAACATAGCTCCCCGTGACCCCGTTGCGGTTGCCGGCCGCACCGGAGCCGGGGCCGGAGACTGCATCGACGAGTTGAACACTCCGGCATGACTGTGCGAAGGGATCAATCGCCATGGAAACCGCCCGGCGGCTCCGTCCGAAGAAGTCGGGGACTGCACCCGCGCCCACAAATGTTTTTGGCCGTAGGTACGATCCGTTGTATCTTAGCGATATGGCCGCATGCCTACGGCCGAGAGGTCGTGCGGGCTGTTCATGGTGGATTGCTTCTGTTGAAAGGGAGTCCTATGGAAAACCGTGTGGACGCGATGCAGAACGGCTTGTCGAGGCGTGATTTCCTGGGTTACTCGTCACTGGGGCTGCTCGGCGCCGCCCTCCCAGGCAGCACCCTGTCTGCCCTTCCGGGAGCACCGCAAACGAATCCGCTCTTTGAGAGGAAGCTGGGGATCAAGTTTGTGCTGGGCGGCATGGTTCACGAGACTGCACATGAAGGACCGTGCCGAACCGGCAGGCTGGAGCATCTGACCCGTCAGGCGGAAACCCGAAGCTTCGAGCAGCGATTCAGCCGGTTCACCGTGGAGATTAAGAGCAGGCAGTTTCCCAAAGAAGCGGAGATCCTGAAACCCGTCGGTTTTCAAATGTTGGTCCGGGAGAAAGACGTCGACTTCCACTTTCCGGAGAAATACTTCGCGCAGATCCAAGAGGATATTTCCAGAACGGATCTGATCGTGGTGCTCAGCGGTTTTGCCTCGGACATCGCGTTGAAACTTGCGGAGCGATTTGGCAAGCCGGTGGCGACCATCGGCAATGACTGGGTCGTCGACGTGCCGGCGACGTTGCGGCACAAGGGGCACGAGGGCCACATCGCCCTGGATTGGGAGGACTTCGACCATCTGGTGCGTATGCTGTGGGTCCGCAAGGCCTTCTCTTTAACCAAGCTCCTGATCGTCACCGACCGATTCGGAGAAGCCCCCTTCGGGTTGGCCAGCGCGATCTACGATTTTGACCAGCTTCGCGACCTGTATGGCATGC
>Ga0272442_10008515_pt1 | contig 12982 bp, 14 predicted proteins | sample SSMForm2O_FD_200262 | JGI IMG/M metagenome (GOLD analysis project Ga0272442, IMG submission 200262) | Marine sediment archaeal communities from Little Sippewissett salt marsh, Falmouth, MA, United States - SSM-Form-2O | ecosystem: Environmental > Aquatic > Marine > Wetlands > Sediment ...
TCGCGCGGCAGCGTGAGCAGATCGAGCGGTTCTTCGGCACGCTCGTCGCGTCCTCCGGCGGACTCATCGGCCTGCCGGCGTGGGTTCGCCGACTCCATCGCGTGCGATTGTGGGTCGCGGCGAAACTCGTCATCAACGCCGCCAGGATCGCCTCCAAGAGAGCCGTTGCTGCATAATCCTCCAACGGGAGAGGGAGACAAAAGCCCTCTCCCGCTGGGAGAGGGTTTGGGTGAGGGGGAATGATCAGATGCTCTCGGCGCCCCAACACCCGTGGCGCGAGTCTTCGAACGTCACTTGCCATCCAGGACGCACGACGCTACACCGCAACTCAATCCGCTTTAGTACACCGGCGGCGCCTCCATGAAGCCCACAATCGCGCTCAGGATCGAGTGGAACGACGGGCCGATCATGAACACGAAGCTCAGGATCAGCACCACGAGATACAGAATCCGCTGATTCCCCGCATCGAACATCATGAGGAATAACAGCCCACCCACCAGCAGCAGGGCCGACACGCAGCAGACCCAGTTCAGCCGACTCGTGGTGTCAAAGTAGTGATACTGCTGCGCCCTGAACTCAGCGTTGATCTCCGCCAGTTCGTCACTGAGCTCCGGCGATCTCGGCTTGCGCGGATTCGCCGGGAACTGCGGCGGCTGATACTCATCCTCAAGCCGCTTGACGTACGCATCGTAATCCGTCCGGTACAGCTCCAGCATCTCCTCGTAGTGCCCCATCCGGAGCTCGTAGTTCTTCATCTGAATCTCATGCTCGGCGGCGCGCGTCGGATACGACTCCTTCATCTCAGTCAGATCCTGATCCACCCTCACGTTGTCTGACGAGAACCTTATGCGATTCAGCTCGAGCACCTCCGACCTCAGGTAATAGGTCGACCACAGGGTCACGATGAACGCGAGAATGGTCATGCATTTGACCAACGCCAGCGTCTTCTTCATCGCATCGATCCTTCCGCTCGTCCGGGTCAAAAAAGCCTCACTGCACGCGGCCGTCGTGGAGTTCGACGACACGATCCGCCCGCTCGGCGATCGCGCGGTCGTGCGTCACCATCACGATCGTCAGTCCCCCTTCATGCTGCGCCGCCAGCAGATCCAGTATCTCACCTCCCGTCTTCTCATCCAGGTTCCCCGTCGGCTCGTCCGCCAACAGCACCCGCGGCCGATTCATCAACGCCCGCGCGATCGCCACCCGCTGACGCTCGCCTCCAGACAACTCCCGCGGCCGATGCTTCAACCGATGCTCCAATCCGAACGAACCCAACAACTCCCCCGCCGTCCCCCGCAACTCCCTTCGCCGCGCGTAATACCCCAGCCGCGTCAATCCCACCAGCGCCGGCAAAAACGTGTTCTCCAGCACGTTCAACTCCGGCAGCAGATGATAAAACTGAAACACGAACCCGATCGACCGGTTCCGATACCGATTCCGCTCCCCCCGAGACATCCCGCTCACCGCCCGACCCGCATAATAAACCTCACCAACACCCCCATCCGGCTTGTCAAGATCACCCATCAGGTGCAACAGCGTGCTCTTGCCCGAACCCGACGCCCCGTGCACCGCCACCCACTCCCCCGCCTTCACTTCCAGCGTCGCACCCCTCAGCACCGGCACATCCACCCGCCCGAGCCGATACGTCTTATATAACTCCACCGCCCGCAGCAGCCCGTCCGATGACGACTCCCCGCGCCCTTCCGTCTGGCTCGCCGTCGCATCACTCATACCGCAGCGCCTTCACCGGGTCCGTATCCGCCGCCTTCGCCGCCGGGAAGAACGCCCCCAGCACACTGAACACCACCGCGCCGATCATCGTCGTCACCGCCGTCACCGCATCCACGTGATTCGGGATCTCGCTGAAGTAATACACGCTCGGATCCCAGATCAGCGTCCCCTTGTGAAACATCAACGCCACCCCGATCCCCGTCAGCACCAGCGCCGCCAAACCCCAAATCACCACCGGCAGCAAAAGCCCCCGTCGAGTCATCCACAACATCATCACCAGCCCGCACCCCGCCAGCACCAGCATGCTCACCCACAACCACCGCGGCGCCGCCTCACCCATCGCGCCGTGAATCGCGTTGATGTTCCGCACGATCAGGAACGCCAACCCCAGCCCCACCACCGATCCCACTCCCCCAATGATCGCCCCGTACCGCAGGAAGATCAGGCTGATCCCCAGCCGCGACGCCCCCACGCTCCGCAGAATCCCGATGTCACGCGTCTTCTCGTACACGATCGCCCAGAAAATCGACAGCACCAGCCCCGCGCAAACCAGGTACACGATCGAAAACAACACCCGCATCAACTCCCGCTCCTTCTCGATCGGAGCGATGAACTGCTCCTGCTGCTGGAGCCACGTCTGCACCATCATCCCCATCCCTTCCGCCGGCGGAACCACCTCCGACGCCACCGCCGCATCAGCCAGCAACTCCCCCCGAAACAACCCGTAGGCCTCCGAAACCTGCTCCCGCAACGCATCCGGCGTCACCCCCTCCACCGCCCGCACCAGCACCATCGTCGCCCGCGCCGGATCGAACCTGCCCGTCTCCTCGCCCTCCTCGTCGACCAGCGCCGCCCGATCCAGGTGCAGCAGCTCCTGGCCCACCTCCAGCGGGATGATGATCCGCTTGTCGTCAATCAGAAACACCCCCGATACAAACTCGTTCACCACGTGCAGCCGCACGCTCGACGGATCCGGCAGCGTCGCCGCCGACGTCACCGGCAACGCCGTCAACACCACCTCGTAATCCGGCATCCACCAGTACCCCTCCGGTCCCAGAATCGGCCGATAACTCCCGTCCCGCTGCCGCTGGTTCCCGATCGAGACGTGCATCCCCAACGCCGCCCCCGGCATCGCCTCCGATTCCGCAACCCCCATCGGCTTAAACCGCAACCGCAGACCCTGCTCATAAACGTACTCGAGAAACCCCGGACCCGTCGCCTCCAGCAAACGCAGCCGGAAATCCTCCTCGCCCATCGACGCCCTCTCCTCCGCCGTCGGCGACCGCCAGTACAGCGTCTGCTCGAAGCCCGTGACCGCGGCGAAACTCTCCGCCTCCACCGCCCAGAACTGCACCGTTTCCGTCTCCTTGCGCCGACCGCTCGGATACGGCATCTTCAGCAGACCCCACCCGTCCACCACCGCCGTCGCCGACGACGCGCCCGGCAACGCCTCGATCCGCTCGATCAGCCGCTCGTAGCACGGAATCCCGCTTACCGGGTACGTCACCACCACGTCCCCCATCAGCGTCCGCCCCGAGTCCTTCACCATGTCCAGAAAACCCGTCATCACCGACACCACGATGATCACCAGCGCCACGCACAGCGCCACCGCCGCCACCGCGATCAGCGGAATCACCCGCGTCGTCAGATACCGATTCGTCAGCAGAACGTGGTACATCAATCAGCCGTCGGGGACTCGTCCTTCGCCGCCACCATCCAGCACGCCCAACGCGCGCGCCTGCGCACCCTACTCCCCCCTACCCCTTCCCTCAACCAACTCGCCCGTCATCTCCCCGAACCGCCTCCCCGACGATGCGTTTCCCCCGGGCGCGCCGGCAGCGGCGTCCCGAACCGCTCCACCAGCTCGATCGGGACACCGATCTCCCCCACCTCCACCTCGCCCACGTAACCCTGCGCCTCCAGCACCCCGAACGCCGGCTTGTACCCCACGAAGCTCACCGTCCGCCTCGCCTTCACGCTCGCCCCCAACGGACGACCCGTGTCGCAGTCCAGGCCCGACGGCACATCCACCGCCAGAACCGGCCGACCCGTCCCGTTGATCCACTCGATCACCTCCAGCGCCGACCCCTTCACTTCCCGGTCCAGGCCCGTCCCGAATATCGCGTCCACGATCAGATCCGCGCTCCCGTACGCCTCCAGCCGATCCACCCCCACCTCCTCAATCCCCATCTTCCGGCAGACCGCGCAGTTCACGCCCGCGTCATCCGCCGACCGCGGCTCCCCCATCGCCGCCACCACCACCCGCATCCCCGCATTGTGCAGATGACGCGCCAACGCCCACCCGTCACCCCCGTTGTTCCCGCTCCCGCAGATCACCAGCACCAACTTCCCCCGCCGACCTCCCAACATCTCCAGCGCCGCCTTCGCCAGCGCCCGCGACGCGTTCTCCATCAGCACGATCCCCGGTATCCCGTAATCATCGATCGCCCCGCGATCCACCGACCGCACCGCCTCCCGGCTCAGAACGTAAACCCCGCCCGGCGCCGCCGCTTCGACCCCCGACCCGCGCCTCGCCGCTTCGTGCCTCTGCGATGCTCTTCCACTCATGGCCCCGCATCCTAGCACCATCTCGCCCCATACCGCGCCCCGCTACACTGACCTGCCCTTCTCCCTCACCGTATCGACCCATGCCGATCCTCCCCCTCATCGCCTGGCCCCTCTTCCTCTGCTCCTGCCTCGGCCTCGCCTTCTGGCTCGTCATCGCCTATCGCGTGCACCGCTCGCTCCGCGGCAACCCCTCCATCCGCGCCGGCCTCGACCTGCCCCTGCCCACCCCGAATCATCCCGACACCTCCCCCGGCCGGCGCCGGACGCCTCCACCGCTCGCCTCCTCGCCGACTGCCTCCCCTCCGCCTCAACCCTCCCGATCACCCCGCACCCCGGCGGCTCCCAAGGTCTCCATCATCGTCCCCGTCCATAACGAACAGCACGTCATCGACGCCTGCGCCTCCTCGCTCACAAACCAGGACTACCACCCTCTGGAGATCATCTTCGTCCTCGACCGCTGCACCGACGACACCGCTTCCATCCTCCGCTCCCACGCCGCGCAGGATCCCCGCATCACCCTCATTGAAAACGATTCCTGCCCCGACGACTGGGCCGGGAAATGCCACGCCGCACATCTCGGCGCCCAACGCGCTTCCGGCGACTACCTCCTCTTCACCGACGCCGACACCGTCTTCCATCCCGACCTCCTTGCCGCCGCCGTTGCCCTCGCCGCCCACCGCGACATCGCCTTGCTCAGTCTCCTCAGCACCCTCCGCGCCCTCCACGCCTTCGAACGCATCGCCCAGCCCGTCGCCTCGCTCAACCTCGTCCGAATGTACCCCCTCGAACGCGTCAACCGGACCCGCAACCCCCGCCCCTTCGCCAACGGCCAGTTCCTCCTCTTCACCCGCGACGCCTACCGCCGAGTCGGAGGACACGCCGCCGTCAAAAACCACCTCCTCGAAGACATCGCCTTCGCCCGGCGCATCCACGATCACCACCGCCGTTGCGGTCTCTTCCTCGCAGACGGCATGCTCACCTGCTCCATGTACCACTCATTCACCGACTTCAAGCTCGGCTGGAAACGCATCTACATCGAGGCCTGCAACCGCAAGCCCCGACGACTCCGGAAAAACGCCCTCCGCGTCCTCGCCAACGGCCTTCTACTGCCCCTCCTCCAGCTCGCCGCACTCCTGCTCGGCTGCGGCCTCCTCTTCTCCGCCGATCCGCCTCTCGGTCTCGCCATGATCGCCGCCGTCGTCGCCGCATCGATCATCCAGTTCCTCACCCTCCGCCGCGTCTACATCCTCGCCGGCGCTCCCCCCGCCGCCGCACTGCTCTACCCACTCGGTTGCTGGATCGTCGCCCGCATTATGGCCACCGCCGCCGATGATCTTGCCCGCCACCGACCCATCCCCTGGGCCGGAAAAACCTACCTCCTCCAGCCTCGCGAATAACCCCCACCCCAATCCCCACGCGCACCTTCACCGCACCCCCTGGCGACCGCCCTCCCTCGTCACACCCCTATCCCAGCGCCTTCACCGCCTCCAGTACCTCCTCAACATGGCCCGACACCTTCACCTTGTCCCATCGCCTTGCCACCTTCCCCTTCCCGTCAATCAGATACGTCGTCCGCACGATGCCCATGTACTTCCTCCCGTACATCGACTTCTCCTGCCACGCCCCGTATTGCTCACACACCTTCGGCGTCCCGTCATCACCCGGCACGTCCGACAGCAGCGTGAACTTCAACCCGTGCTGCTCCGCGAACTTCGCGTGGCTCTTCTCGCTGTCCGGACTCACCCCCAGCACCGCCGCCTTCACCCGTCTGAACCGCGGCAGAAGATCACGAAACCCGCACGCCTCCTTCGTGCAACCCGACGTGTTGTCCTTCGGATAGAAATACAGCACCACCGGCCTCCCGGCGTAATCCTTCAGCGCGTGCCGCCGGCCCGCCTGGTCCGCCAACGTGAACGCCGGAGCCTTCCGACCTGCTTCAATCAACGCCATCTTCGCCGCCCTTTCCACTCAATACGCTTCCGCCTGATCCGCTCCGCCGATAGTCCAGGTCCGGCCGGCGACGCGGATGCTCCGCCACGTACTTCGTCCGCCAGCACGCCACCCAATGACCCGGCTCAACCTCGAACAACCAATACCCCCACCCTTCCTCCCCGTTCCCGCTTACCCCCGAATCCATCTCCAGCGGCGACAGCATCTCCGCCGGCGGCGCCGTCCCCGGCCACCACGGCACAATCCCGTACTGATACCCCGGCAGCTTCTTGAACTCCGACTCCTTCGACATCAGCTCACCCACCGTCAACAGGCGATGACGTCGCCGCCCCAACTGCGGGATCGAGTTGAACAACCCCCGCGTGTACGGATGATACGGCTTGGCGAACAACTCCTCGATCGTCGCGTACTCCATCACCCGGCCCCCGTACATCACGCACACCACGTCCGCCGCCTCCGCCACCACCCCCAGATCATGCGTGATCAGCATGATGCTCATCCCCGTCTTCTCCTGCAAACCCGACAGCAACTCCAGAATCTGCGCTTGGATCGTCACGTCCAAAGCCGTCGTCGGCTCATCGGCCAACAGCAGCCGCGGCTGACACGCCAACGCCATCGCCGTCATCGCCCGCTGGCACATCCCCCCCGAAAACTCGTGCGGATACGAGCTTAAACTCTGCTCCGGACGCGATATCCCCACCCCGCGCATCGCCTCCACCGCAAGCCCCCACGCCTCACGGCGCCCCACGCGCTGGTGCAGCCGGATCGCCTCCACCACCTGCGCCCCCACCGTGTACACCGGGTTCAAACTCGTCAGCGGCTCCTGGAAAATCATCGCCACCTCGCCCCCGCGAACCCCCAGCATCTCACGCTCCGACAAACCCAGCAGGTCACGCCCCCCGAATACGATCGACCCCCTGTCAATCCGCCCCGGCGGACGCGGGAGCAACTGCATGATGCTCAACGCCGTCACCGACTTCCCGCACCCCGACTCACCCACCAACGCCAGCGTCTGACGCCGGTGGATCGTCAGCTCCAACCCTTCCACCGCGCGCACCACCTCCTCACCCGCCAACGCAAACGACACCGCCAGATCTCGAACCTCCAGCAGCGGCCGCCCCCCCTCCGCCTCCCCTGCCGCCGATGATCCCGCAACTCGCCTCACGCCGCTCCTCTCGACCGAAGCGCCCCCGTCCGACCCAGTATACCCCCGCCCCCTTCACTACTCCCGGTACGACTCCAGCCGCGCCGATACCTCGCCCCTCCGTTGCGGACGATCCAGCAGCCCCGCACCATAAACCGTTACCAGCCGCTCCAGCACCAGCCGGTGCAGCGACGACTCCGGCGCCTGCTCCCTCAGCATCGCCTCCGATCGCTCCAACGCATCCGCCGTCGCCACCAGATCAACCCCCTCACCGCCAAGCGCCACCGCACGGTTCACCCTCGCGCACGCCTCCAACGCCTTCACCCAATCAAGCCACGCGTCATCGCTCTCCAGCAACGCCTCCCATTGGCCGTGGTTGCGCGCAATCAACTCCTCGCTCTCAACGTACTCCCCCTCCTTCACCAGCCAGAAGCACAGCGATGTCTCCCACATCAGCATCTCCACGTCATCGCCCCTCCCCGCCGCCTCCGCCCGCGCAAGCAGATCCCGAATCGTCGCCTCCCGGATCCGCCACAACTCGAACCGATCCACCTCCTCACCAAGCGTCTCCGGTCCGAACAGCCATTCCCCCACCCATATCCCGGCAAAAACCTGCTCCGACAGCCCTTCCGCCTGCGCCGCCTTCAGAATCGCGTTGTAGTTGCTCAGCATTTGCCGGATTGTCTCGCTGCGAAGCTCCTGCTCTTCCAGCCGAGCCTGCGCCACCGCCGCCTCCAGTTGCCGCGCTCGCGCCAGCGACGTCGTATGCACCAGCCCCACGCTGCTCGCCGCCACAACCACCACCGCCGCCCCCAACGCCCACGCCGCCGCCGGCCTCCGACGAGACCACAACCGCACTCGCCTCAACACCGACGGCCTCCGCCAACCGATCGGCTCCCGTCGCTGCCACCTCTCCAGATCCTCCGCCAGTGACGCCGCCGAGTCGTACCGCCACTCCCGTTCCGACGCCATCGCCCGCTGACAGATCGCCTCCAGATCGCGGTCCGCCTCCGATCGCTTCTCCCGAAGACGCGGTGCTTCGCGACGACCCGATTCCTCGTCGTGCGTCCGGCCGATCTCCTCCGGCGTCACCCCGTTCGGCAGGCTCCCCGTCACCAGCCAATACAGCATCCCCCCCAGCGCGTACACGTCCGTCGGGATCGTCAACGCCCCCGGCTCCATCCGGTATTGCTCCGGCGACATGAACGCAAGGTTCCCCAGCAGCTCGCCCTCCCCTCCCTCCAACTCACGCTCCGCTTTCGCCTCCTCCGAGCGAATCGCAATCCCGAAGTCCGCAACCTTCGGCTCCCCTTCCCCCGTCATCAGAATGTTGTTCGGCTTCAGATCACAGTGCACCAGCCCCGCCATGTGCGCCGCCTGCACGCCACGCGATATCCTCGCCGCCAGATCCACCGCCTCCCCCAACTCCAGCCGCCCTCGTCGACGCACCCACCGACCCAGATCGCCCCCCTCCACGTGCTCGTAAACAACGAAATCCGCGTTCCGACCCGACACCCCACGATCCAGCACCCGCGCCACGTTCGCGTGGCTGATCCGCCTTGCCTTCGTTGCCTCATCGGTCAACTGCTGCCGCGCCCAACCCGAGCGGTGCTCGCCCGGCAACACCTTGACCGCCACCAGAGCAGGGTGGTCCTTCTCTGACAACTGTCGGTCAACACCCAGGTACACCTGGCCCGCCGCTCCCTCCCCCAGCAACTCACGCAGTTCGTACCGCCGAACCCCGTCCTCCATCAGCGGCCCGAAATCGCACGGCAGGTCCTTCACCGTCGACAACGCCAGGTGCTCCTGCACCCGCGCCGTCGACCACAACGCGTTGCTCAACGCCGCCGCTTCTCGAATCGCCCCCTCAAGCTCCGGATGCGCGCCGATCAGTAACTCGATCGCCGATTCATCCGCCTCGCCCGATCGCGCCATCGACCGCAACGCCATGTCGATCGCCGCGTCCAGCGGCTCCGGACGCGTCCGTAAATCCGCCACCGCCTCCAGGTAACGATCCAGCGGCACCGGCCGATTCAGACGTATCCGCAGCCGTCCCTCCGCTTCGATCAGGTCCGCAAGCTCGGCGTCTCCCTCCACCGGAAAGCATCCCATCACCGCCGCGAAATCCGGATCGCCCGGATCGCCTCGGTATAGGTCCTGAAGCTCCCCCGTCAGCAACAGCCCCGCTGCGATCACACGCCGCTCTCCGCCAGGTAATGATCGTGAAGCGTCGTCTTGATCTTCTGCCACCGCTTCCGAACCGCCGTCGGCGCCAGATCAACGTACCCCGCGATCGTCTTGTGCTGCGTCCCCGTCAGCCACATCGAGAGAATCATCCTGTCCGTCCGATCGTCCAGCAGCTTCAATGCGCTTTCGATCTCCACCTCCGCACCCACGCTCCGCGCCTGCTCCGCCTCCCGCAAACGGCTCGACAACTCGTACGCGAACGCCCCGTCATCATCCTCCACCCGCTCCAGCCGCCGAAACACCCGCGCCTTGTCAACCACCGCGTTGTTCGCCATCGTTAACACCAGCGACCACAACTGACCCTCGCTCGCCGCCACCAGCTTCCCCGAACGCACGTAGTAATCCAGCCGACGACCCAGCGTCGACAGAATCTCCTGCGAATCGAAAATCCGTCGCATGCCCGGACTCAGCTTCCCCCGAATCCGACGACGAATCCGTGACCCATAACGCGTGATGAATGCGGCCGCCGCCCCCCGATCACCGCCCTGCATCCGCTCCAGCAACTCCTGAACGTCCGAATCCTCTCGACCCCACCACGGCTCCTTCACCGTTCGCTCCGCCACGCCGCCACCAACCCCCACCTCCGAACCCCTGTCATTCTGTGAAAGATGGTCCAGCACGCCGACGTTCCAATCCGCAATTCTCACAAAATCTCGATTCCCCGCTCACACGCACCCCAAACCGTGCGCCTTCTTCCATAGACGGGCCGGCACTGGGCCGGCGCCCTGATTCTCACCGACCTTCCGGGCCGGAGGATTTGCCATGCGCGGAGAAATGACAATGTACTCTACCACATCCAACCCACCTCCATACCCGAAATCCACTGATCGCCATGCCTTGCGCCGACTGCCGAGCCCAACCGGGAGGCGCGCGATCCTTCCGGCCACCCCGATCTTCGCTCTCTTGCTTGTCTTGCTCATCTTCCCGTTGAGTCTCCAGGCGGCCAATCCCACTTCCCCCGCTACACCCACCGTCGCCTTCCAGGCCGATCTGTGCCCGGCTCCCGACACCCTCGACGACCTCATCGAAATCCTCAAGCAGATCGAGAAGGAACTCGGCAAGGCCAAGAAGCAAGCAGAGGGCAACGACTCATCGCCCGGCAACGACCAGCTCGAAATCTACCTCGACAACACCCAACTCCTTATCGACCAGATCTTTGATCCGTATCAGGATCCGTCACTCGACCCCGTCGATGCCGGCTCGATCGACCCCACCGTCTCCCCCATCACCCTCTCCGAGTATGCCGATGTTTGCCTTGACCTCGCCGCCGACGCCGAGGATGAAGCCGAATTCGCCTCACCCCCGGATCACGACGTCATCGGCTCGAAACTCAAGACCATCGATTCACTCCTGCCCGGATATCGCTTGGCGGCAGGGCTGTGACTCCGGTACCGCGGTAGGGGTCCGTCGCCGTCACACTGCCGCCTTGATGCGGTCCTTCCAGCTTGCCCTTCCGGAAGCCCGTGATGCGTTCGTAGACCCCTACCGCTCCTTTCCATAACACAACACACCTGCGCTGTCCCTCACACATTGACCCCTCCCTCACCTCGTACCCGCTACCCTCCGCTTCGGGTCCAACGACTCCCGCAACCCTTCTCCCACGAAGTTCAAACCCAGAAGCGCCAAGCCGATGAACAGGCACGGCCACAGCAGCAACCACCACCGCGACCGCACAATATTCAATTCGTTTAACCCCCCCGCCGCCAGGTTTCCCCAACTCGGCAGCGGCTCCTTCACCCCGATCCCCAGAAAGCTCAAAAACGATTCCGACAGAATCGCCGTCGGAACCGTCAGCGTCGCATACACGATGATTGGTGCCAGAAGATTCGGCAGCAGATGACGAAAATACTGCCGCCGAAACGGCACCCCCGTCGCCACGCACGCCTCCATGAACGCCTGACGCTTCAAACTCAGAACCTGACCCCGGATCACCCGCGCCATCGTCAGCCATGTCACGCTCCCGATCGCGATCAGCAGCGTCAGCACGTTGATCAACTGCCGAACCCCCGGTGCCGGATCCCTGCCCGCTCGCTCAAGCAGACCGTCCACCGCCACCGCCAGCAACACCACCAGCAACACGTTCGGCAGCCCGTACAGAATGTCCACGATCCGCATCATCATCGCGTCCACCCGGCCACCGAAATACCCCGAAATCGTCCCGTACGCCGTCCCGATCAGCAACGCCACGAACGCCGCCGCCAAACCGATGCTCAGGCTGATCCCTCCCCCCGCCAGGCACCGAACCAGAAGATCGCGACCCAAACGGTCCGTCCCCAGTAAGTGATGCCCTCCCCGACCCTCCGCCTCCGACGCCTCACGCCGTGATCGCTCGTCCGCCGCGTGCGGACTCCACGACGGCGGAAGAAGCGCTTCATCCAGATTCGTCGCCTCAAACCGGCGCGGCAACGCCCCCTGCATCTCCTCACCTCCACGTACCTCTCCCGCCGACACCCGCCCCAACGTGTACGGCAATGTCCCCACGCACCCCACGAACATCACCACCACCACCGCCGCGCCCAGCCACCCCGTCACCCGCGCCGAGCGCGAACCCCGAATCGTCCGGCCGATCCGTGCCGCTGCCTCCACCATGGAGTTCTATCTTATCGCCCTCGCCCTTCCGCTGATCCCCCCGGTCGCCGCGGATGCGCACCCTGCGGCTCCAGCAACGCCCCCATCCGCTCATCAACACCGCGCTCGAACTTCCCCCCCTCCCGCTCCTCGTCCAGTTCCACGCCCAGCCGTCCCACCACCTCCTGCAAGCGACCCAGATGATCCTCACGCGCCCGGATCGACAAACCCAACTGCAAGATCACCTGGACCCGCAACTGCTCGATCAGACGCCCGGCCTCCTCCTCCCTGCCCTCTCGCCTTGCCTCACGCGCCCCATCAGCCAGTCGCGACGCCTCCGCATCCACGTTCAACTCCAGCAGCTTCAACTCATACAGCGTCGGATCCCGCTCCTTCAGCCTCGCCAACGCCAGCAGCCGAGGACTCACCCGAAGCCGCTGACGAAACGACTCCTCGTCCGTCGCCCGAAGCCGCCGAAGCTCACTCGACAGCCTCACGTCCACATCCTGCGCCACCGTCAGACACCGCTCCACCATCTCCGGCGACAGCTCCCGACCCCTCACCCGTTCGCGCACCGCCAGGCGACCATCCCACCCCAGAGTCTCCTTCGCCCACCCCGCTGCATCGACCCGACCTCCAACCGGCCTCCCCACCGGGTGCAGGCCCTCGATCGCCCTCTCACCCATCGCCCCATCACGTCCATCATCCCCCTTCCGCTCCTCCAGAAGTTCCGACACCCGCCGGTCAACCATCACCTCGAAATTCGACGGCACC
>Ga0272442_10008516_pt1 | contig 12981 bp, 11 predicted proteins | sample SSMForm2O_FD_200262 | JGI IMG/M metagenome (GOLD analysis project Ga0272442, IMG submission 200262) | Marine sediment archaeal communities from Little Sippewissett salt marsh, Falmouth, MA, United States - SSM-Form-2O | ecosystem: Environmental > Aquatic > Marine > Wetlands > Sediment ...
CAGCAGAGCCCTATCCTTCAGGACGGTGAACAGAATGTAATTGGAGATACTTTTGAAGTCAAGGAATAAAGACGTGAAACACTAATGGACGTTAAGGCCATTTACACAGTTAACTGAACAGACCCTTAAAAAGTGGAATATTTATTCAAAAATGCGGTTGTTTTTTTGTCTTTATGCTAATAATCCTTGGACACGGAGACATTTCGGAGACAAGGTTTCCATTGCGACAAAATATTCATAAGAGCGATGGCATCAAATCAATTCGGTAGAACTGTTGCGAAACCAGCCATCGCTAATTGCTTTTATGTACTTACAGAAATTTATTGAAAATTACATTGTCAGAAGTTGTATCGTAATGCTGTATAGATATTAGTATTGTTCTGGAACTGACCAAAAAAAGTGTTGGGATAATCACCAAAAAAGATATTTGCCCCGGTTTCAATGGTTAAATTATCATTGACCTTGTAATTAATATTTGGACGCAGATACACATCTTTGTCCGAGGGGGAGAAATAAGTAAACAATGAACATCTTAGATTCTGATTCATCGATAGCTTAGTCAGACGGACAGTTACCAGATGTCTGAATTCATCTCTTGTCAAACCAGAAGGCATGCTGTTTTTATGTTTGTTATAGTCCATTATTTGTTCGATATAATATTGAAGACCGAGCGTCAGATCTTTTCCTATCTCTTGACTATAACCTGCCAGATATCTTAGTTCAGAATTGTTGATGTTTCCATTCGTACCACTTTGATCATCATCTGATTCATAGTATCCAAATTCCAGATTGCCGATTCCCCTACTGACATTACCGCGAACACTAACGCCATAAACGTTCAAATCCGGAAAAGTAGCCTTGGTGGCTGCAGCATTTTGTCCGCCTGGACTTTTCCAGTAGCCATGGTAGCCATACAGAGCATACTCGTAGTTATTGATATTTTTGTATAAGCGAACTGCGATTTCATCGTCTCTGAACCAGTGGTTTGGTTTATCAGTATGCTGTATAGCATCACGGCCAGCTAATCTGCCAAGATTTGAATTCCAGTATGAGATACGCTCGCCACTTATAAAGCGGTCCGAGTCAAATTGTGGTGTATAGACAATGTCCAGGTTAGCCAAATCAGAGAACAAGCTTATCTTAGCGGCATCGGAAGGAGCTTTAAGATATTCAGTGTCTCTACCAATAAAGAAGGATTGCCAATCTTTTGGGAATAAATCGTTAATAAAGACAAGGTCACCAGTGCCCCATGTCACTGTCTGCCTTCCTACTTTCAAATCCATAAAGTCATAGGGTCTCATAAATATATAAGCTTCCCTGAGATCGAAATCCGCCTGTTCTTCTACCAGATCACCAATAATGTCACCTTTAATTTTGAAATCGGCCCAGTCCAGATACGATGATAAATCGATTTGCAACCGTTGCTCCATAATTGACATATCTTTTTCATGTTTGTCTTTTCTGGTGCGGTATCCTGAACGTATTTCGTAGAAGCCATGAACATCCATATTTGCAAACAGTGAATTCATGTCACTAGTATTATCTTCTTGTGCCATAACCGGCAAGGAAAGAGCGACAACAAGTATAACGGCGATGGACCACTTGTAATAAATCATCTTTCGGCCTCCCTTGGAGGTCTGCGAAGATACCTTTCGGTAAAAATATCATCTAAATTGATATTGTATTTAACATCAGTAAATTCCATCACCGTTTTACTGCCGGTATTTAAGTCTGAAACGACGGATTTGACAACCGTTGGGAATTTTTGAATGTTTTCGCCTTCTTTGACTTCGATTGCCTCAACTTTTTGTGATTCAATAATTCGGTATAACCTGTTTTGCTTGTCATAGAACTCCATCTTCATCGGCATAAAAGTATTGCAGTCTATCGAAACATTGAAGTAGCTGAATTCAACCGTATCCGGTTTTTTAGGTACGTTTTTGATCACGTAGTATTTATCGGTAGTCTCAATTAGTTCGTGGGCATCTTCAGCCAAATTTCGTCCCGAAACATCCTCGTATAGAAAATCCGAGCCGACAAAGCTTGTGCGTTTGTCGCTGGCAGCGATTCGCTTTACAAGGTCAAGGCCTGGCAGATACAACCACCTGTCATCATCTTTTTCAATGTCAGCATTTTTATGTACCATAAATACCATTTTACGGACATCTGCTGGTTTCAGGAAATAAACATAGTATTTTTGGTTGCCGCCATCTTCTATATCTTTCCTTAGTATAATAAATTCACGGATCCTAGATTGCCCCTTTTTGTCTGTTATTGTCATCTTGACTTTTGCTTTGCCGTCGTTGCCTTGATAGTAAGCCATAAGATTAGCTTTGTTAACTATGGTTTCAACATCGATGTTTTTTTTATAGGCGTTGGGATCATTGGCCCCAAAAACTATTGCGGAAAAGGTAAAGATAATTGTAAGTATAGGTAATAGTTTCATATCAAGCCTCGCTTTCTTTTTTTGATACTTGGTATCGCATTTCAACACCAAGCTTTTTAAGTATGGTCATCATTGGACACCAATTGGTAAAAGCTGATTGGAGCAGATTCAAGCCCACAAAGCCAGTGAACAGAAGCCAATACGGCGAGTGGAAATGCGCCAGTAGAATGCTCAGGAGTATAAAAAAACCGGCTATACCTCTCAAATATCTTTCCACAGTCATGGTTTGCCCCCTTTCATGCTATTTGTATCAGTTTTTTTACATACCTGTCTGCGTGATATTATCCCACAGATAATTGCCATTACAGGTATTGCTGTCATACTAATCCATGCCAGCTTGCCCCAACCAAGCTTCCAGTATTGGTGCAGATTAATTGCAACTAATATAACGGCTGCAATGGAAATTATAAGACAGAACCCGCAATTACAACTTATTGCTGTTGATGTCTTGGACCTAAATAGAGCTTTTTCAAAGATTCTAATCATAGAAGGCAGGACCATAAGCGTGATTATGCCTGACAAAGCCATTATCGCACATAAGAATATCCCCACCGTTTTATACGGAACAAGAGGGGCCGCAAGCAAAGGCAAAAAGCCGATTGCAATAACAAGTACATTTCTGCTTATTGCTCTTGCTGGCTCGCCAAACATTACACCGGAACTTAATTGCCAGGAGTTTGTCTCTGCGTAACTGGACCTCGCACGTTCGAGGAAATGTATCGCAAAATCAACTGCCATACCTAAGGTCAATGCACTTAAAACAGCAACAGGCATATCGTAATCTTTACCGGTCAAACCTATTATCCCATAAATGATAACTATTGTAATTGTAAGAGGTATCATACAAATAATACCCCACAACGGAGAACGAAAAAGTATTGTCATCATAATAAAGACAATAATAAAACTGCCGAGAAACGATTGCAGCATCCCAAAGACCATTTTGTTTTGCCAGACGGTATTGATATAAGTTAGCCCCGCCCAATTATATTTAATTGGCATTGGCGGTGGATTCTTGGCGAAAAAAACGCTCACTCCTTGCACGACTTTCTCCATATCCTTGTTGTCACCGCTGGTAAGCTGAATCCAGATATTCGCTTTCATATAATCGTAAGTAACCAGATGCCAGAGGTCTTCAGGGTTGTGGCTGCTTTGGAACTGTAGAAGGCATTGAGCAACAGCACCGGAAGATTTAGGTACAATAAAGTTTTCTGGTTTTCCGTCAATTAGTTCTTGATATACCTTCTTTACAACATCAGCCACCGAATTGCTTTTGCCTGCAAGGCTGGACTCTTTGAGATAATTTTGCAGTTTTCCCATATATTCAAGAGTTTCAGGCTGTTTGAATAATTTGAGACGTTCTTTTTCCAGCTCAAAGAAATCAGTAACTTCATACCATAAATTTATAGCAGAATTTTCGCCTGATTTTTCAGCGGTCTGAAGTTTATTATTTGCAATTTCAATAAATTCATTGATGTATTGTTCTTTGTTTTTTTTATCCGAAGCTTTGGAAAGAAGCAGTTTTTCAACTTCAGCAACCAACTCCGCTGCCTTAGGTATGTCCCCCTTAAGTTCAGAACCTTTTTTAAGCCAGCGGTTTCGCATCGAACCTGTAAACTCAGTATCGACGTTTCCATTACTTCCATCTTCAAGCACCAGATAAGCCATATAGGTTCCGCCGAAATGCTTGTTTAATTCTATATCAGCCTGTCGAATTGGATGACTTTTAGAAAACCATTTCACCGGATTATCATTTATCTGGATTTGTGTAATTCCATAAAGGGCAATTGCAGTTATTAAAACGACAACTACTAATATTGCCTTTGCTTTATTGTAAGTGAAATTTCCCGTCCTGTTCAGCAGCTTTGTCAGCCAGTTTTGTTTTTCCACATGTATCGCTTTATGCCCGAAGTTTTCAAATGATATTTCTTTTATCATCATTATGTAAGCAGGGACAAATGTCACCGTAAATATCCATGCAATCATAATACCGATAGCTACGAAAATACCAAAAACCTGAACCGGCGGAATTGGTGTCAGTGCAAGAGAAGCGAAGCCAGCCGCGGAGGTTAACGAGGTATATAGCATCGGTGTAAAAAGATTGCTCATTACCTCCTTGACGGTGCCGACCCTTCCCTTGTCTTTTGTATAAAGATCAAAGAATTCTGAAAGAATGTGTATTGAGTCTACCACAGCTATCGGCATAAGAAAGATAGGTATCATAGAACTCATAATATGCACAGGGAACCCCATCCCTATTAAAAGCCCCATGGTTGAAATTACCGAAACCATCGCCACAATCATCGGCGATATAATAAGAACGAGTTTGCGAAAGAAGATCAGCATAAGCAAAAATATCACTACCATCGCTAAAGGTGCCGATATTGCCATTTGGATAAACATTTCAACACCAAAAGTGTCCTCAGCAACCGGCAAGCCCGTAATGTGATACTGCTCATCGCCGCTAAATGTGACAATCTTTTCTCTCAGTTTGCTGTATATGCGATAGCTCAGATCCTTGTTTGTAAGTGGTAGATACAGGCAAACAGCTTTACCATCCTCAGAAACAAGCGTGCCTTTGAGTAAAGGATTACTCATTGCCTTATCTCTGATTTCCAGAGCTTGAGCTTGGGTAACTGGCGGTTTTTTCATCAGCCATTCGAACTTGACTTCTCCAGGATCGCCCTGGCCAATATAGTCAACTGTGGAAGGTGCAAGAATATCGACTTCAACAACTCCGACATCCTCCCCGGGATTCTTTTCATCAGGCCATGAAAGTGTCTTCGCAAATTCTGTCAATTCATAAATTCTGGTAAGTGAGGCGGGATTAAAAACGCCGTTAGGATTCTTGTTATTGACGATTCCTACGACTACGATATCGTTTAACGTGAATTGCTCTTTAGTCAGATTGTGAAATACCCTGACAGCTTCATCCTCTGAGAGCATATTCTCCGGGTCGGTATCAACTTCGATAAGGGGTATCAATGCTCCCATCGCCAAAGTAAACACCACCATGCCGATAGTGATCAATTTGTAATGTTTTATTGAATAACCGGTAATTGACTGCTTGAAATCCATTTGATAAATACCCCAACCTATTAAGAACTAAACACTTATAGTTTTATACAAACAGACGATCCAAAAAGATTTTAACTCTGATTCCAATTAAAATCAAGCTTGCATTTTAGGTTAATTATTAACAAATTTATTGATTTGGAGACTGGTATTAGTATAGCTATAGCCAGTTATTAATGGGCAATTGCTCCACAGCATCACGCAATACGGGGTCGACATTTGTATACACTTTGTTTGTCAGATGTGGCGAAGAATGTTCCAGCAATCTTTGAGTGACAGCGGTCGAAACTCCATTTTGCGCAAGCAAAGAGCAGAATGTTTTTCGATTATGCCGAGCTCGGCATAATCGCAAATATGCCGACACTCCGATTATGCCGAGTAGATTCGCTTTTTCCTGATTTTTTGCTATTATTATGGCATTTTAACCTTTGATTACTCGGCATAATTCTGCTGTCTTCTTTTTTTATAATTACTCTCAATTAAAAGAAGGAGACAGACATGAACTATCAATTATTTTCCACTCAAGCGTTGTTGCAACAATTATATACAGGGCCTTTGGTACCTCACCTCGACGCGTTCGCAGCTGTACTGTCCGGACAAGGGTACTCAAAATTGACAACAAAAGTAAAGATTCGGGCCATATCTAAATTCAGTCAATGGTTGCAGAAACAGCACTTCGTAATTGAGGATATAAACGAATCCTGCATCAACAAGTTTATTCGCTATCGGAAAAAAAGAAATCTTAGAGGAAAAGATGGACGTGATCTTGTGTTCTGTCAATCACATACATTCAACCAATTCTTTCCAACAGTACTCAAACAAGGACGCCTGTTATTCACCTCATCTAATGGTTTTAAAGTCTGGGCTGGTGGGCCAGAGAAATGGTGGACAGAGATACATTTAAGAAGTGCCGGCCTAAAGCCTGTTGATGACCGAAGTGGTTATGTTTTTGAATCACCTGAAGGTACATACCCATCGTTAGCGATTAATGGGCAACTTACAGACGAAGAACTAAGAAGCCTGGTTGACAGTCTTATGCCTTCCAAGAAAGTATTAGAGTTAAGCAATACAATAAAATGATTTACAGTTTAAATTGAGGAGATTCCAATGAATAGGACAAGAATATGGTTAATTGCAATGTTATGCATGTGCTTGATGCTCGCGGTTGTTGCCAAAATCTTTGCAGAATCGGGCAAGGATGAATCCAATATTAGTATTCATGTCGGGCCATACTATATCCTTGAAAGAATCAAACGCTTGAAACCAATACCGATTGGATATGACTAATGCTAAAAATTACTGAAAAACCTGATTTTATGAATACCAGATCAGTCAGGGTCTGGACAGATGCGGACAATTGGAAACTTTGAAAGGCGGGAAATATGCATTTTTCTGTGATTTTGAGGAAAATAGGGCATGATTTGGAATCTCTTTGGCCATGCGACAAGATTTTTGGTAGAATTGTCAATATTTTAAGGAGTCAATTGTGCTTTTTAAAGGTTTAAATGGGAAATATCAGTTTAATAGTTACCAAATGGCTCTTTGGAATCAGATAGCTCTAAGAAAAAGAATTTTCCTTGTGGCCAGAGTATTAAAAAATAGTCTGAGCTATGATTTATGTGCCGAACTGACAAGATAATTAGGAGTAAAGAATGATTTATAATCAAAATCATTGTCTTATTTTCTGGTTGATTAGCGTAATCTTAGCACCGATTTTATGTCTTTGTGATGTGTTCCCTCAGGCGTCTGGAGCATCAAAGGTGGTTCAATTAGAAGATACTTGTCTACGTCTCGATCTTAATGTTGAGAAAAACTTTCTTACTATCTTTGACAAGCGAACTCAGAGACAATGGAAAGCCAAAGCTGAAGTAAAACCATCTCATGGAGAATACGATGAATGGGGAAACTTCAAGAACCTCATTAAAGGAAATCCTCGAATTATTGATACACAAAAAACAGGCCAAAACAGTATAGTCATTTTACTGGAGGAGATAAAAACCACAAAACAATATTTTTGTAAAATATCGTTAGAGTCTGAGGGTATCGTTTCTTTTGAAATCACTGCTTCCGATTTATCAACTCCCTTTAATTGTATGTGTTATCCACCTATGCTGGAATGCGAATTGGAGCAGGGGTATCTCTGTTTCTGTGATCGCTCATGTGGTGTACTAATGAATCAAGCTGATGGACAGGGATATGTAGATAAGATTTTATCTTGCTATGGGAATACTCAATGCCTCGATATGCCATGGATTGGAATTGTGGACTTAAATCGGGGTGATGGGGTAATGGTATTGATAGAAACACCGGCTGATGCCTCAGTACAAATTAAAAAAAGCCCTGTAGGTACTTATTGGCCTGAGGTTGTGTGGCGATCCTCCATGAACTCTTTTGGGTATTCAAGAAAGATCAGCTATAGGTTTATTGCAGAGGGAGGATATGTCGCTCTTGCCAAGCATTATCGCAAATATCTTAAAGAAAAAGAACGCATGATAACCTTGGCACAAAAGTGTAAGGCCAAACCAGCTGTAAGTCTATTGGGAGGAGCCCCGCCTATTTGGGGCGAGAACGATATTTGGGAATTTATGCAAGAAATGCGGAGTTATGGTGTTCTAAAGGCTGTTTTGTGTAATGTTACTCATGGCCTTAAAGATGCAAATTCTCTTGCTAAATTGAGAGATATGGGTTACATCGTATTGGATTATGATAATTTTATGGACATTTTGGAAGGACCAGTTGGTTTCGAAAGTGATAATATCCAAGAAACAGCTTATCGTGTTTCACCAGGAGCCGGCCCTTTGAAAGGCTGGTGTACTCTTAATGGGCTACAATATTATTCCCGTTCATCGGCTATGGCACTTCGAGCAGCTAGAACTTATATACCAAAGCTGATGAAAGAGTATTGTTTCAATGGTAGGTTTATTGACGTAAGCGGTGCAGTTAGCTTATTGGAGGATTATCATCCTCAACATACATTTGATCGCAGGACAGATATGAAGTATAGAAGGCAGCTATATCAATATTTCAATGAGTTAGGTTTAGTCATAGGCACTGAGCACGGAAATGACTGGAACGCAGATCTTGTCGATTACTATGAGGGAAGTGTGAGCGGACCTTTTTGGTGGGAGTCTGCCTCACCCACAGGGTGGAATGCCGGTCATCTAAAGCCTCTCCAAAGTCGTGATGATCTGAGTATACTGTACCTAAAATATGGAATCGGATATGACACTAGGATTCCGCTTTGGCAATTGGTTTATCATGATTGTACTGTCACTACTTGGTACTGGGGAGATTCAGCAGGCTGGTTCTATGAGACAGCCCCGGAAATTACAGACAGAAAAGACCTTATCAATATCTTATATGGAACTGTTCCTCTTTTTTGGAGAGACGATTTCCGTGGGTATAATTTATCGAAACACAAAGAAAGATTTTTAGACAGCTATTATCATACATGTAAGTTTCATGAGGTTGTTTTTGGTAAAGAATTGCTCTCACATGAATTTGTTACTCAAGATAGAACTATACAACGCTGTCGATTTAGCAACGGAGCACAGTCAATAGTAAATTTCGGAGATAAAGTATGGGACTATGAGTATGAAAATAAAAAGATTCATATTGCTCCTAATGGTTTTCTTGTTAATGGTCCAGGTATTTATCAGGCGAAGGTTTTGAAAGAAGATGGATTTGTAACTATAATTAAGACTAAGGATTTTTTGTTGATAGATAGTGACCACAACTATAATTCACCCCTAGGAAAGATTAATGGAAAGGTGCTTTTGTTTAAACTTAATGATCAGCAATGGAACCTTTGGACTAAAAACAGAGAGAGCTTACAATTAAATGTTTCACTGATTAAGAAAATGACGGGATGGCAGACATTTAATGTTGCGGAGATAGACCGCATAAGTTGGACACCTAAAGTTGCTTTCAAAATCGAGGATGTTAAATTAATAGATTTACGCCCAGGCCTTTATGCTCTAATGCCGAAATATTATTCAGAAAAGTCTACGGTAAGTATACTAAAATAAGTACGTAATTGAAAAACTCAAGTTAAGTCTTATAGGGTGCATCACAATTTTTAGGCACATTTTCGCATTAAATCTTCCCAATGGTCGCTCAGCAAGGCACATCGCACCTCCAGCATAGCACAAGCCCCGAATCAGCGTCACGCCCCCGAAACGAGAAAAATCAACTATTTGCGGGATTCTTAAACCGAAGAGGTTTAAGCGTCCTTAAAAAAAATAGAAAAACACTAATCACTGTCTAAGTGCATTCCAGAATTGTCTATCGTAAATTTACAGCCATAACACTTATAAGCCTCATAGCCTAAAACGCCGTGATAGTATTCCAGTTTCTTGCCGCAAAAAGGGCAGTTTCCCTTTCTGATACTGTCTTTGAATTCGTTAAGTCGCAGGTTTGCAAGATACTGCCTGTCTTTATTTACATTCTTTTCTTTTTCCATTTTTTCACACTCCGGCTAAACCACTCCACCGGCGGTTCGCCCGATAGTACGAATCGCCAGTAAAATCTAATATTGGATACTGTAATTTAGAGAACACAATATTGAGTTGTCAGCGCTATTGCGGTAGACTACTCTAATTATGATACATGATGCAAAATCTGTAAATAAATGCATATACTGCGGCTCTTCCCAAAAGCTGTGCAGAAGTTCTCACATCGTCCCCAGATGTTTGGGAACATTCAAAAACCAACCGACATTACGTTATAAGGTATGCAGGGATTGCGAAGAAGCTATTGGTCAATGTGAAGACATTTTAGCAAAATGTGCACCTGAAGCACTATTCAAAGCGAATCTCGGAATAAAGGGCAGGCATGAAAAACCAACTTCGCCATTCAGAAGAAAACATGCAGGGAATGGTCCTATCAAAATGAAAATAAAATATCCTGGTACAGACCATGAGATGTTGGTTGAACCTATAGGCGATGGGAAAAATTGCCAAATTGTACCTCATATTGAGATACGTGACGCAAATGGAAATAAAAAACAAATTATTGTAGAAGACCCCAATTCTCTGACCGCAGATAAGTTGAAAAAATTAGTTTTTTCAACCGAAATAAAAAATCCTAAAAAAATTTGGCCACGAATGCAAAGTAACGAACAAGTTGACAGAATTTTTGATCTCTTGAAAGAATGCGGCCTATATGAAAGTGAAGAAATGGCCGAGGATATTAAACCATTTGAAGGAATCGTAAAAGCAGGAGGCCAAATAATTGGAGATGGGCGACGGTTTAGAGCGATTGCCAAGATAGCTTTCCATTATTATTTAAATTATAATGGCTTTAACCATACCGGAGAGGAATATTTTTTCACGCCAATACGAGACTTTATTCGTTATGGCAAAGGAGACTTGAAAGATTTTATTGTTGAGAAGAAGGGTTATTTTGTAGAGCAGTTAAAGCACGGATGGAAACCTCCAACTTATGGTCACATCGTTGTTGCAACAGTTAATGATAAATTTATAAATGTAAAAATCCAATTATTCGTGGGCCCTAATTACGAACCACCTTACTATGAAGTCTTTGTTAGTGGAAACCCTTTCAAAATAAAAATACCGGAAACTATCTTCGGTCATAATTACGCTTATACTGATAACAAAGGGGAAAAAGATTATGATGGTAGTTTTCACCAACTTTTAGCAACCAAATTAATTCTCAAGAGCTTTTGAAGTTTTAAATAATCAGGTATTATCGGAAAATATGTATGGTAACTTTCAGTGCCCCAGATACACGGATTATAAAGCTGACACAGCAAGAGCAGCTTGCGCTATTGCAGTATTGTGCCAATATCCCTGCTGATATCCATCAGATGCTTTTTTCGGCTGCGGATGGCTTGCTTACTCTTACCCCTCAACAATGCAATTATCTCAGAAATATTGTTGAGTCGGAAATGGACCGCATCGGCAACTCGGAAGCAGCCGACATATTGATAGGGGTATCACATAAGCTCATCACAAATCCGATATTCCGCAACATGGCAGAGCAGTTTGATAAGGGCAACTTCAATACAATCGAGGAAATGCAGGCCCATGCTAATATCGTTATGAATAAGCACAACAACAGCCCAGACCCTGTACTCGGTGGCCTTACTCCTCACCAGACTTTTCGTCTGATTAATCTCGAATGGGATAATGTTCAGTTTCCTATAAAATTCAAAGATAGCCTAAGTCATGAGGATGTAAAGGATGCTCCGCTCTTTCATAATGCTGGTGCCTTAATGCAGGAACTGCTCCAGCGGAAAAATGAAAATACCGCTACAGCAGCAGGCAATCTGTCCCGCAAGACTGTTTCAGCCCTGCTCGACTCTTTCAGGATTGACGGCGAGCATGTCAAGGCGGTACTGGCTGTCAGCAAGACAGTCAACGAATATGATGTCGTGCCGGTATGGACAACCAGAATTGTCTGCCAGCAGGCAGGCCTGATTCGCAAATTCAAGAATAAATTTACCGTTGCTAAAAAGGCAATGGAGTTGCTGAAACCCGAAAACTCCAGCAAACTATATCATCTGCTTTTTCTGACTTACTTCCGTAAATTCAATATAGGTTTTTATGACAGGCTGCCAGACCTTGACGGCCTTCAGCATACAATCGGCTATACTATCTATCATCTGAACCGACTAGGAAAAAATGAAGTTAGCTTTGACAGTATTTACCGCAAAATAATCCTGCCTGCGGTGTTGAAGGAACTTCAGGCTCTTGAAACAGATTATCTCAAGCCAAGCTGGATTATCAAACACCGAGCCATAGAGCCGCTGGAATATGCTGGTCTCTTGAACTGCCGCAGGGAAAAGATAAAGTTGTTCCCGGAGATAGTGTCACTGAAGATAAGCCCTCTGTACGAAAAGTTTGTCCGATTTGAGATGTGAGACTGGTTAAAGTCTTATATATACTATTTTTTCGAAAGTTTTTTGAAAAAGTTGAATTTTTGCCCAAAAATACAGCATATTTTTGGGAATCGATCCCGAAAATACTTAGGTGTGGAGACAAAACAGAGACAGAAATTTGTCGAAGAATATCAATATTTTACTTCCATGGAAAATTGAGATACAGCGTCACAGTTCTAATAGTTCATCTACCTATGATTTTACAGAGTCCACTGTTTCGATTAAAGCTGGTTCTTTTGATGGTAAATATTTGCTAATTATTTTCAATAATTTCTTGCGGTCGACTGGTTTGGCTAAATAATCATCGCAGCCGGCTTCAATGCATTTTTTGTCATCGCCTTTCATTGCATTAGCAGTCAAAGCAATTACTGGTGTTGTTATTCCATCTCTCCTAAGTGCCTTTGTGGCCTCATAACCATTCACACAAGGCATCTGTATGTCCATAAATATCAGATCATATTGTCGAGCCATTGCTTTATGCAGTGCCTCATTACCGTCTTCTGCAATCGTTACCTGTAAACCAAGGCGTTCCAATAAAGTCTTAATAAGCATCTGATTA
>Ga0272442_10008517_pt1 | contig 12980 bp, 8 predicted proteins | sample SSMForm2O_FD_200262 | JGI IMG/M metagenome (GOLD analysis project Ga0272442, IMG submission 200262) | Marine sediment archaeal communities from Little Sippewissett salt marsh, Falmouth, MA, United States - SSM-Form-2O | ecosystem: Environmental > Aquatic > Marine > Wetlands > Sediment ...
TATTAAAGAGGTGATAAGCAAAACAGATACAGTTACGCCAGAAATTGGATTGTTTGATGAGCCCAATAGGCCAGCCATGTATCCTGCAATAGCACTTGCTACAAATGCAAATAGAATTGCAAATACTGCCATGATACCAGAAATGGCCCATTCACTTGATATATAACCATAAACAAGAAAAATAGGGATTGTAAGTGCACCTATTGCTAAGAATACAAATTTAAAATTTAGATCTTGGTCTGTTCTTTTCTTTGCATTAACTTGTCCGCCTTTCAATCCAACAATTGCCTCTTTGATTCCCTCTGCAAGGTTTGATCGTAGTTTGAAAATTGTATAAAGACCGCCTACAACCATTGCACCTACACCAATATATCTGATATAGTTACCCCATATCGTCTGAAAACCCCAGATTTGTCTACCCATATCCCAGTTTCCGTTACCAAGTGCTAATGCATCGGCTGTTTGCTGCAGAGCAGTATTAGGATCTGGGTGTAGACCGGGTTCTGGTAGTCCTGTTGCAAGTGCAATCAGGGGTGCAAGTATTACCCATCCAATTAATCCGCCAACAAAAACAAAACTAGCAATTCGTGGTCCTATAATCCAACCAACACCAAGTAATGCTGGCGAGGTTGCAACACCACCATATAAAACTCCATCTTTTTCTCCACCACCAATGTTGTATTTCCCTATGTTAATGATGCCATGTATTTGACCTGCAAAAGTTTTTATTCCAACTTGCCCAAACTTAAATAATGCTGCAACTAAGACACCAACTACAAGCCATATTCCACTGACACCGCTTGCGCCTGCTTTTGTATCTGTTTCTTCACCGCCAACTGTTGTAGTCAATACCGCAGCAACCGCAACACCTTCAGGAAAAGGCAAATCCGTTTTTGTAATGAGAGCTCGACGCAGTGGTATCATCCATAGAACGCCAAGTATACCACCTAAAAGTGCTATAATTGTTGTTTCAAGATATTGAATCTCTGCCCAGGTTCCTAGAAGTACAAGTGCAGGGATTGTAAATATCACACCAGCGGCTAGTGCTTCTCCAGCAGCTGCCCCCATCATACCTATGTTTACTTCTAGAATTGTTCCTTTAAACGGTTTTAAAAATGCAAAAGCCATAACTGCCCCAGGGATAACTGCTGAAACAGTCATACCGGCATATAAACCAAGATAAGCGTTAGCTGCACCAAGAATTACAGCAAGAATTGCTCCTACAATAACTGCTTTTATTGTTAATTCAGGTATTTTCTTTGACGCAGGAATAAATGATTTGAAATCTTCTCTAGATGACATGTCAATTACCTATAACTATTAATATATTTCATTATTTATAAAACATTCGGTTTAAATTAAATAATAATTATATAACTCTAGAGAAATCTTAGATTCCTATAACATTTATAAATCAACGGCATAACGCAATATACCAGCAATACCGCTGAATGCAGAATAAAGCGAATCTCCTTCTTCGCTTCCCATTGAAATAATTTCAACCTTACAACCAGTTTGTTCGGCTAAATCAGAAAGTTCGTCGATAAGATCAATCTTTTCCTCTACTTCCATGGAAGTAGGATTTTTACATTCGGAACAATCTGGAGGATCAAACTCTTCTAAATCATCTTCTGACATTGTACGCCATTCAGAATATTTACAAGAGGGACACGTTAATTTAACACGATATTTACGCAAGTTTTCAGATAGCAAAAGTGTGTCAACAATGCCCATTTCTAAGGCTTTTCGAATATGTGCTTCACCATATACTGCAAGGCTGTCATCTGTCTTTGTAACTTCTTTTAAAAATTTTTTCATAAGTTTTTTTTCTGAAGAAATTTTAAGATCGGTCATTGTTTCTGATGCAGCGCTAACAAGCTCACGCAAACCAAATTCATCAGTATAGCCTGTGTCAAATGTTTCAATTATTTTATCCTGTATTTCATAATGTAAGTAGTTTTCTTCAACAAAATATTGCTTTGTCGGACCCGGTCCACCCACTAGAATGCCGTTGATACCTTCTTCTTGTCTGAATATTTCACTAGCGGTTTCACCGCATTTAACAAACCATTCATGAGCTGCAATTTCAGTTAACCTTTCAAAACGGCGCTGAGACTGCCCTCCACGACCATGCTTACCAGGGACTTGCGAAGTCATATATTTTAGCATATCGATATGGTTGCCTTTAAGCAAACCAATTGTACATTCTCGTCTGTCTATTAAGAAAAGACCGTAGATTTCTTTTTCAACAAGCATTGATTCTAGAGGCTCCAAATAAAAGGCTGAATCACAACGATAAAGAAAAGTTGTAATTGGCTGCGGTGGCTCAATAATAAAAGCAACCATTTCAGTTTTGTCTGCACCAATACTTTTATGGCCGACAAAGAAAATAACACCGTTTTCCGGCGGTTGTTTGAAATTTTTAAGTCGGCTCATAATTGACTCGATTGCCGAAAGCACATTTTTCATAGTTGTCTTTGATTTAATATTTTGAGATTGGGAGAGTTCATTTTTAAGATATGCATTAACATCAAAAATTTGTTTTGAAGGAGGTACATAAAGAGAAATAAGCTCAGTATGACGACCTCGACAGCTTTTAAGCTCCTCCAATTGCCGCTTAAGGTCGTATTTCTGCCTCTGAGTCATCTCAGTCATTTGTTTTTTCACCTATTTTTATTTTAAATTTTACAGCCAATAAACACATGATAAATATAAGCTTTACCAAGCAAAAAATACGTCAAATTTCAACAGGTTCGCCAGTGGCAGGAGTGTAAACCTGGGCAAATTCCTGCAAAGGTTGCACAAGTGCCTCGCGATTATCACTATGCATTAATACTATTTTCTCAGGACTGCATTTCTTTGCAAAATCAATAAGCTCACTATGTCCTGCATGAGCTGAGAAATCAAAATAATCTACTTCACATTCAATTTTTTCTCTGACACCATAAAAATTAAGCATACCTTTGTCTACTAAAAGTCGAGCATTACTATCTGGGACTTGATAACCTGTTAGAAGTACCGCGCTTTTTTTATCATTTTTTAGTTTGTTCATATAGTTAAGAACTGGTCCTCCTTCCATCATACCACTTGATGTTAGTATTACATCTGCTTTATCAACTGCTAATTTTCTTCCTTGATCTGAGTGAATAAAATTGATTTTGTTAAGTGCTTTTTTAAGATTTTCAGATGATCTTAGATAACGCGGGTATTTCAAAAATATTTTTGACACCTTTCGGCCCATGCCATCAAACCAGATATTAAAGCCTGAGTTTTTCAAAACAATCGCTAGTTCTTGTGACCTAGAAACTGCAAAAGCGGGTAGAACTGCTACTCCTCCACGTGTTACAACTTCGTCTATTTTATCGATGAACTCTTTTTCAATTTCTTCTCTTTTTTTTGGGTGATCCCTACCAGCATAGGTACCTTCTAAAAATAATATATCACAGGGCACAGGTTTTGTTGCTTTTACAATTCTTGTATCTATTACGTTGAAATCACCGGTGAATAAAATTTTTTTATCACCAATTATTTCAAACATCAACGCGCCTGGTATGTGTCCTGCATCATGAAATGTTATTTCATGGTTTTCTCCTAGATTCTTTTTCTGTTTTGGCTCAACGGGCAATACACTTTGTTTTGCTTGTTTAATATCGTTATTTGAGTAAGGTATTGCATATCCTTCACTTTTAGCAATTTTAATTGAGTCCTTATGTAACAATGTAGCAATCTCACTTGTTAGTTTTGTCGTCATTATTTCTTGATCATTTTTATCAAAAAGCCAAGGAATCATTCCAGAGTGATCAAGATGAGCATGGGTAAGAAGGACCATGTCAACTGGTGGTGGTGGCATAGGGTAACTTGGTGGTTTTCCCGGTGACATTCCATATTCAAAGAGTAGTTTAATATCGCTAGTTTCTAGAACCATTGCAAGCCTACCGACTTCTTCGACACCACCGAGAAATTGAAATTTAAGACCGTTGTTCATTTTAAAACTTATCTGGAAAAAGGTATTGGTTGATTAATGTTTGGATTTGAAATTTTTGTATAAAAAGCTTTATTATATGAATTTATTAGGGGCTTGGGGAAGATAAACTTATGTCTGAAATTCTAAAAGTAAGAGCCCGTGAAGTACTTGACAGCCGTGGCAATCCAACAGTGGAAGTAGATGTGGTTACTGGAGAAGGAATATTTAGAGCTATGACACCTAGTGGAGCAAGTGCTGGTCAACATGAAGCACTTGAACTACGTGATGGCGACAAATATAGATATTTTGGCAAGGGAACTCTTAAAGCTGTTAAAAATGTAAATAAAATTATTTCCCCCAAGCTTATTGGATTAGATCCTGTTGCTCAAGAAACAATTGATAATATTATGTTAAAACTTGATGGAACCGAAAACAAGGATAAACTTGGTGCCAATGCAGTTCTTCCTGTAAGTATGGCGGTTACAAAAGCAGGTGCTGCATCAAAAGGTCTTGGCTTGTTTGAATACATCGGTGAAATGTTTGGTGTTATTCCCCATATGCTGCCTGTTCCAATGTGCAATGTAATCAACGGCGGCAAACATGCAGGTCAAGAAAATAGTATCCAGGAACATATGTTGATGCCAACAGGTGCTAAATGCTTTTCAGAAGGTATTCGCATGGTTTCTGAATCTTACCATCATCTTGCTAAACTTCTAAAAGAAAAATATGGCGCAGGTGGTGTTTTAATTGGTGACGAAGGTGGTTTTGCACCTGCTCAAATCACAGATGTTAATGAAAGACTCGATTTAATGCTTAAAGCTGTTGCAAATGCGGGATATGAGGACGAAATGAAAATTGCAATGGACCCTGCAAGTAGTGAGTTTTTTTATGATGGGACCTATAAGATAGGTAAAAAATCATTTTCAGGTGGTGAGATGGTTGATTTCTATGTTGATCTTTGTAAAAAATATCCAATAGTAAGCATTGAGGACGGTCTTGCCGAAGATGACTGGAAATCCTGGGTTGAAATGACAAAAAAACTTGGAACTAAAATTCAAATTGTCGGCGATGACTTGTTTGTTACAAACACAAAAAGAATTCAGAAAGGGATTGAATTAGGTGCTGCGAACTCTGTTTTAATCAAGCTTAATCAAATCGGTAGTGTTACCGAAACTCTTAATGCAATTAAAATGGCTCATGACCAGGGCTGGACTGCTGTTGTTTCTCACCGAAGTGGTGAAACTGAAGATAACTTTATTGCAGATTTAGTAGTAGGAACTAGTGCTGGTCAGATAAAAACAGGTGCTCCTGCAAGATCAGATAGAAACGCTAAATACAACCAACTGCTACGCATAGAAGAAGAAATTGGTGAGGATGCAGAGTTTCCAGGTATTGATTTTAGACTTGATCATTTAGCATAAACATTATTATACATCTTCTGATACCAGTTTTTTGGGGTTAGATTTATGAAAGTACTAATAACTGATAAAATGGCTCAGGAAGCAATAGATCTTTTGAAAAAAGCAGGTTATGAAGTAACATTTGATGAAATGGATGCAGAGACGCTATTACAAGAAATTTCAAAATATGATGCTTTAATGGTTCGTAGCCGTACCAAAGCAACAACTGAGGTCGTAGAGGCTGGCACAAAGGGCAATTTAAAAGTCATAGGTCGTGCAGGAATAGGTGTTGATAATATTGATATCCAAACTGCAGGAAAACTTGGAATACCTGTAGTAAACTCTCCAACAGGCTCAACAAAAAGTGTGGCAGAGCTTACAATTGGACAAATGCTTGCCCTTGTAAGATTCATTCCAAAAGCAGATTCAACAATGAAAAAAGGGGAATGGATTAAAAAACAATTAAAAGGAACTGAGCTTAATGGTAAAACTCTAGGCCTAATTGGTTCTGCATACATTGCCCAGCATGTTGCAAAAATTGCAAATTGTATTGGAATGAATGTTCTTGTTTATTCTCCTAATTGTACCGATGAAAAAGCACAAAAGATGGGTGCAAAAAGGAAAGATTTAAAAGATTTGTTAAAAGAGTCTGACTTTGTTTCATTACATATTCCACATAACAAGGGTTCCCATTATATTTTGAATAAAGAAACAATTAATATTATGAAACCAGGTGCCTACCTAATTAATAGCGCACGGGGTGGTGTTGTTGAAGAAAGTGCCTTATATAACGCTTTAAAAGAAGGTAGACTTTCTGGTGCGGCAGTTGATGTTTTCGAACAAGAACCTCCTGGAAAAGAAAACAAACTATTATCATTGGAAAATGTGATTGCAACACCTCACATTGGTGCAAATACCAAAGAAGCTCAAATTCAGGCAGGAACTGTGTGTGCAGAACAAATTATTAAGGTTTTAAAAGGCGAAAAACCAGATTTTTGCGTTAATAAAGGACTTCTTTAAAATTCCTATTTTCTTTATTATTTATAAAAAACTTTAACTATAGAGTATCCTTATTATCCTTTGTTATGAAAAATCTTGATAAAATCGTAGATAAAATCGAAAAAAGCATTGATGACAAGGACAGAGTTAGAGAAAAAGCACTTCGTTCTTCTCGTGAAATTATTATAGGTTGTCGCAAGGCAATACAACTTATTCATCAGACAAAGATGAAAAATGCTAAAGGCAATATAAAAGAAGCATCAGGCAAACTTCAAAGTCTTTATGATCTAACAAAAAATCATCCCGATTTATATCACGCTGGTTTTGTAGAAAACGCAGCACAAGAACTTGTTGAAGCAAGTTGTCTGTATAGTGTAATGAAAGGAGAAGACTTGCCAGATCCTGATGACATTCAGACAACATATAGCTCGTATCTTTTAGGTCTTTGTGATTTAGTTGGCGAGCTTCGTAGAACCGCCTTGGATTCAATTAGGTCAGGCAAGCCAAAAAAAGCAGATTCTTATCTAGATATGATGGAAAATATCTATGAGGTAATAATTCGTTTTGACTATCCTTCAGGTCTATTACCAATTAAGAAAAAACAAGATATGGTCCGAGGAATGATTGAAAAAACAAGAGGCGAGCTTGCTGTTGCCAGCTGCGAACGACGCATAGAATATAGAACTGATGAATTCAAAGGAATGCTTGATAAGGTAAACGGCTCTAAAAAAAAGAAAACTGATAGAAAAGAATCAGATAATGAATTAGATATTGACGGTATTTGGTAATATAGCACATATATTTTTTGCGATTTTTATATTTTTATACTAGTTCAAAAAGCAGTACTACACATAAGTTTATTAGTTATTCTATAATTTAATTTTTATATTATTATAATTCGATTTTTGTTCTATAAATTATATTTAATTCAAAGGCATGTTTGAATCTGGTTTTGTATAAAAAACAAGTCTAGCAAAACTGGTTATAGACATGCTAAAGAAAAAAAAATCTGACTTAGAAACAAGAAACAGGATATACTATTTTATTTACAAGCATCCAGGTTTACATTTAAGAGAGATATTTAGAAAATTAGACTTATCTGAAGGCACAATTCGATATCATATAACTTATCTTACAAAAAGCAATCTAGTTACAAAAAAAATAGAGGATAGGTACACAAGATTCTATCCCGTGGCAGATAATATTGAAGATGCGGATAAAACAATCATTCATTCCTTTAGAAAAGAGGCTACCAGGAATATTATATTTTATCTTTTGGTCTGCGGGTACGGCACTCAACAGGAGTTAAGTAAAAACATAAAAAAAAGCCCGAGTACGGTTTCTTTTCATACTAAAAAGCTTTTAAAAAAAGGGATAATTAAAGAAGCAAATCCAAAAAATGATGCTTTAGATCTTAACGAAAATATTTTAAATATAGAAGAATATGAACCTAGCGGCAGAGAAAAAGTTTATTATTTGGACAACCCAAATATGATTTATAATTTTTTAACAGAATACAAAGAAAAACTATTTGATGATGAAACAAAAAAAGACATACTTAATCAAATTGACAACTACATCGATTACAAAAAATCAGCAAGACTTGAAAAAATTCAGTCTAGCGTAAATAATTATTATGACCTTGTTAAAGAGGTATTTTCATCTGTTATTAATAATTGATATAGCTTTCGATTGTTGTGTTACAAAGCTTATAAAACGATCGATTATTAACAGGTGTTAACTCCTGGGGAGATAGTATGCAACAGAAAAAAAATAAATTGATTTTGAGTATTGTGTTAATGCTGGTTAGTACAAGTTTTTTGACAAGTTTTACAACAGTCGGTGAAGAAAACAACTTTGTAGAGGTCAGTATAAATGTTGACTCATATCAAATAACTGAAACTAAAGCCGGCCATGAATTAAAAACAGAAGGATTTGGACATAACCTTATAGCAGGATACCCTGATCTTCCATCAAAGATACTTTCAATTGCTATACCACCTGATGCCGAACTAAAAGAAATAAGCTTTAGTGCGGGTGAAAGAGTTGTAATTCCTGGCAGATTTGAGGTTAAACCTGTACCAATCGTTGAAGTAATAGGTGAGGCAAATCCAGAGGTTGTTAAAAGAGATAAATCAACATATAGTGAAAACTACGAACAAATATACACTAACGACAATCCATATCCAGCTAAAAACGTTGAGCTTGTTAGAAAATCAGGTTTTAGAAAATACAACCTAGTAGATGTTAGAGTCACTCCATTCAGCTACAAACCAGTCTCACAGGAACTAGTTTATTTTCCTGAGATAACAGTCAGAGTGTATTATACATACAGCAAAGACAGCATAAAAATAATGAATGATAATCTTCCCAGGACCGAAAGCAGAGCAGAAAGAATAGTTACAAACTATGATGAAGCACAAAGATGGTATCCCCCAACAACAGCAAAATCTAGTCTATATGATTATGTAATAATCACACTTGATTATCTAACCACTGCAGTTAATCCCCTTGTTGCATGGGAAAATGCAAAAGGCCGATCTGTAAATGTTGTTACTACCTCTTGGATTGAAAGTACCTACAATGGTTATGACACAGCTGAAAAAATCCGTAATTTTTTACGTGACAAATATCCCTCATCTGAATGGGGCATAGAAGATGTTTTGCTTGTTGGTCACTGGGACCAACTGCCCATGAGACAAGCCTGGCAGGATCAAGGTTATGGAAAACCTGATACTGATTTTTACTATGCAGAATTATCACTTCCAGACAATCAGAGCTGGGATATTAATGGAAATCACAGATGGGGAGAAAACAGTGACCCTGTTGATATGTATGCAGAAATAAACGTTGGAAGAATTCCATCAAATGAATACGAGACAGTTATGCATATCTGCAACAAATCCATTGCATATGAACAAAACGACGATCCAAGCTATAAATACAATATACTACTACTTGGAGCTTTTTTCTGGTATGATACAGACAATGCAGTTCTAATGGAATACAAGACAAACCCAAGTATCCATCCATGGATGGCAAACTGGACTAATACAAAATTGTATGAACAATCTCAGTCATCCTATCCATGTGATTACGATTTAAATTATGCTAACGTTCAATCTGTCTGGTCATCTGGTACATACAGTTTCGTCAACTGGGCAGGACATGGATCATATCACGCCTGTTATGAATATTATCCTAGTACACCGTTTGTTGATACAGATACATGCCAATACTTAAATGATGATTACCCCGCAATAATATTTGCAGATGCATGCAGCAATTCAGAAACAGACTATCCTTATAATATCGGGACAAAAATGCTAGAACAAGGAGCCGTAGGATTCTTAGGTTCAACAAAAGTTGCATATGGAATGCATGCATGGAATGATCCAACAGATGGAAGTAGCCAGTCACTTGACTACTTTTTCACATCATGTATAACCTCTGGAGCCTATACAATGGGTCAAGCACATCAATATGGACTTGCAGAAATGTATACACACGGTTACTGGTACTATGACAGATTTGAAACATTTGAGTGGGGCGCACTCTGGGGAAATCCTGATATTGGAATTACTTATTATCCTCCAGAAGTTGATTACAACATCGCAAACCCACAACCAGGATGGAATTTTATATCATTAAACTTCCAATTACCAGATCTATCACCTGGTTATGGTAAAAGTGATATAAAAGTAATACACAACACAAACGAATACAGCTGGAGCGATGCTGTCTCTGCAGGATTAATAAATGATTTTCTATTTGGATGGAATCGTGACACCCAAAGCTATGTTTTATCAACTATTCTGAAGCCCGGGCATGGATACTGGCTATATGCAACAGACCAATGTGAACTATGGGCTGAAGACATAACAATTTATGAAAATACAAAAATAACAGATTTAAAACAAAGCTGGAATGTTATTGGCTCTGCTTTTGACCAACCTATTAGCAAAAATGATGTGATTGTCAATTATAATGATGCAGAATTGACTTGGTTGCAAGCAACAAGTAATAACAACCCGCTTGGAAGCCCAATTATTAATGATTTTATTTCTGGATGGAATGCAGCAAGTCAAACCTATGAATTAGTAGACACATTTTATCCTGGTCAGGCTTACTGGATTTACGCAAATGAAAACTGTATATTGTATAGGCCTGAAGTAACATAAAGCATTATGGGGGAGATAAACAAAATGAAAAACGCAAAAAAGATATTGATAGTGACAACTATTTTAATATTAGGAGTAGGGGGCTCAGCATTAAATATAAACGCTGAAGATGCAGATCAATCTAACATAATAGTAAAAAATGTTGATGACACAACAATTCAAATTATAGTAAACAACCCAACTTATAACTTTGAAAAAGCATATTTTGAAAGTCAAGAATTCACACAGATAAAAATACCAGACCAAGGATACGCAAGCACGCCAGGTGACGCAAAACTACCAATTATAAAAAGATTTATAGAAATACCAGCAGACGCAACACCAGATATAAAAATAAACTCAATTTTATGGGAGAATAATAACTTAGAAAAGATGAATTTACCAACGCAAATAATGCCAGTTCAACCATCCATTATAAAAACTGAAGCACGCGAGAGAACTGAACTGTTTTTAGATGAAGATTATTACAACACAAATAAATTTTTGCAAACTGAGACAGTTAAAATAACAGATATAGGGATGATAAGAGGCTGCCGCGTTGCACTTGTTGAAATTTCACCGGTTCAATACAACCCTACAACTGGTGACATTAAACTTCTGACAAACTGTGAAGTAACAATCGACCTAATAGGTAGCGACTTAGAAAAAACTTATAGAAACTACCAAAAATATTACTCAGAAGATTTTGAAGAACTATACGCAACATTTATTGAAAATCACGATTACTATCTGGAAACTCTTGATATCAACCCAAAAAATACCGAAGGCTATCTAATAATTACCCACGATAGTTTTTATGATGAAATACTACCCTTTTCAAACTGGAAACAAAGCATAGGTTTTGATGTAACTGTTACAAATACCTCTGCTATACCAGGCGGGGTTTCTAAAACAAATATCTACAACTATATTTATGATGCATATTACAACTGGACAAACCCACCTGCATTTGTACTATTGGTAGGGGATATAGCTGAGGTCCCAACATATACTGGTACAACCGGTTGGCCTGGACCTGCCGGCGCAGTAGACCTATATTATGTCACTGTAAACGGCTCTGATTATTTTGAAGATATATTTATTGGAAGATTTTCTTCATCAGACGAAAACGAAATAACTGCGATGGTTGACAAAACAGTATACTATGAGCAGGGAAACTTTGCAGATGATAGCTGGGCACAAAAAGCAACTTTTATGGCAGGAAATTCTAACTATCAGATCACAGAAGGCACTCACAACTACGTAATAAGCAATTTTTTAGATTCAAATAACTACACCTGTGACAAGCTATATGAAGAAACATATGGGGCAACAACACAAGATGCAAGAGACTCATTAAATGCTGGTCGAAGCCTAGCAGTCTTCTCAGGACACGGAAGCACAACAAGCTGGGGCGACGGCCCTGCTTTTTCACAATCAGATGTCCAAGGCTTAACTAATCTAGATATGTATCCATTTGTTTGTAGTCATGCATGTTTAACGGGTTCATTTCAGCTCTCAGAATGCTTTGGCGAGACATGGATAAGGCAAGCCGATAAAGCCGGGCTTGCGTTCTGGGGCGCATCAGAAAGTACACTATGGGACGAAGATGATATTTTAGAAAGAGGAATGTTTGAAGGATGGTGGCAACAAAACCTTGAAACAATTGGTGCAATGACAGAATATGGACTTTATCAAGTATACGAAAACTATAGTGGTGGAGGATATACAAAATACTACTTTGAAGCGTATAACATACTTGGAGACCCATCTGTAAAAATCTGGCGTAACAACCCAATGCAACCAGGTCCTGCAACAATTACCAATCTTCAAAACAACTGGAATTTTATATCAAATCCTTTCAACCAATCTGTAGCACTCTCAGAATTAAAAATTAAATACAATGGAGCAGACTACACTTGGGCAGAAGCAACAACGAATAACAATCCAACAGGCAGTCCTATTTTGAATTCAAATCTTTTTGGCTGGAATAGAAACAGTCAAACTTATTTATTTGCCACCACGCTAGAACCTGGACAAGGATACTGGACATATGTCTATACTCCCTGCGAGCTATGGGCGGATGGCATTTTACCGATTTATGAAAGCTTTATAACAAATATACAAACAAACTGGAATATAATAGGAGTACCACAAGATGAATCTGTTGATCTAACAGATTTGGTATTTAACTTCAACGGTGTTGATTACACATGGGCAGAAGCAACATCAACAAACAATCCCACTGGCAATCCTATTGTTAATCCTAATATTTTTGGCTGGAACAGGGACAGTCAAAGCTATACTTTTGCAAGTGCGCTAAACCCAGGTGAGGCATATTGGGTCTATGCGTATGATAATTGTATTATGTATAAAAACTAAATTAGGTGGAAAAATATGAAGAAAACAATTTGTATAATAATCATAAGTCTGTTAATATTGGCAGGATTTGGAGCT
>Ga0272442_10008518_pt1 | contig 12977 bp, 11 predicted proteins | sample SSMForm2O_FD_200262 | JGI IMG/M metagenome (GOLD analysis project Ga0272442, IMG submission 200262) | Marine sediment archaeal communities from Little Sippewissett salt marsh, Falmouth, MA, United States - SSM-Form-2O | ecosystem: Environmental > Aquatic > Marine > Wetlands > Sediment ...
TTTTCACGCCTGGCAAGGCGCGTGCCTGATCGAGGCCCTGGATACCGGTTATTTTCCCCGGCGGAGGAATGATCGCTCTTTCTGCCGCCACCCGGTTGAACCTGGGAGTGAGATCACCGGGATCTTCTCCCATGGAGATACGCAGTGCGGCTGACATCAGGTTTACCCCGGTGGCAAGAGGATAGGTGTAGCCGCTCATGAAACCGCCGGAGAGCCTGGCTGCCAGCTCGCCTATCTTACACCCCTCGGGCGTGATCTTGATATCTCCCTTGGCTGCCCCGGTATCGATACCCAGGGCGCGGATTCCCTGTTTCATCACCTCGATTGCTTCCTCCTGCACTTTTTGCGGCTTGATCGAGGGCATTGTATGCCCGAGTTCGATAAAGTAAGGCGAGCCGTTGATAATCCGGTCCCCGACCCCTGTGATCTCGATCCTGCTGTCCCAGATCAGCGCGTCGATAGAGAGCTCTTCTCCCTGCATGAACTCCTCGATAATCAGCATCCCGCTTACCGAGGCTCGCCTGGCAGCAGTGAACGCATCGTCGATTTCCCTCTCGTGGTTGAGCAGGAGCACTCCTCGCGCTCCCATATTGTCCGCCGGCTTGATCACCGCCGGCAGGCCTAGTCTGCGCACGGCCCGCCTGGCATCATCACGGCTCCAGACATACTCGAAATCCGGCGAGGGGACACCGTGCTCTTTGAAACACTGGCGCATCTTGACTTTGTTCGTGGCTCGCTCTGCAACATCGTACCTGATCCCGGGAAGTTCGAGTGCGGCAGCCACTGCGCTCACCGTGCGGCTGGCGTCCGTGCCGACTGTCAGCACCCCGTGCACCGGAATCTGGTCTGCGATCCGGCGCGCGGAGAGCACTGAAAAATCGATGTTGCGGGTGGAAACTTCCAGTGCGATATCCGCCATGGCAAATCCCGGTGACCGGCGGTTGTAGTCAGTGACAATCGTTCGCAGGCCCATGCGCCTGGCAGCCTGAATAAGCGGAATCTGCATCAGGCCCGCGCCGATTATTATCACGCTTCGTTTATCTTTCACAACCGTCTCCTTTGTATGAATCCGGACAGGTCATTTTATTTTCTTTTCTTCAGCATGATCGAATTTACGGAACCGGCATATTTGACCGGAAACAGGCGCCGGTTAAGTTATTCAGCTGCTGAGTGCTTTCATGCTCGTTTGAGCCACGGCTTTCTTCAGCCTTTCCAGGCCCCTGCCGTCAACCAGGGACAATCCCTTGCGGGAAAGTCTCAGCCGGAGAGTTTCATCGTGCAGAAGTTCTTCCATCACGATCTCCAGACCGATCCCGAAAGCCTGGTCGCTCGGGGGAGGGGTGAGCAGAAGCGCCCCCTGCGAGGCCAGTTTCGCTGCGTTCCGGTACTGTTCCTCGTGTTGCGCTACGACCACGGTCGGCAGCCCGAGACAAAGGCTTTCGAACATCGTGATTCCCCCGGAAACGAATGCCAGGTCGCTTTGATAGAGCGTTCGTGTCAGGGAGTCCAGCCCGTGGAGGACCCGCACTTCATGGTTGCGGCAATCCGGGTAGGCCTGGCGCGCTCCCGCGCCGGACGTTACGGTGATCCGGAAATTTTCGCTGCGCCTGTCGAGCGCTTTCAGCAGGCGGCTGGTCAGTCCGGCCGGGTCGCTTGCTCCGCAGCAGATCGCGATCTCGGATACCGGAACCGCCTGGCGCCGGCTCCCTACAGTGAGAGTCGCCTGCTTGTGAAACCGTGCGTAGAGCGGGTGAAGGATACTCCAGTCGGGTCCGAAACCGCAGAACGCAGCTCTGTTGTACACCGCTTCCCTGCTGCCGGGTGTAATGTGCGGATCGATCAGAATATCTGTAAAACTGCGCCCCGGGCCGCGGTCCTCCAGATCGACAACAAACAGTTCCGCAGCCTTGAGGGTTTCCACATACTCGCGGCTGTTGTCTTTCCTGTCCAGAACCACGGTTTTGGCTTCTGTTTCCGCCGCAGCTTTCACAATGTATTCGGCTTCCTCGGTTTCGCTGAATTTCGGGGGAATGAGGTGGTAGCATCGAGTCTTTCCCCTGAGATAGTTTTCCGCGACAGGATCGGGCCTGATCGCGTAAGCGCTTTCTTTGCGGGCCAGGTGTTCAGCCAGGACCGAGCAGCGCGCCAGGTGCCCCAGCCCGAGTGTGAAATTTCCCGAGCAGCAGAAAACAATCCGATCTGTAATTTCTCCGGACATCAGCAATCCTTTTCAGGCCACAGCTGCGGCCATCTTTTCCTCTTTCCACGAACGCTGAGTTACGTGGCTGTTTATCCCGGCGATCTGGGGGTTTTGCTGCAGAAAGCGAATCACCTCTTCCAGCGCAATGATTTTACCAGCCTGGTAGAGGCTGTTATAGATCGTGCGTATCAGGGACAGGTCCTCCGGCGTATCTACAGTCAGGCGATATTCCGGAGCCTGGAGTTTGCGCGGCGGTGTGAGCCTTTTGACCCTGAACTCGTTTTCATGCTCGTAAACGTAGGTCGTCACGTGTTCGCGGTGATAGCTCAGCCTGCCGAAACAGCGGAGATGATCGAGCAGGCTTGCCGGAAATACCTCCGTACTCGTGCCGAGCGGCATGTTTTTACAGCCGACAATGTCCCAAAGCCCGCTCTTGCATTCTTTGATACAGCGGGCGAGCATCCGGGTGTCGATAAGCGGGTTGTCGCCCGTGGCGCGCACGTGATAGGCCGATGGGAAATTCCTGGCCGCAGAGTAGAAGCGGCCGAGAACGTCATGGCAGCTTCCCGGGTGGATATCTGCACCGGCTTCTGAAGCCACGGGCGCCAGATAAGCCGCTTCGCTTGCCGGCACTGCGAGCACTACCCGGTCCACACCATCCGTGGCCTTGAGCCGCTCGATAATATGAGCGATCAGCGGCTTTCCCTTCAGATCAGCCAGGATTTTGCCTGGCAAACGCGAACTCTGCATCCTTGCTTGAACAATAGCAATAACCTCGTCCATGGTTATTTCTCCGCGTTGAAATAGATACTCATCGGAACCTTCCGGTTTTCGTAATCCGAAGTGACATCTCTGACATTTTTAAAACCAGCTTTTTCCAGGGCATTGCCCATGGAAGAGCTGTCGAACATGTTGCAGTGAAAGTTTCCTGGATAATCCTGTCCGCCGAACATCCTGTTGCGGGATTCGACATAGTCCATCCAGCCCTCTACATACCCGTGGGCCACATAGGCGAAATTCGGCGTGATGATCAGGATATTTCCGCCCGGTCGAAGAACCCTGTACCATTCCTCGAGCACTTTGTCGATTCCCCGGTAGGAGAAATGCTCGATAATATGGCTTGCCAGCATCGCTTCCACGGAATCCTCTGCAAACGGGAGGACCTCCACCCTGCAGACCAGGTTCGTGGATTCGAGAAGTCTCATGTCGCAGTGAAAGTAGCCGTTATGGGGCCTTTCACCACTGGCGAGTTCTACTCTCATCGCCCGCCTCTTTGAGCCGGCGTGGTGATATTCGGAGTCTCGAAGACTTCGAGATAGCGCTGAAAAACCTCATTTACTGTAATCAGCCCGAGACAGTAGTCTATCCTGGCGCACCTGTTGAGCAGGCAGTGCCCGGCGCAATCAGGTTCGGCGAGCACGAGCCGGGCCATCCGGCCTGCCGGTTGCCAGACTTTTTCATTGCGGGGAGCCCAGACCAGAATCGAGGGTACACCTGCCACGGTTGCGGCCAGGTGGGCCGGGCCGCTGTTGTTTCCCACGAAAAGGCTGCACCCGCGCAGGAAAGTCACAAGCTCGCTCAGGCTTAACTCGCCTGCCAGATTGATCGCTTCTCTGCACATGCCGGACTGCACAAATGAAACCAGGCCTGACTCATCGGTGCCGTCATAGGTGCGCTGCACACCGCCCAGCAGGACCACTTTTTTACCGCTGTTCTCGATCAGCCTGTCGGCCAGCTCGGCGAAACGCTCAGACGGCCAGTTTCTCTTCGACACTCCGCTGCCCGGATGCAGGGCTATCGGCCGGTCACGCTCCAGGTCGATCCCGTGGCCTGAGACCAGCAGGTTGACCCTGTCCCCGGTTTTGCTCGGAATATCAACTGAGAAATCAGCACTTTCAGGGATATCGATATCCAGGCGCTCCAGCAGGTGATAATTTCGCTCGAGCCTGTGTTCTCCGGCAATGTTGGGGATAATGTCCGTGTACCAGGGGAAAAACACGGGGTCAAGGCCGAATCCCATGCTGCGCCTGCCTTCTGCGGCCCGGGTGATAATTGCCGAGCGCGGGGGGAAGGCGAAATCGAGCACCAGGTCGAAACCGCGTTCTCCTGCAAGCTCCCTGATAAAAAGGCTCAGCTCGGGATCGTTTTCTCTGTGCCTGGGCAAAGCTGCCACACTGTCGATATAAGGCACGATAGAGGCGAAATCCTCCAGCGCGGGCCAGACAAGGCAGGTGATCGCCCCGTGGCTTTCACCGGCGATTGCGCTCAGGATCGGCATGGTAGTGATAAAATCGCCGAGGCCGCCGAGATTGACAGATAATATTCTTTTTTCACCGCTGTGGATCATTTCATCCGGTCCTGCGCCAGAACTTGAATGATTTCGTTATCCAGTAAATGTTCCCGCCTGCCACGGCGGCAGCCAGGCCCAGCTCGGGCCAGCCGGTCAACAGGCCCAGGGCGGTCAGGCCGATCACGATCTTCCTTTCCTCGCCCCAGAGCGATCCTTTGGCCAGAAACAGGTGGTCGACCTCAACCATCAGCCGGGGATTTGCCACGCGCACCCTGGCCGGGACGGATTTGAGAAAAGCCATCCCGCTGTAATAGGCCAGGTAGCCGGTGGACGCAGCGGCCACTGCCAGAATCATCACGATTTGACCCATTCCCCAGTAATAGATGCACATGAGGCCGACAGAAAGCAGAAGGACGGCATCGACACTGTGTAAAAGTATCAAGCCGGATGCGGGCCTGAGCTCGTGCGTGCGGAACACTAGCCGTGGTTTTCTGCCTGAGGCCAGAAGCCAGCCCAGCAGGAGAACCGACAGGGCGAACTCTGCCTGAAGGTAGTCCAGCACGTAGAAAGGAAGTGCCAGAAAGACCGGAATTATTCCCAGGAAGTCGAATCGGAATCTGCGAAAACCGCTTTCGCTGCTATTTTCAAGAGTGTTACGAATTTCAGCGAGCGGCCAGCTCTGGTATGCGAGTTCCTCTTTCATTTTTCAGATCCATCCTTTTTGTGGCGAGAAAATTCAGGTAATTTTCACTGGGCCGGGCCTGCCGCGTCTGGAGAACTTTGGTGACCCACCAGAGAGTTTCCAGGATTACCAGGGTCAGGATAGTGGCAAGAGGAGCCCCGAGGGCAACCCCCACAGCGAGGAGCAGCAGGTAGCTGTCGTGGGTGATCCCGAATACCATTTTCCTGCGGTAAAACCACTTTTCCAGCCGGGCGAGCGGGCCGTTGTTTTCCTCCGCCTTTCGCAGGGCGCCGGAAACCAGCAGGCAGTCCATCGCCGTGCGGTAGCAGGTATTGGAGACCAGGGCCAGGCACAAGAGCGCCCACGCTGTTTCGGCGCTTGAGCCGGTCCGGGTTACGGACCAGGCCGCTCCGCAGATAATCAGCCAGTCGCAGAGCCTGTCAGTCAGGTTGTCGAGCCAGGCCCCGAACCAGCTTCCCTGGTGCTTGAGCCGCGAGAGCTCTCCGTCCACGCCGTCGACTATCGAATAGAACTGGGCTGTCAGCGCCCCGGCCAGGAGATGCCCGGCAGCCATCAGCCAGCAGGCCGCTGCTGCCAGCATCAGGTTGAACAGGGTCACGTGGTTCGGGCGCACAGGCAGTGAGCAGATACGCCTGGAGATAAAGCCGCTGACCTTTCTGTTGAAGAGACGGCTCACCACGCCGTCCCGCGGCTTGGCAACCAGGTTCCACACCCTTTTCCTCGCCTCGGTAAGGCTTCCCGGATCGTCAACGTCCTGCCACATGCAGCCTGTCACGTCCCGGTAGCCCATTTTGCCGTTTTCACAAAGTATGCGGATCCCGTCCGAGAGACTTTCCCTGCCGTGCTTGATCGCGGTGGACAGTGCCTGGAAAACGGCCGGTGTGCAGAAAAAAACTCCCGTGTCCACTGCGTCGAAATCTTCCAGGCCTTTGCCGATCTGTTCAATCAGTCCTTCTTCGGAGAGCTTTACCTTGGTCGCGTCGTCCAGGTCGAATACATGCTCAAGGCTGCGGTCCACCGCAAGCAGGCAGCCTCCCGGCAGGGGAGACCTGGCGGTCAATTTTTCCACCAGCGCAGGCTCGAACACGTGGTCGCTCATAGTGAGAAGGAATTCCCGTTCGCCGCTCAAGGCTTCCCTGGCAGCCAGCACGGAAACCCCGTTTGCGCGCTCCCACTGGGGGTTGTGGATGAATCTCAGAGCGATTTCCCCCTCAAGGAGCTTGCGCACCTGGGTCTCGAGAATCCCGGCTTCGTAGCCGGTGACAATAACTAGCTCATCGGCCCGGGGGCAGGCGGCAAGTATCCTCTCGATAACTGCCAGCCCGCAGACAGGGGAGAGGGTCTTGTGGCTTTTCGGCGCCTCTCCGTTGAATCCTGATCCGCGGCCTGCGGCTATGATCAGAACTTTCATGCTCTAACCACCCCTTTCGCAGAGTGCTTCCTTAAATATTCCGCCTCTTGCCAGGCTTCCCCGGCAAGCCTGCCTGCCCTTTCGAGCAGATCGGCGACGGGGCTTGCCTGCCCGCCGTTTTCCGCCAGTTGACCCGCCAGAACCGAAGCCTTGACAGCAAAGATTTCTTTCTGCCGGCTGACCACCTTGCTGAAATGAGTGTTCAGGTTCGAGGTTCCACCCACCTTCTTGAGATATGCTTCCATATTTTCAACCAGCGCTTTCAGCTCCTCGAGCCGGTCCCGGACCGGTTTTTCGCTTTCCGTGGTTTCAAAATCAGTCTGGTCGTGGAGTGCGGCTCCTCTATCGGCCCCCGTTTCATACAGTTCGTCCCACTGCGGCAGTCCGGAGGCCGCTTTGCTGCATCTGAAAAGCAGCGCCTGGAGTTCTTCACTTGAGCTGTCCGCATTTTTCTCCAGCCAGCCGGAGATTTCCCCGGCCAGATATCCGGCAACCTGTTCGGCGGCTTTCAGATTCAGAATACTGCGGTGTAGAAGTTTAATCTCATCGCGGATGATCCGCTGGGGATCATTTCCGAAAGACAGGTTCTCTCCAAGCCGGTCAAGCACTTCACGCCGTTTTAACAGAAGCTTTTCCGCCATCCGGGCGAATTCGAGCGCTGCTACCTCGTTCCGGCTGGAAATAAGCCCGGGCGCACTCAGGCGGTTCAGCGTCCTCAGCTGCCAGGCCGTGCGGCGGATATTGTCCGGATACTTCCTGATCTTTTCCAGGACGCCGTCGAGAATGATTTCCTCCCAGCCTATCTTGCCGCTGTTCTGAAACATGGCAATATCGAGATCGGTCAGGGCCTCGATCCATGCGTTTTCTTCTTTCGGGTCCAGCTCGGTAAGGCCATTCAGTTTTTCCAGGGCCTCCCGCATTAATTCGTCAAGCCTCTGTCCCACTGCTGCATGAATCTCCCGGGCTGATTTATCCGCGCCCGTGCCGGACAGGTCCCCGGCGAAGCGGGTGAGCCGGCCGACAAGAGTTTCCAGGCGGCCGTTCAGCGTGTCCTCGCCGCTGGACAACTGGTTTGCGATCAGTGCCGTTGATATGCCTGCTTTAACATTCTCCCGCCTCCGGGAGATTGCCGGCTCACCGAGCCCACAGTTACTTGCCGCCTCATAGCGGGCCAGCGCCAGAGCATTGTCATCCGGGCGGAGCACGGCCAGGCTGTCGAGCAGCCCTGCGGTGTCGAGCAAGCTTTTGTCAAGCTCGAAAAGCCTGCTCCTGCTTGTTACCAGATAATGCGGCCCGTCGCCTTTCGCAGCGCAGGCCAGCCTGAAAAGCTCACATTTTTTGCTCGGGCCGAACAGGGCTTCTTTCAGTTCGAGATTGAGCAGCAGGTCTCCCTCAGCCGTCCAGACGATCAGCGCCGTGCGGCAGTCATCGATTTCCAGGATAACCGGTCCGCACGGCCCGGGGAGAATTTTCACCTGGCCCGCGAAACGGAGATCGCTGTCTTTTATCCTGTCGAGCAGAACCTGCCGTTTAAGCTTGCCGTCCGTGGCGAGGCAGAGAACCCTCCGGTTCCAGGAATCCCAGACAAAAACCGTTGGTTCGCCGTCTGTGTCGTTTCCAACGGATAAGGACAGAGGGAATTCCAAATGGATCGAATCCGGCTCGCTCGCCGGTTTGGTGAAACGCCGGATTATCTCCTCAGCCAGCATGCCCCGCCGTCCGATCCGGCCGAGAGGAGTGCTGTCCGGACTGTATCTGAAAATCCCGTGTTTTCCCCTGTCGCAGACCCAGATTTCGCTGCCGGAGCCTTTACCGATCAGGGCCACATCCGAGGGCTCGGCGAGTTTTTCTCCGCAGGCGGCGTTCTCGGTGGACCAGATTTCACTGCCCTGATCGGCATTCAGCGCTATCAGGCGCCCGGTCCACCTGTCGCAGACAAACAGTGTCGTGTCCGAGAGAGCCATTCCTGTAACATAGCGGAAACGCCCGTTGTTCAGATGCCAGGTTTTGCGGCCCGTATCACTTTCCAGACAGGCCAGGCCGCTGCCATCGGCTCCGGAGATAAAAATCCTGCCCCGGGCCTGATCCACCAGGGCGGCTGAAGGTACGGCCGGTGCATTCGCCAGAGGACGAGATTCCCCGAGAGATGAGGGGATCAGCCGGTGAAGGGCCTCGATGGCCTTTTTCTGCCCGGGGCTGGAGGCATACCTGCGGCATTGCTCCAGGTTTTCCTCGGCTCCCAGAGGGCTGAACCCGCCGGTAAGTGCATCACTCCACCAGCGGATCAGGCTTTCAGGGTCTCTCGCCTCGGGAAGGTCTTTTCTCCGGGCTGTGGCCTCGCTCCGGCCGGGAGGCGATTTCGCTTTCTTTTTTTTGTTTTTTCCCATCGCGTGCTCTTAAACTGTCAGCCTGTCACCCACGGAATGGATTTCCACTCCGTGCTCGCTCAAGGGCTGAAGGTGGTTTTCGATTTCCTCGGCGTGACCGAGGGATGAGATCATCACAACATCGGCATTCATGGAATCGATTTCCGAGGGGCTTGCCACCAGGCAGCCGAACATTTTGCGGCCCTGCATGGCCGGATTACTGTCAACCACGCCCACCACCCTGCAGCCCATCTCGAGGCAGACCTGGTAGACCAGTTCGCCGGTTTCGGCAGCTCCGTAGATCACTATTTTCATATCCCGCAGGGACCTGAACCGCTCGGCCAGACGGCGGCGGAACTCTCCCTTTGCGTACTTGTAAAGGCGCACGGTTTCAATGCCGTAGCGGCGCATCAGCTCCGCGCAGCGGTCCCGGCCCCGCTGAGTCAGGTGGTAAGTCGTGCGACGGCGGCTGGCGCCCTCTTTGTGAAGCAGGCCCTGTTCGGACATCCTGCGGATGTAGTTATTGACCATCGAGGGTACCAGGCCGGCCTTGACCGCCAGTCTGCTCTGGCTGATCGCCGGGTTGCGCTCGATCTCGACCATCAGAACCAGTTCCCTGATCAGCCGGCTGGGAATAAGGAGATCGAATTCGCCAATCATTCTTCACTCACTGAATGAATACTCGAGTTGTAAAAAATGGACTTATCTTTTTTTCAGCCTTTAAGCTTGATATTCTTGGCATTCACAGGCTTGCCGTCAGGCTCTTCGTTTTCGCCGGAAGTTTCCTCAGCCTTTGCTGCCGCCTCCTCTTTCTTCAATGCCTGGACCCAACTCTCTCTGAGTCTTTTCAACTGGTTGCTGACTCTCGTTAGCGGCTCGGCTTCCTTTTTCACATTGGCCTGAACCAGGGTGTAGTGCATGAATTCGTATATCCGGAAAAGGTTGGCCGCCAGTTCTCCGCCTTTTTCGAAATTCAGCGAAGCCATCAGTTCGACCATGATGTTCTGTGATCTCAGCAGGTTCCTGTTTGCCAACTCGATATCGTTTTCCTCCATCGCTTTGATTCCCTGCTGAATGAAGCGAATCGCACCGTCATAAAGCATGAGGATCAGCTTCTCGGGTTTTGCGCTGAGGATTTGCATCGACAGATAATCTTTCACACCGAGATTCTTTTGCATCGAAAAAGCTCCAACTCCTGGCTGATGTGCTGAAAGATTTTTTTCAGTATTTGCTAAAGTTATCGGACAGAACCGGTGAAAAGTTGAGCCCCGCGGCAGAGTATATTCAGCCTGTCCGGGCGGTTTTTTCCGTTTCCTCCTCGTCCGGATGCGAGGCCGACAGCCTGCAGCCGAGATCCACCGCCGCCTGCTGGAAACGCTTGGTCAACAGGGAGGCTGTCTGGTAGAAACTGATAAAAAACGCCCCGTAAAGGTGGGCCGCCTGTTCAATCATCTGGTCATCGATTTCGCGGCCTTTGAGTTTTTCCACGCCACGCTGGAAAGTGAGCAGGCCTCCCTGGTTTGCGTTTTCCAGCATCGTGAGAACTTCCTTACGGTTGTAAATTTTCTCATATATTTTTTCGATTTTCCGGTAATCTTTCTCCCGCTCGGTGCTTTGCTGCTGATGGATTCTGCGGGCAGCCTCGAATCCATCGTTACAGAGAGTGCGCACACTTTCCAACTCGTCTCCGGTGCTCTGGATGTAGTTGAGCAGGCGTGTGATTTCCTGCTCGCTTCTGCTGCAGCGTGCGTTTCGGATTGTCGAGCGGATCGGCCGTTCGTTGCGGGCGAAACGCCAGAGGATCTCCTCCAGGGGCAAGTTCTCAACCCCCGCGAATCCCACGCCGCCCTCAGTGGCATTGTAAACCCTGGCCTTGGTCATCGATATCTCTCGATCGAAATAATGGCGGTAAGCCTCGAGGGCTTTCGAGGTCCGCACGGGCCGGCCGAATATATCAGTGGCGTCCAGGTCGTTCTCTTTGGACATTCGCCACTGGTGAACTTCATCCAGGGTGCGGGGGTGAGCAATATCGCGAAGCCAGCGCTGTTCCTGGTAGGTGCCGTGGGCATAGTACCGGCCGTCGCTGAAAGATAGGTCCTGGCCCACAAAGACTATCGGGTCGCACCCCAGGCGGCGCGCCAGGTCGAAAGCGCCGGTAGAGATCGACCCCCAGGCTTTGATCACGCCGAAATCACCGATCAGCTTGGAGAATTTTTTCATCAGAACTTCATTGAAGCTCATGATGAACTTGTCCCCCTCGAATTCGGCCACGATTCTGGGATGGGTCATCGGCTCTGCAACCAGGGCAGCGCCGGTTTGCCCGAGGCCCTGGAGATGCCTGAAATTGGCTTCGCCGGGGTCGCCGGCAAGCACCAGGTGCGGTCTTACGCCCGAGCGGTGAAGAGGCCCGAGGGCGGTATCCACGCAGATCAGCACTGCATGCTTTTCCAGCACACGCAGCAAGCCGATGTTTTTATCCAGCGACGGGCCGGCGGATATGAGAACCCCGGGTACGTTGCGAAAACGGCCGAACAGCCGCTTGATCGGAGGATTGTCGACAATTTCGAGAATGTTGGCCAGCGCGTTGGTCAGGTAAGTCCTCACCGCGGTGATATTGGTCAGAAAATTGCCGCCCACTGCAATGATCCACTTACGGCAGAGTCCATCGATCAGATTGAAATATTCCCCGCAGAGCCTGACCGAGGGATGGTGGGCGATTATCGTGACTCCTTCCAGAGACACAACCCGGAAGACCCGGCCGAAATAGCTCTGCACCTCGTGTTCTTTCTCTCCCACGGCCCAGAAGATATTCGGGTTTTCCAGCAAGTGTCTTAAATCCCGCAGTACGAGGGCGAGCTTGAAAATGGAAATCTGCGGTTCAATCACGAGTACGGATGAGTTTTCGGGAAGTTTTTCCAGCAGCAGGTCTACGTGGTAGCCCAGGCCGAAACCATATACAATACAGGTGTTGCAGTTTTTTTTGTACTGCGACTCGACCAGGCGCTGGGCCTCACGCAGAGGGTTTACTGTGCTGTGAAGGGTAAAGGGCCGGCCGCCTGCATTGAGCAGGCATGCCGAAAGAACCCCGGCCTTGGTCTCGGTAACTTCGGCTGCCGCCGGCTCCACAGAGTTCAGCCTGGTGGCGAGATCCGGATTGAAACGGGCGATGGCTTGTATGTTCAAGCTGAAGTAACTCATCTTTTGTGCTTAATCCCTGTATCAGGTCTAGTTTTCAAGAGTTTCGGCCAGTTCGTTTGCATGGTCCAGCCACGCATTGAGAATCGGTTTCAGCTCAAATTCCAGCAGGTCGCATAATTGAACGATATCGTTATTCTCCTGCGCCTTAACTATGTATCCAAGCACATCCGTGAATTTGTGCATGTCCGGCATCACTTCCCCGGGCTGGAGCTCATCGATATTGATAAACAGGGCGATGCCCCTCCAGGCTGAGGAAACCAACTGGAGTCCGTCGATCAGGGCGCCGAGGCCCAGATGACCATCCGTTTCTTCCGCGCCGTTGAGCATCTCGACACATTCGTCCACCCCGAGAATCAGCCGGGGAAGGTAATCCAACAGGGAATTCAAGGTGCTGCGAGCGAGACCGGCTACCTCCTGGGTGCTCACTTCAAGGTTTTGCAGCTCATCGACCGAAACGCCGGCCTTTGTCGCTTCGCCGATCTGATCCAGTGTTTCGCCATCAAGGGTCATTGAGATGATAACCCTCTCCGGAGCGATTTTCTTCTCGAGATCCCGGATCAGGCTGGACAGAGTGCCGTTGCCGAACTCGGTCGTGCTGATCTGTTTGCCGTCAAGTTTAAGTTTCATTGTCTGGTCTGCTCCCCCGGTGAAGATTTATTTTTTAACAGGCCGTCCGGGCTGATTTCGTCAGCCATTTTCCTGCTACTCGCTACTGGAAGAACCCATTTGAGAGGCGGATGCCACCTTGAAGTAATTATTAAGCGCGTTCTGCTGTTCCTGAAGCCTGGCGATAACCTGTTCCATATTGC
>Ga0272442_10008520_pt1 | contig 12975 bp, 13 predicted proteins | sample SSMForm2O_FD_200262 | JGI IMG/M metagenome (GOLD analysis project Ga0272442, IMG submission 200262) | Marine sediment archaeal communities from Little Sippewissett salt marsh, Falmouth, MA, United States - SSM-Form-2O | ecosystem: Environmental > Aquatic > Marine > Wetlands > Sediment ...
GAATCCTATTACCATCCTACCCCGAAAGATTACACCTTCCAACGTCCCCAAAAGGCTGCTTGATGGCTATTTGTCAAGGGGGGGCTGCCGGTTCTGGCATTGCCACCCAGTTGAATCATCTGAAAATCTATATGAAAGATGGTAGTCAGATCCGGATGATGGGAGTGGCTACCAGGAATGGATTTAAAGATGGGACAGAAACGTGCGGTGACAGTCAAGCTGGCAAGAGCGTATCGAGGCGCGGGGAAGAAAAAGAAATCAAAAATACTGGATACGATGGTACAGGTCACAGGGTACAACGGCTGCTATGCTGGTTGGCTTCTGCGCCATTGGGGACGAAAGTATCTGGTGGAGATTGACTGTTTCCCTCCGGGGATTTGAAATAAAAACGGTATATAAGAGCCGACCACTTTAGTTGTACGGTAACTATGTCAAGGAACCGAGGCTCACTGACGTTTTTCGTGACAATCTACTGTTCATTACCCGTAATTGTAACAGGCCGGTTTTCTACCATTGACTTTTTTGCAGCTTTGCCAAGCACAACCGGTATTCTTCCGTCTAGTCCGCTAACAAGCGGTATCTTGTCTTCTAGAATGCAACAAATGAATTCCCTAATCTCTGCGACGTATGCCTCGCTATATCGTTCAATAAAAAAGAACAAAGGCAACTCGCTCTGAATAGAAGCGCTATTGGCAATTGAGATTCGATCCGGCGTCTCGTTCTCGACTCTTGCCATCCCTTCCGATCCAAAAAGCTCTACCCTCTGATCGTAACCATACCCGGACTTGCGACAACAATCGATAGTTCCCATGATACCACTACTGAACTTCATAAGTACCATAGCTGTATCAATATCCCCGGCTTCCCCGATTTGAGGATCTATGTTCACCCGTCCTGTGGCATAGATCTCTACTACTTCTTTGCCTGAGAGGAATCGAGCCATGTCAAAATCATGGATCATCATGTCGAGAAACAGTCCGCCTGAGGATTTTATATATTCAATCGAAGAAGGTTGTGGATCCCGGCTTGTGATTCGCAACACGTACGGATCTCCCAATCGTCCCTCGTGTACTAAGCGATGGACTCTTAAGAAATTTGGATCGAATCTGCGTTGAAATCCGATTTGCAGTTTGATGCCTGCGCTTGCTACTTTTGCTAGAGCCGTGTCAATACGGGCAAGATTATAATCTATGGGTTTTTCACAGAATACATGTTTACCCGACGTTGCGGCCTCACCAATAATCTGGGCGTGAGTGTCAGTACTTGAACAAATGACCACTGCATCTATATTTCTGTCATCAAGAATCATTCTATAGTCTTCGACTATTTTGGGAACCTCGTACTCGATGGCACACTGTTCCGCGGCATCTTTGTTGATATCCGCTATGCAAAGAACTTGCGCATTTGGAACTCTCATTACCAGATTCTGAGTATGGAGCCTTCCGATTCTGCCGGCGCCAATGACACCTATGTTAACTTTTTGTTTCATCTCAACCTCCATGGTCAGCCGTTGTTCTCTAATCAACTCGATTCTAATACCACTACACGATAGCCAAACAGATGGGACTAATCGACCCGCCAGTACGCCACTGAGATGTATCCGTGTGCTGCGATTACACTTCTTTCCCGAATTATACGCGTATGACCAAAATACTATTACGGCAGCTCAACTAGCTCCACGTAGTAGTTGTCTGGGTCCTTTAAAAACACCCATTTGACTCCATCCGGATTTGAAATTGGTTCGGAGACAAATTGATATCCTTTGGCCGAAAGATCTATGTAAGTTTCTTCCAACCCGTCCACAACGAAGCAGATATGTCTGATACCAATTCCACTCGCGTCTTGATATATCGTCTTGTCTGTTTGCATTCCCGATCGGTACTGGAAGAGTTCTATCTCATCTGGACCCACCCTTAGGTATACTTGTCTGAATCCCCCTTCTTTGAGCCCTAATCCTTTGTCGACATTTTCGCCAGATACTTCGGCGTCTGATATGACTTCACAGCCAAGAAGGTCAACGTAGAAACCAAGCGACCTATCCATATCGCTGACGTTAATCCCGGTGTGATAGACCCTTTTTGCCACGTTCTTTTCCATTCTCTATTTCCCTCCATATGCTGTCTTTTTCACTTAGCCGGTCTCAAAATTTCCGACCTTTCAACTTTTCATTCTTTCAAGCTGAAATTTCAAAATATAGATTCTTTGACTCTCAAAGTTTCGTTTGAACTTTTATTGTCAGTGCAGATTATTTTTTTGTTAAACATCAATGTCTTCTCCAACCACGCTAGTCTTATCAATAAGTTATCTGCTTATAAACCAATAAGATCTAACATTATAATATGAATATCTGATCTTGTCAAGAATTCTCATTGCCTATCAGAAGTTCCTCATCTTGATCCCGGTGGCAGTGGGAAGGGGTTTGGAGAAAAGTTTATAGCGAGGAGGATAGAAGATCGGCATGATCATAAGGTTCTTCTTTATCCACCCATTGGGAGGGGACCACGTGAAGGAGGTAAGCATCGCAGGGCGGTTCTGTACTAATGATGCCGTTTTACAGCCTCACGTCTTTACTGAGCCTGGATCGGTTGAGTCGAAAACAATCCTTGAAAAAATTATTTGGCTGTACACGCAAGATGGTGGCATCGGATTCCACAGTCAATAGAATCTTGAGGTGGTTTGATTCGAAAGAAGTAGAAGCGTTTCAAAGTAGCTTCCTGCCGTTGCTGGAGCAACAGCACCTGGCCAAGATCCAGCTGGCCCCCGATGAGCCATCCAGAAGAGTCGGGATTCTGGATGGTTCTCAATTGGGCCAGCGCCATGTAGTGGTTTTCGATCTGGGTGGGAAAATCGACTACCCGCTGATGGTTAGTAACTCCCACAGTCGGGGTAAAGCACTGCCGGTGGCCAAACAGATGGTAGAGGACCTCACAGGAGTCCTGGAAGACCGCTTTCCGCAGCTATTCCTGCTTGTTTCACTGTATTTTAACCAGCCGTTTTTCGATTATGTCCGCTCCAAAGGTGCACATGTGCACATCGTCTGAGACAAAATGAGTTGAGAAGCCAGGGGGTGAAAGGAACAGAGCTCGCTCAGGCCCAGTGCCATACCATCCGGGTGAACCTATCAAACCCGTTTTTCGCCGGGACAGGTCTATCCTCAAATCGGCGTAGAATCAATATCCAACGACTTGGTGCCAGTTGGACAGAGGGAGAAATTGCATTTGTCTGGAACCACGTCGATTGAGGCGTAAAGGAATGCTGTCTGGACAGTATAAATCATTCTAAGTGCCGAGACAGCTGCCTCCTCAAAATTTATGAGAAAACACGGCTATAGTTCTCAAGCTAAGGGACGGGTGGAACACCGGCATGGGGTGTTTCAGGATCGGTTTGTGAACGAGCTGCGGGGTATCAGCGGCATCGATTTAGCGAACGATGTAGTGGAAAGCGGATTCCTGGAGGATTTAAACCGCCGGTTCACCGTCCCAGCGGTTGATGTTGAAGATGCTCATGTGAAGGGCGGCAAGAAAATGGACCTACGAACGATCTTCTGCATCGAAAAAAGGCGGACGGTGAGCTACGACTGGGTGGTGTAGAATGACAATCGAACTTTCCAATTGCTGCAGGACAAGAAGGTCGATATCCGTCCCAAAACGAAAGTGACAGTAGCTGAGTGGCTGGATGGATCGATCCCCAGGGCCAGTGGAAGGTTCGGATGGGTAGACGAATAGCTGAGCATATTTCTATAAATACCTAGAGAGGATATTTCTATTCTGGTTTGACACAACATATTCTGTTGTTGACAAGATTTAGGATTTAGCATATAATCTGCTTATCTGATCAGCAGATTCCCTTAGATCTGCTGTAGACGCAGTCGATTCATGAGTATCGCAAGAATGGAAATATCAGCATAAGTGATGCTGTGCATCGTCCAGAGAGTCGAAGATATCGCGGCATAGTTTGCCGCGAAGCCACAGGGCTGTTTCCTACAAGGAGGGTGGTTTTCGCGGGCTATACAGAGATGGAGTAAGGGCACAAGAAGATGTTTCTGAACATGAAGCTGAAAAATATCCGATTCTCTACTAAACTTGGCTCCCGGGAGTTTGTAAAGCCGGGAAGTGGAGCAATAATGGATGAGATTATAGAAGAGGAGCGCTGACATGTTGCCATCCTCACGAAATAAACAATGGGGTTCGCGAAAAGGAAAAGTGAAGTATGAACGCAAAGACTGAACGAAACGTCCCAAAACAGTTTACCTGCTACACCCCACTGAAGGCTCCGAAAAGCCTAGACAAGGCGCAGCAGCTGGACATGTACTACCGCATGCGCCTGATTCGGGAGTTCGATACCAAGGTTAAAGATCTTTGGATGGAAAACGAGATTTATGGACTTGCCCATTCGTATGTGGGAGCGGAGGCGATCGCCGTCGGAGCCTGCGCCGCTCTGGAGGAAGGGGACGCGATCACAAGTACTCATCGGGGACATGGGCATGTCATCGCAAAGGGCGCAGACATTAGAAAGATGATGGCCGAGCTCTTCGGGAAAGCCGAAGGTTACAATCACGGCAAGGGCGGTTCCATGCATATCGCCGATGTCAAGCACGGGATTCTTGGCGCCACGGGAATCGTTGGAAGCGGGATGCCTATAGCCGTTGGCTCTGCCCTGGCGGCTGACAGGTTAGGGAAGGAGTGGGTGACTCTTTGCTTTCATGGGGATGGCGGTACGAATCAGGGGGTATGGCACGAGTCTGTCAATTTGGCAGCCGCCTGGAGCCTGCCCGTGGTTTTTATTGTCGAAAACAACTATATGGCAATCGGTACGGAGCTGGTCAACGTAACCAAAGAGGTGAATTTGTACAAGAGGGCTGTAGGGTACGGAATCCCCGGAGTCCAGGTGGATGGATTTAACGTCCTCGTAGTGTACGCCGAAGTGAAGAAAGCAGTGGAACGAGCCCGCAAAGGCGAAGGACCGTCGGTTATCGAAGCCAAATTTATGAGGCTTCTCGGACATTTCGTCGCGGATGACCAGTGGTATAGGGACTTGGAAGCTTTGAAGCCCTATTGGAACCTCGATCCTATCGTGCGGATGAAGGAATATCTGGTCGAGGAGCAGATCGCAACCTTGAAGGAAATAGACGAGATTGACGCCCGCGTAGTGGAGGAAATAAACGAAGCGATTCGCTACGCCCGCGACGAATGCACAGAGCCGTCCGTTGGAGTACTGTACGAGAACCTCTACGCCGACGGCGAGATTATTAAGTGATCCGGGCGGGGACAAGACTATGAGAAGCATAACGATACGGGAATGTTTAAACGAGGCGATAAGCCAGGAAATGCAAAAGGATGATACGGTTGTGTTGATGGGGTGCGATGTGGCGGTACGGGGGAATCCTTTCGGGGTAACCCGGGGCTTGTTGCAGAAGTTCGGTGCAAAGCGAATCATGGACACGCCTATATCAGAAGCGGGATTCACGGGAATGGGCATCGGGGCTGCTGCTATGGGGCTTAGACCGATCGTAGAGATTCTGTATTCGGATTGGATCACTCTGGCCATGGACCAGATCGTCAATATGGCAGCGAAAATGCGCTACATGTTCGGGGGCAACATCGAGTTACCTATGGTCATCCGGGCTCCCTTCGGCGCGGGTGGCGGCTGTGCAGCCCAGCACTCCCAGTCCTTCGAAGCCTGGTTCAATCATATACCTGGCTTGAAAGTGGTGTGCCCGATCAGTCCTCACGATGTAAAGGGCATGCTGATTACCGCGATCCGGGACAACAATCCGGTTATCTTTTTCGAGCACAAACGGGCGTATCAGATGAAAGGGGAAGTACCAGAGGAGCCGTATACCGTTCCCATCGGTGAAGCCGTGGTGCGCCGGCCAGGAAAGGATGTAACCATCGTGGCTTATTCATTAATGGCGATACGAGCGATGGAGGTGGCGGAAGAACTAGCCCAAGAGGAAATTGATTGTGAGGTGATCGATCTTCGTTCGGTCCTGCCACTGGATTACCAGACGGTGATGAACTCAGTGGCTAAAACGAACCGGGTTGTCGTTGTGCAGGAGGCTAACCTCAGGGGAGGGCTAGCATCGGATATTGTGGCAGAAATCATTGATCGGGGCTTCGACCTGCTGGATTCCCCACCCGTGCGTGTGGGGGGGCTGAACGTGCCCATGCCCTACAACGTCGGTTTGGAGAACAAAGTGATTCCGAACAAAGATACGATTAAAGAAGCCGTCTTCAAGACGCTGCAAGGCTAGGATTAAGGACCGCGTTATGGCGATTTTGATGAGAATGCCAAAAATCGGTGTCAATATGACCGAAGGCACAATCCTGCAATGGGAAATACAAGAAGGTGAGTTTGTACGGGAAGGTGACCATATTCTGACCGCAGAAACCGACAAAGCCGCTCAAGAGATCTATGCGAGCGGTTCGGGAGTCCTTGTCAAACACCTGGCCGCAGTCGGTCAGGTGGTGCTGTGCCAGGAGCCAATTGCTGTAATTGCGGAAAAAGGGGAGACCGTGGCGGAAGCGGATATCGAGGCTTTGATCACCGACCTGGGAATTCAAGAGAGCAAAGTTACAGAAAGCGACAGGCATCAGGACGCGACCTCTGGATCCCATTTCGATTCAGTACGTGAGAGCGAACAGATACCAAGTGAGGGAGCCGGTTCCGAGGTCTCTCCAGCTGCCGCAAGGGTGAAGATCTCCCCGCTGGCCCGTAAAGCAGCAGAACAACTCGGAATTGATTACCGTCTTATTCCTCCGGCACAACCCGGAGCCAGGATCACGCAGGAGGATGTAGAGGCGTACATGAAGGGCAATTCCGCTCCTGCACACGCTCAGGTGAGACCCGCGGATGAATTGGTGGTCGAGCGTTTGATCCCGCTGAGTGGAATAAGGAAAGCCATTGCGGATAAAATGACTATGAGCATCACGACCATACCTCGGGCTCAACTCAATGTGAGGGCGAATGCCGGGCATCTCATCGAATTGCGCGAAAGCACCTTGAAGAACGGGAACAAGGTCGGTTTTTCGGCGCTTTTGGTCAAAGCCGCGGCTATGTGCTTGGCCAAGCACCCGGTACTCAATTCCAGACTACGCGGAAACAATGTTGCCCTTCTGCACGACATCAACATCGGGGTCGCCGTCGACACCGAGAGGGGGTTGATGGTTCCGGTCATCCACCGAGCGGGCACCAAGGGAATCGCTGAAATCAATCAGGAGTTGCTGGAAAAGACAGCCCGAGCTCGAAGTGCCGGCCTAACTTCTGAGGATATTGCAAATGGCACCTTCACTATCACCAATCTTGGAATGATCGGAATAGAGCAATTTTTCCCGGTGATCAATCCGCCACAGTGCGCTATTCTCGCCGTGGGAGCCTTTGCGCGAGAGCCTGCGGCGGAGGAGCAAGCCGACACTGTCACGATCAAAACCCGCTTCTGGTTATCACTAGCCTTTGATCATCGAATAGTGGATGGAGCTCCCGCCGGACGGTTTCTTATGGATTTAAAACGAATAATTGAATGTCCGTCGGCGATAGCGGGGTGAAAGCAGTCAATAACCTGTGAGATCATGCTGTTAAAGATGTTGAGCCCTTCGCGTGTTGGCGCGGAGGGCAGTCCATATAAATTTGTTGTACGAAGGAGCAAGTGATGAAAGAGATTGGGTTCATTGGCCTGGGAATAATGGGCAAACCGATGGCTAAAAATTTACTGAATGCGGGCTACGATCTTGTGGTGTACGACATCAACCGAAATCCGGTTGAGGAGTTGGTCTCTGCTGGTGCGCAACGAGGGTTGTCATCCAAAGACGTGGCTGCTCGGTCGGAAATGATCATCACCATGCTGCCCAATTCGCCCCACGTGAGAGAGGTGATCTTAGGACCCGAAGGCGTTATTGAAGGCGTTAAACCGGGCACCATACTCGTAGATATGAGCTCCATTGCACCTCTGGTTTCTCAGGAAGTGTCGGCAAAACTTAGTGAGAAGCAAGTTGTCATGTTTGATGCCCCGGTAAGCGGAGGTGAACCAAAAGCCATCGACGGAACACTTGCCATTATGGTAGGGGGCCCGCAAGCCAGCTTCGACCAGGTAAAGGACATATTGCAGGTAATGGGCGCCTCAGTAACTCTGGTCGGTGAAGTCGGCAGTGGAAACATCACCAAGCTGGCCAACCAAATCATTGTAGCTCTAAATATCGCTGCCATGTCAGAGGCCATGGTTCTTGCAACCAAGGCTGACGTGGACCCGGAGAAGGTGTTTCAAGCCATCCGGGGCGGCCTCGCCGGTAGCACCGTGCTTGATGCAAAGGTGCCCCTTGCTCTGAAGGGAAATTTCAAGCCTGGATTCAGGATCGAACTGCACATTAAAGATCTGAACAATGCCCTTGAGACTGCCCACTCCATAGGCGTTCCAGTTCCCCTCACAGCTCAGGTAATGGAGATCATGCAAGTCTTGAAGGTAGACGGTAAAGGAGGAGACGACCATGGCGGCCTGATTCAGTTTTATGAAAAGCAGGCCAAAATCGAAATAAGAAAGTAGACTACAAAGCCCGATGGAAGGTAAAAGCCCGACTTTGTTTTACGCGGGAAACTTATTTGATAGCAAACTGTTTATATGCTAATTTGCTTTGCAGACAAGTTATAGTACATAGAATTAAATATGATCAAGAATGATTTCATTCTTCAGATGAAAGACATCTCAAAGCATTTCCCAGGCGTACAAGCGCTAAGTAACGTTAACCTGAATTTAAAAAAAGGAGAAGTATTGGCCCTTGTCGGCGAAAACGGCGCTGGCAAGTCTACATTGATGAAGATTCTACTTGGTGTCTATCAACCTGATGCAGGAGACATCCTAATTAAAGGAAATAAGGAGGTAGTACACAACCCCAATACGGCTCTGCACAAGGGTATTTCCATGATTCACCAAGAGCTGACTTTAATTTCTCAGCGTTCAATCGCGGAAAATATTTGGATAGGAAGGGAACCCAAGGCAAGCATACCTTGCTTCATCAATTGGAAGGAATTGTACAATAAAACCGAACATCTTTTGGAGTCATTGGAACTCGATTTTAATCCAAGGAAGCTCGTTCGAGATCTGAGTGTCGCAGGACAACAGATGGTGGAAATTGCTCGGGCTCTTTCCTATAATGCGGAAATTATTATTATGGATGAGCCAACATCTGCGCTCACCGAAGTTGAAGTAGAACGATTGTTCAGAATTATCAACGGTCTAAAGAGCGTCAAGGTGTCTCTGATTTACATTTCTCATAAAATCGATGAGATATTTGAGCTAGCTGACCGTGCGATGGTACTGAGGGACGGGCAAAACGTGGGTGAGCAGGAGCATGGTCAATTCGACAAGAAAAACCTGATATCGATGATGGTTGGGAGAGACATCACAGCATTCTTTCCTAAAAAGAAACTCCCACCAGGAGACGTTGTTTTCGAAGCGAAAAATCTTCGAATAAAGGGAAGCTTCGAAAATATTAGTTTTAAGGTGAGAGAGCGCGAAATGCTTGGTATTGCCGGACTGATGGGGGCTGGTAGAACAGAGATTGTACGTGCCATTTTTGGGATCGATAAGCTCGATAGCGGAGAAATATATCTAAATGGAAATGCGGCAAATATCTCCCATCCACATCAAGCGATACAGAAGGGGATCGGATTCATTCCAGAGGATAGAAAAAAGGACAGCCTTGCTCTCGTGCGCTCGGTAAAAGAGAATATCTCGATTACGATTTTAGGCGAGTTCTGTAGAAAGTTATTCATCAGTAAATCTGCCGAGCTCAACAACTGTCAGAACATGATCAAGTTACTCTCTATAAGAACACCCCACTACAACCAACTGGTTAATTTCTTGAGTGGAGGAAACCAACAAAAAGTCGTGCTAGCCAAATGGCTTTCAACCAAACCTAGAATCCTGATACTCGATGAACCCACAAGGGGAATCGACGTTGGAGCGAAAGCTGAAATACACAGGTTGATGAGCAATCTCGCCGAGGAAGGTCTTGCGATTATAATGATATCCTCAGAATTACCAGAAATTCTGGGAATGAGCGACCGAATCATTGTCATCCACGGAGGGAGAATAAAGGGAGAGTTCTCGCGGGAGGATGCAACTCAAGAAAAGATTCTGGAATGTGCTGTTGGGAACTAATTAACATTAATTGAATAAAGAATATGAGCTATTGTCATGATTAGTACAGAAGCAAGACAGAGAATCGGAAACATTCTGTATCGCTATAAAATGATCCTTATTCTGTTAGCTATCGTACTTTTTTTGTCGATCGCCAGCAATGTGTTTCTGACTTCAGGAAACTTAATCAATGTCGTCAAGCAAATATCGGTAATTTCCATTGTTGCCGTTGGCATGACCTTTGTAATACTCACAGGCGGAATCGATCTATCGGTGGGTGCGGTTCTCGCAGTCGGTGGAGTAATAGCCGCCAGGATGACTAAAAACGAAATTGCTCCCCTTTTTGTGGTCATCCTTACAGCCTGTGCAACAGGCGGAGTTCTTGGATTTATAAACGGCACGCTTGTGTCGAGACTGAAAGTTCCTCCTTTTGTGATGACCCTTGGAATGATGTCCATTGCTCGTGGTATTTCGTATGTCTATACCGAAGGGCGACCTATAGTGAACTTTTCGAAAAATTTTCTTTTTATTGGGCAAGGTTCAATATGGGTAATCCCGATGCCGGTAGTCATTATGCTGAGTATCGTCGTGTTGGGTGTGATTGTTCTTAATTACACGAAATTTGGAAGATACGTCTACTATATAGGCGGAAACACAGAAGCGGCTCGCGTATCAGGCATCAATGTCGAATGGATACTCACATTCGTATATACACTCGTCGGAGCTCTTGCCGGGCTTGCCGGGCTGGTTCTGACAGCCCGATTGAATGCTGGGCAACCTCAAGCAGGACTTTCCTATGAACTCGATGCAATTGCTGCGGTTGTTATTGGAGGAACAAGTCTAAGTGGAGGAATTGGCAGTGTTTCCGGAACATTGGTTGGCGCTTTAATAATTGGAATAATCAACAATGGTTTAAATCTACTAAATGTCGACCCGTTTTATCAATTGATAGCCAAAGGAGTAGTTATTTGTGGTGCAGTTATTCTCGACACCCAGACATCTATAAAGGGAAAATAGTCTGTTCAAACAGATGAGAAGTAATCTGTAATACCTAATGCCGAATTACAGAGAAAGATGGCATGTTGATTGTGACTTGGGAGGTTTGTTATGGAACAGAAGAAAAGTCGGGAACGACTATCTCGTCAAACAGGGCAAATTGGAAAAAATTTTAGGAGGAGTAGAGAAATGAAAAGAGTTATGTTTCTTGTTATTGCGTTTGTGTTCATTGTCGTGGGGATATCCTGGGCGGGTGGCGAGACGGAAGGTTATGTGGTTGGGGTCAGTATTTCGCAGTTTACTACCTGGCTGAAAGACATGGCCGACAAGATTGAAGCCGAGGCTGAGGTTGTGGGGAATGTCAAGATAATCACGTTGAATGGTAATGCAGATATCCAGAAGCAGATCTCCGACGTCGAAAGCCTAATTACTCAGAAGGTCGATGCAATTATCCTTAACCCCGTCGATAAAGAAGCCGGCGGTGTGCTAGTAGATAAAATCAAGGATGCAAATATACCGCTCGTGGAGGTCAACACCTTTACCACAAATGATAGGTTCGATGTTTATGTCGGTTCTCGCGAAGAAGATGCCGGGATACAGCAGGCAAAATGGATCATCGAAAACCTCGGGACAGAAGGCGGGAATATCGTCTACTTGATGGGAGTCATGGGACATTCGGCACAGATTGGTAGAAAAGCTGGATTTATGGAAGGCCTGATTGACAAGTATCCGCAGTGGAAGATCCTTTCTGAACTCTCTTGCGACTGGCAACGGGATCGAGGTATGAGCATCACGGAAGATTGGCTGCAACGATTTCCGGAAATTGATCTGATAGTATCGCAGAACGACGAGGGAGTAATGGGGGCTCTTGCCGCCGTCGAAGCCTCCGACAGAAAAGGACAAATACAACTACTTGGCGTCGATGGACAACCTGATGCCGTCGAAGCTGTATTGGATGGACGGCTCGCCTTCACGACATTCCAGGATATGGACACCCAGGCCAAGAAAGCACTTGAGGTTGCGATTGGTTTGATTGAAGGAAAGACGTATCCGCATATTGTCAATACCCCATTCGTACCCATTACGAAGGAAAATGCGGCGACTTTTATGAAGTAGGATTACAGGAAAGACCGACTAAGTCACATCTAAAGCAGAGGGTATCTTAAAACTATTGCAGGAGGCATATACGCCTCCTGCAATTTTTCTTTATGGTATATATTGATCAAGTCCAAATTCTGCTGTCAAATCCATCCTCCAATAAATCAGCTTGCCACCTGAATCTCTTCTTCAATCTCCTGCTTCTCTACTTCTGCCCGAGACTCCAGATACTCGTTCATGTCGAAATACTTCTTGCCGGTGCTCCAGGTTTCATGTTTCTCGGCCAGCAGGGCGCCGATGAGCCTCTGAGCCGAGGCTTCGTTTGGGAAGATCCGGATGACCCGCTATCTACGGCGGATCTCCTGGATCAGCTCCTTCAGTCCGTCGTCGTGGATTAAAAGACCCTTGACTTTCTCGCTGTCAATACCAATGTTGTATTGGGCCATCTGTTCTTCCTCCTAGGTTTCGTTTTTTGGTCAAATCAAAATCTACTGGAAGACGATGGCCTTTTCTATCCTAGTAAAGACCCCCCCAATTACAGCATTATACGGACTCTACTGTGCTACGCTGTTTAGCTTGATCGAAACCGTGTCAAGCGTCAACTATAAATTCCCATCGCATTGACTCACTAGTTTTGTTACCGAAAGCGAGTCGTTGCCTCAACTACAATGTTACCGAAAATAACGTATAGGAGGCGCCGGATGAAGCGGGGCATCAGCAGCAATACCAGACATGAATTGATTGAAGCA
>Ga0272442_10008521_pt1 | contig 12975 bp, 20 predicted proteins | sample SSMForm2O_FD_200262 | JGI IMG/M metagenome (GOLD analysis project Ga0272442, IMG submission 200262) | Marine sediment archaeal communities from Little Sippewissett salt marsh, Falmouth, MA, United States - SSM-Form-2O | ecosystem: Environmental > Aquatic > Marine > Wetlands > Sediment ...
GTCAACGTCTACCAGCAAGGCTGTGGCTACCGAAGCGCCGCGACCGCCGAAGGGAACACAGTTCATCGACGAGAGCGACGTTTGGTTGGCCCGGGTGACGTTCTCGGGCAAGCTTGGGCGGTTCATTGACGAGCTGAGTGGTGAGGAAACGAAAGAACTCTCTGTGGTCCCGCTCCTCGTTTCGAAATCGCGTGTCTACTTCTACGACGCGAAACGTGATCCAGACCAATTCGGCGAGGCCGTGGTGTTGTGCAAGAGCACGGATGCCATGGCGCCTGCGGATACCCATCCGAAGCTGTGGACAGTTCACGGGATGAAGCCGGTAACGGTATGCATGGACTGCCCGTTTTCGCAATGGGGAGCGGACAAAGAGCGTCCGCATTGCCGGATCAACTACAATTTCCTCTGTGTCAAGCCTGGAGAGACGGAACCGTTCCGCATCTCGTTTCACAGCACGTCCATCCGTGCGGTGAAACAGCTGCTTTCGCAGATCAAACGATCGCGCCGGCCGATGTTTAGTTACATCCAGCACTTCCGGGCCACAGAGCAGAAAGGCCCGGAGGGCACATACTACTCCCTCGACCTCGGCACGCCGGAATGGATCCCCGATGCTGATCTTGCGCAGTATGAGTTGCTCTACGATGAGATGATGAAGTACGGCGACGCAGAGGTCATCGATCTCCTCGGAGGCGGTCGATCCATCCAGGCCTCCGGCAGCAGCTCGTCGAACGGAAATGGTACACGTCCGGCGTCAAGGGCAGACGAAGAAGAGGTGCCATTCTAGCCAAGCGTTTTCCCGCACGAGCGGGAGGGGAAAGGGGAACAAGTGGGTAATGTGAGCTGCTGCAACGAAGTCGTAGTCTCCTTCGGAGATCCACAGATTGAGCTTGGGCTGTTCAAGGGTACGGTTACGGCGCTGCTTCACCCTCGACGCATTGTCGAGGCGGGCGATCGCATTCATGCCTCTCAGTTGGGCCTAAGCCTGACCGTAGATCATGTCACACCCATGGCTGTATCTGAAGCGGCAAGGCATCATCGCTCTATGGGCTACGAAACCTCCGAATCCTTCCTGGCAAATTGGCAAGCGCGTCATCCGTATCGTTCAGCCACGTCGCGCATTGCCTATCTGATTGCTTTTCACCGTACACCAACGATCGAGGAACTTGCCCTATGACTGTGACGTACAAGGTCTACTACGTCGATGATGCACAGCAGGAACATGATCTCGCACGCTTCATCTCGGGTCGAGAGTTAGATCCGCATCGACCCGAGGATCGCGAGGAGATTGAGACCTTCATTGAATCGCGGCTTGGCGATCGTGAGGCAGAAGCGTGGTTGCACTACGCGCCCGGCATGACAGACAACGGCCTTCTCGAGGTCGAAAGGGGGACCTGATGGGACACCGACGCATTGTAACTGAGGTCGACGTCTACTCGTGCGAGCACTGCGGGTGGGTTGGATCCGATCCGAATACGAAGAAGGTTCAAAGCCTGGAACCACAAGAGATGGGCCGATTGGCCCTTGGCTCTCGAGCCGGACGTGCATATCTGCGCTACGACTGCCCGTTGTGCAAGACACCGATCCGGCCGTCTCCGCCAATCGAGCTACTCCGGGTGGCATCGATTGACGAACTGGCCAACAACAGCAATGGCTCCTCGCGACGGCATACGCCGGAGCCACTACCGACAGGCTCATTGCCGGCGTCTTCGCCGGAGCTGGACTCTAAGGAGGACTAGATCGTGAGAGCCGCAACCCACCTACTCCACACCCGTCGAGCAGGGCTCCGATACGTTGCGGCTCTTCTTGCAGGGGTTGGCACGAACCGGAGGTCAATCCGGGTTTCTCCGATTCTCGGGGTTCGATTCCCCGGCCCTGCGCCAGCGGCCCACCAAATCCACAACCAAAGGCAGGTGATGCAGTCACCGGATCATGCGAATGTGCTGTACGCTGCGGCGGTGGGTCGCTCGCAGCGTGTCAGTCGTTATCAAACGTCGGCAAAGGATGCGTTGACTTGTTGCAATTCTGCAACTATACTGTTTTTATGGCTTTCGGAGAGGATCTGCAGAAGGCGCGTAAAGGGTGCAATCTTACAGTCAACCAAGTTGCTCAAGCTGTTGACAAAGACCGCACGACTATCTGGCGTTGGGAGAACGATGTCACCTCTCCAACGATCGATGATCTCGCTGCGTTGTTCGCAGCGTTTCCGGCGATGGCGATGGTTCGAATGCGGATTACCAAGCACTTACACCTCTGTTCTCTTGACGCGTGCCCGGGATACATTGCCGAGCAACGCAAGAACAAACTGAATTAGGAGCCCCATCCATGGGCAACACAAGCCGATTGAAGACACCCCTATCTGCAGGCGTAGCCCAGGCCATTCAAGAAATCGCCGAATCCTGTAACTGCGATGCAGAGGTTGTACGCTGTTGGCTGAGGCCGTTGCTCACAGGCCTGACACTTGATGACCTGGCGTTCATGGCGGCAGTCAATACGCCGTTCCAAGGCAAGGTCACCATCACGCTTGACGGTTCGGGCCATCTTGAGCACTTTGGCACAACCGTCAACAGTTGCCGTGCCTTGGCCTTGATGGGCTGGTCACATTGTGTTCCTCGAGATGCCAGGGCAAAAGCTCGCGAGTTCGAGCTTATTGGAAATCACGCACAACTGCGGTAGAATACGGTACTTTTGAGGGTCACGAAACTCGTCTCTCAATCTTGAGGGTCACGAAACTCGTCTCTCACCGGGCAACGGTGGGAGACGTTTTGCTTGAGGGGAGGAACCATGCGAAAGGTTTTGGGAACAGCACTACTAGTCGCAATCGTTGCATCTATGGTCGCAGCTGCTATGCCAGGCTGGAACCGTGCGGAGCTCGTTGCGTTCATCCAGGACGAGATGTCGCCGCTTGAGCACTTGCTCAAACCCGGTGACGTTTTCGACTATGAACATTTGATCTTCGGATCCTGCTACCTGAACGACACGTGGGAAGAAGCCGTGTGCGTCCCGCTGACCAACGAATCCACGTCCTACCAGCAGGCCATCGCGCTCGGAGACAGCTACCTTTGGCCGGATGTCGCACCGCTTGTGCTCTACGGCTTCTATGTTCTACCCCCGGTCGAGGCATTCCACAGTCTCGAGGCGCACACACCGTACCTCGCTCTTGCGAGTGGATGGGGAGATGCTGAGTACGTCGACCAAGACGGCGCGTTCGTCCGATCGCTACACATCACCTGGTCTCGTCCAACTGGCACCTATGCTTGGATCAAGATGATGCCGCACGGCGGAATGTCCAACTGGGCGTTCCACATCACAACGTCCGGTATCGCCACCACGAATCAGGACTGATCGATCTGCGAGAATTGGGGAGACCGGGTGCTGCCAACACCCGGCCAGGAACAACTGAGCATAGTGACGTGTGAGTCACCATACCGGCAAGTGGCAGTATACCGATATGCCCTGCGGGCGACAAGATGCTTGACGCCCGCAGGGTCCGTCGGGTAGAGTGCTTAGTGTCACACTGCAGAGTGACAGAAGTCGCGAACGGGCAGCAAGGGGAAGGGAACAACATGGGCATACGGCATTCTGTGCTAGGGATGAGCAGGTTGGCACCTGCGAAAACACAAAGACTCCCTGGCAGAGGGAGAAATTGGGGAAGGTTCTCTCGGTCGGCAACTGAGAGACCCAGTTGCATTGAGAGTGTCAGTTCGGTTGGCTGCCGAGCTGACGCGTCCGTAGAGGACGTGTCCATGATAGGGCACGCCCCCGGCGATGTCAAGTAGAGGGGGTCCGGGTGGGTGAGCAGGAACAACACGTCCATGAGATCGGGTGGGTGATGATCCCACCGACAATCCTTGCAGCAACCGATCTTTCCATGGGCGAGAAGGTCGTCTGTGGCCGCGTGATCGGATTGATCGGCAAGCAGGGCTACTGCTTCGCCACCAACGAATGGCTCGGTAAACAGCTTGGGTACTCAGACCGCACAGTCGAGGACTACGTCCGCAAACTTGTCAGCAAAGGATACCTACACCGCAACTATGGTCCAAACGGCAAGAGAGACCGGCGATTGTGGCCCATCCCTGAAATGACAGGGAAGGGAATTCCCATCCCCGAAATAGCAGGGTCCCATCCCCGAAATAGCAGGGATCCTTCCCTGCTCGGGCAGGGAAGCTCTATGAAAAGCAGTGTAGAAGTTAGTAGTACACAGGTAGTAAAACCTTCCTCGGGCTCACGCCCGAGGCCGAAGAAAGAATCCATCAACCGGATGAAACGGGAAGACCTCAACCGTCTCACCGAACACTATGCGACGGTTCGTGGAGCTCGGCCACAGGGCAACGCGTGGAAGCCTATTCAGCAGGGGTTCCGGCAGATGGTGGCAGTTGAGGGGTACACGGTAGAGCAGGTGATCGGTTGCATGGACCGGATCGTCAAGCTTGGCTGGACGTGGACGATCAACACGGTCCGTACTTGGATTGCCGATTTCGCCGCCGGGACGATGCCGACGGAAGGCATTGAGGCGCATCACGAACCATCGCAGCTACGTCCAGGGACCAGTCGGGGGAAAGAGTATTACCTTGGGACAGGTGGCGGCGGTCAAGATCCACCGGCGAGAAGTGTTGTACGTAACGAGGCAGCAAGCGCGATCTGGGATGAGGCAATGGCAGAGGCTCGAGACGAGTTGTCATACTCAGAATACGAGACATGGTTCAATGGGGTGATCCCGATCGGCGTCGAGAACGGGCATCTGCGGATCGCCGTGTCGGATCCGTTCACGAAGGGCGGAATCGAGCGGCGGTACCGGGAGATGATCGAAGAGCTCGTAACGGAGGTCCGCGGCGAGCCAACAGAGCTTGTGATCGAGGTGGTAGGATGACTGAATACGTGCATCTAGTGGGCGGTGGGCCGTATGACGGCAGGACGATTGCCCCACTCTACGTTCCGGAGGTCTCAGTGGCAATGAGAGACTACGTCGTGGTGTGCCAAAAGAGGCGCTTCCGATACTCCTATTGGCGCACCAACGTTCTAGGCACGCGGGAGTTCAGCTTGAAGGGGCAGGAATGAGACGCCGGAAGAGACCAAGCAAGGAAGCCCTAACTGCCGCGGGCCAGGTTCTCGCGTTCATGGCGACACGCCTTGGGTACGCGACGGAGCAGATCACCGAAGCGGCGAAGATCTGGAGTGCGCAGATCCAAGCGGGCAAGGCGGCGAAGGACGCGACTCAGATCGATATGATCGAGGCGCTGGAGAGACTGATTGAAAGGGAGACACGATGATCGTCTACGGGGCGGGCACATTGAAGGTGTCGAGACTGTCGTTCGCGACGGTCAAGGAGTTTGAGTCGTTTGGTCGGAAGATCGAAGCAGCAGTCCGGGCGATTCATCCAGGCGTAGAGTTCGACGATGATGTCGAGTTCGAATGGGATGAGTACGGGGGGCGACCGGAAAAGATGGAGGTGCTAACGAAACATCGGTAACGTGCTAACCGTAAGGCACGGGGGAAACAGGAACAGATGAGCAGGATCAGCATCCCTGCTCGAGGTCCAACACGCCAAAGGAGGACCGATGAGCGAACAATCCACAGCTGTTGTCGATCAGTCGGCAACGGCAACCAGCCAGCTCAGCCAATCGGCACGAGAACTGCTTCAGTTGGTTCCTCAACTAGAACAGGCAGACGAATTCCATGTGCTGTCAGTGGTGGAAGATTCAGATCTAGCCCGGTTTGACCTGCAATGCAGAATCTATGCTAAGCATAGCGGGCGACACAGACTGAAGGACTATCTCTCGGAGTACAATCGCCTTGCAGCAAGCAACGGATGGCGTGTGATCGAATGCACGAGCCACGTTCATCACATGGCGGATGTCGGCGCGAGATTCCTTGAGGCGGAAAAGTACAAGCGCGGCAACGAGAAACGGGCCGGGAAACCCGCGCGGATGACAGAGGATTTCTGGGCTCTCCCCAAGACGTTTTTCATCGAAGCCTTGGCCGCGGGAGACAATTTCTTCCTGGCGCTCGACATGGCGCAAGAGAAGGTCGAGGCACACGTCCGCAATCAAAACGCGCCGAACTACACGCGTGCAGAATTCCGCGCAGCAATCGCGCCGGCACCGAAGCCACCGCAAAACGCTCCAGCAAACGAGGAGAACTGTCCGCCGGCGGATAGTTCGGATGGGCCGACTACAGGAGAAGAGACTCCTGAGCTGCAGACTGAACCGATAGATGAGCTTGAGCCTGCCTCAGAGCGAAGCGATCCCTTGAGCGAGATTGTTGACCGCGCCCGCGCCGAACTCGGCGATGACGGCCTACAGGAGACGCTCGAGCGGGCTTTGACGGGGGAACCCGAACCGCCGATCGACATCGAAGGCGGCGAGGTTGAGGAATCGGAACCCCCAACGTCGCGGACGTGCTACGACTGCGAGCATTGTCGAGAGATCGAAGCCGGCCAACGGTTATCCCTGGCGGCAGTGGATGCAGGCGACCAAGTGACGGAGGTGCTGGGACTCTTCACGGCGTGCCTGGCGTGGTACTGCACGAAGAGACGGCAACTGCTGTCGGTTCATGCGCAGCGATACGAGCGCGGGGCTTCCCTGGCGGCAGACTGCGCAGCCTTCGAACTGCATGAGGTGGAGGACGGCCAGGGACAGGAAGAAGGCGAAGAGACACCGCTGTCGGTGGACGCATTCATGGGAGAGGGGTGAGTCTACGGTGGGCACCGCAGGTGTGCAGGCCAAACCGAAGGCCCGGAGTCCGCTCGAGGGGATGTTTCTTCTTGCCGTCCGCGCGCATCGAGTGCCGCAGCCCGTGGAGGAGTACCGATTCGCGACCGAACAGGTGGGCGGATCGGGCCGCGGCCTTCGTAGCCGTCTTGCGGCCGCGGGTCTCCGGGACTGGCGGTTTGATTTCGCCTGGCCATCGGTCAAGGTCGCCGTCGAATGCGAAGGCGGCATCTGGAACCGCGGGCGGCACACGCGAGCACGCGGATACACCGGAGATTGCCAAAAGTACAACGCTGCAGCCGCGCTAGGCTGGACGGTGATTCGCGTGACGAGTCCGATGCTTGCCCGGGATCCACACAGCGTGTGCAAAACGATACGACAGATACTCAAAGGAAGGGGCTATCGTGACCAAAGCGAAAGGGTTGGTGTTGAAGGAGAGAACGACGGAAACGCCGCTGGATCTTCGGCGCATTGCGCCTGAGGTGGTTCGGACAGCAGGACAAGAGACGACGGAGGACGAGGACAGCCAGGTGGTCCATCCGCCCGCGCGCATCCGCGCACCGCGCGCGGGAACGAAGAAGGCCCGACGCATCCAGGCGATTCACGCTCGAACGGGAATGTGGGCGCGAGGTTAGAGGAGAGCCATGGAACTGAATGTCGATCTGGACAAGGAAGCCGTTGAGAAACAAGTAGTTGAGGCCATCATGGCCAGCGCGATTGGCGCAAAGATCGAAGACGCGATTAAGGGCGCCTTGGCGAAAGAGACACATTATGGGGCGGGGACAGTTCTAGAAAACGCAGTGAAATCAGTTGTCCGCGATCAAGTGCGTACTGCTGTGGCTGATATGCTCAACGCAGATGCGACGTTTCGATCCAAGGTGCGGAAGGCCGCAGCGGAATATCTGACGGATGAAGCCTTGCAGGTCTTGATTGCTACTTTATTCAAGGGCGTCTGACGTGCATGCATGGGGTGATCGCGGCAAATACGAAGGCATCGACGAAGACATGATGGGTCCTCGATCGACGGAACCGGGTCTATGGAGGCCATGGAGAGTTGTGATGGAGGAGAAGACATGAAGAGAAAAAGACGTTGGGAGGCGCGGAGAAAACTGGTGTTGTGGGTTGTGGGCGTGATGACGGGTCTCCGGGACGGACTCGGATACAGGCTGGAGCCCTCTTGGTGTAAAAGCAACGGCTGTCGTGTTGATGTGGGGGGAGGGCGTACAGGAAGACGTAACCCCTACGAGAGATCATTGGATAGTGGAAGTATCGTCGGAATGGAATGCAGTACGCCTCAAGGATATCGGTTGGCTTCCCCGCGTATTTGCGGCATATGCGGGGGAGCGGGTACGGGTAGTTGGTCGGCAGGTGTTCGTCTACATGCCGGAAGAGAAGGGCTCTAGATGAAGATCGTCATCGCAACACCAATCCGGGATCGGGCGTGGGCGCTACCGTCATGGTGGAAGCATCTCCACGACGCTGTGCGATCAGTGCGTGAGGATGGAATCGACGTATCGGTCCTGTTCCTTGAGAACGACTCGGTCGATGAGACGCTGGCTACTGTAGAAATTCTCCAACGAACGCATCCAGAGTGGGTTCGGGTGATGAAACACGACATTGGATATGCTCACTACCGAGCGCCACGAGGATCCGATCCGGTCAACACGAAGAACGACAAAGGAGAGCTCGCGCAACTCCGGAACATGCTTGTCGATGCGTTCCTCGAGACCGACGGCAACTACCTGATAATGTGGGACTCGGACGTGTGGATGCCGACTGAGGCGTTGTCGGTGTCGGGGCACCGGCGATCGTTGGTCTCGGTCATGGAGGCGCATCCGAAGATCGGCACGCTCTGCGCTGACGTGCAGCATCCGCACTGCAAGGGTAAGTATCACAACGGGATGGTCTTGAACAACCTCGGCCAGATCAATCACCCGGACCGGACCCGACCGATCCCACCTAAGGCTTTGATTGACGTCTTTGCAACTCGGGGAAGGGAGATTCTCTATCCGGACCGGCAGCCACTCATGAGGTGGGATCAGCGGGCAGCGTGCTACTCTGAACGCGCTCGAGAGGTGCTCTATCTGTCTGAGGTTGCCACGACGGGCGGCGGCGGTGCGGCGATCCTCCGGAGAGAGGTCCTTGAGGAGCCGATCGGCGCACGCTACGCGGCTCACATCCTCGGAGAGGATGTCAATCTCTGCCGGACAATCAGCAATGCCGGCCGGAAAGTGGCCCTTTACTCGGGCATCCGGGGCCTACATCTCTCCAGAAAACTCTTTGATGAAGCGGATGAAGAGATCTCCCTTGGCTCAGATCATGAGAATCGATTCGGCGTGTGGGTAGAGGATTGGTTGGAGGGACTATGGCGAAAAGGAGGTTGCCATGTGACGCCTACCGAGGGGAAATAGCGTGATCGGCCGGCTGCTGGTTGAGCTTGCGCAGTGGCTGGCAGTTGACACACGGCCAAACGATGGCTAAGGTGGGAGCAAGCAGCATTTCATCTCCGGGTGGGAGATGAGGGGGGAGAGGGACACGTGAGCACCGGCGATCCCGTTCGCCATGGGCGCTATCATCGATCAGTCCGTGACCTCATTGCGGCTGCAGGCGCCTGTGATGAGCGGGCAATGATCGATGTTTTCCGGATGGTCGAAGGCGATCTCAAGCGTGTTTTGGCAGCGAATCTCAACAACGTAGGCCTGTTGGAGGAAACGCTCCAGGACATGCGCGTGCACATTTTCATCTATCTCCACCATCAACGCTTTTCTCTCCCTGAGGATGCGACCGATGCCACCTGTCGTGAGTACTTCCGCCGATGGGCGACGAATGCTGCGCGCAATTGGGCGCGCAACGTGAACCGCTACGGGCTGATTACGACACAAGGGCGCTACACGGTGCCTGGGTGGGCACTGTCGGAACCCCGCCCCCGGCGCCCGATTGCACCTGTGATGTCGATCGAGGGGGACTTCGCCGGTCTTGAAGGGGAAGGATCCGAAGAGCGGCTGGATCGTATGGCGCTGCGGGCAATGCGAGTGCATGGACGATCGAAGGTGACATGATGCGTTCGATTGTGGAGAGAATGGCGGCCTGTGACGAGTTCAGACAGGAGTTGCTGCGCGTGGTTGATGAATTGGGACCAGACTACGCGGAGCTCTGCGGTGTTCCGCTCTCGGACGTGTTCGAGGCATTGGTGGAGACGTACACGCCGCAAGGAAACGAGCGCGCGCTTGCGGCGTTGTGGGATTGCTCGCCGATGGAGGCGTTCGAACGGATCCGGGTTGATCTTCCGCGCTTGCTCAAACGCAGACCGCGCTTGCTTGATGCGCTAACTCGGGCGGCAGGGGTGCCGCGGGACCAGATGGAGGGGACAACGATGGACGAGCGAAAGAGGAATGACCTAGTACGCGCTGCACTGACAAAGCTTGATGAAATTCGAGACTCGATTCCGGCGCCGGAAATCTTGGTGGAGTATACCGGGTCGGTAGAAAGTCTCGTGTTGTTGCACCTTGTGCATCGGATCTATCACAAGCGGATCCGGATGGGCTTGCTGTTTCTAGCGCGGATGGATCCGGAGTGGGAGCCGGTGCGGGCGTATCTCGAGGAAACGACGCGGATGTTTGGTCTACGGCCGATTGAACCGCACAACGAGCAGGCCTTTCAGATACGTGTTTGGACGGGAGACTCGAAGCTCCTGGAGGCCGTACGCGATTGGGTGGGGCCTGGGGAGGGTGGCGAAGGGTACCGAGTGGTACTTCGTGCGACGGCGCGCGATCGCATCTTTGACTGCAGCGACACGTTTGACCACGACGGCATGGAGACGCACATCGTGCTCGGAGACTGGCCGCCGGAGGGCTTCCTCGCCTACGTCGACTGGCACCAGCTCGAGGTGCTTGATGCAGCCGAGAAGGCAACGCGCTATGGCCAACGTGTTGTGGCAGCGCCAGCGCTGGAGGGCATGGAGCCGTTCGTCGCTGCGTGGCCATGGAACAAAGACGTACCAGCGAACGCCGATGCGCTGGTCGAGGAATCGAAGGAAGCCCCGCGGCTGCCGGGGGAGGAGGAAAGGCAACTCGCGCCGCCTGTCTCCATCTTCAACATGAGCGAGGAGTTCTATGACGCGCTTGTTGAGGAGGTGCGAGGATTTCCGGAGGACGCAGAATACCGCCGCGCTTTGCAGACCACGTGCCGGATGTTCGCCTTGGTGTTCCACCGGCCTGATCCTTTCCCGGACGAGGATCCCATTCCGGAGCCCGCAGAGCTCGACAAGAAGTCCGATGACGGCGAGATGTCAGAGCCGGGAGAGGAGCTTCCTGAGCTGGCTGACAGCAACCTGGGCTACACCCGAGACAAGAACGGTCGATGGCGCAAGGACGGAGCCTACATTGCAGCGAGCAAGGTGCCTGAAAGTGTGAAGCAAGCACTGGGAGGTAAGAAGGTATGAGAATCTCGATGCTGGGTCTTCTGTTGCTCCTATGGCGCCGCTGACAAGGCTTACTGGAACGCCGAGCCGGAGGTTGTTGCTTGTCCGCTGCCAGAAGTGCGGCGCCGAGTCTTGGATTCATGCGAAGCCTCGGCGTGGCTGGCGGTGCTCGTGTGGGTCCAAGGAGGGCTGGGTCGTCAGCTTGGCGAGGCGGGCGTTGCGATATCTACGAGTCGACGGACAGTGAGGAATTCTATGCGATGCCGGAGACGAAAGCGTCCCATTCTACAGTCTGCCGATAGAGTTCATCTTCGTCTGACGGGTCAAGACGTTCTCGGTGTGTCTGTGCTTGGCATATCAACTCAAGGAGCTGTGATACAGAGATGCGAAACTCAGCCGCCCACTCGTCGAGTCGCCGTGCTGAGGTATTCTGCCGGGTTCGGAGTTGGGTGCGTTTGTATCGTGGAACTGCGAGCCATTCTTGCCAACAGTCCAAGTTTGGAGCTTTCCAAGTGGAGCCAATATACAGCTTTTCGGCGCGCATGCGGTCGTAAATATGTTCTGCGAGCCCAACCGGTATTGACATGACCGCCTCCTTTAATTGCATTATAGGCGATTGTCCTGAAATTGTCAATGTCCTTGACAAACCTAGTATACGCCCATATAATATGAGTATAAGGAGGTCGACGATGAGCCTACTTACCAAAACATTGATGAAGACGCTGCCAGGGCGGCGCGAGCAGGATGGACTAGGGGACGAAGCGATTGCCCATGCGAAGTTCTTCACCCCTGACGCTCAATGGACCTGGTATGTGCTCGAGGCGGAGGTTGTCCCGGATGACGTGGCGGGAGGATATGACGTTGAGTTTTTCGGATTCGTTGTTGGACAGTTTGCCGAGCTTGGGTATTTCACGCTGAGTCAGCTGCAGTCAGTCCGCGGCGGGTTGGGGCTTGAGGTAGAACGCGACCGCTGGTTTCGGCCAAAGCGATTGTCAGAGGTCAAGACGGAACTTGGAATTCCGCTGGGGGCGGGAGTCGTTGAAGCCTAAAGGGGGATTAATGAAAGAGCCGTGCCTTTCTGTGAAACAGCCTTATGCATGGGCCATTGTGACGGGATTGAAGGATATCGAGAATCGAAGCTGGCGCACGAACTACCGAGGCATCTTGGCCATTCATGCGTCGTCTCGTTTCGCAGATGCGGAAGGCATTGATGAGGTTCGGCGGCGTGCTGCCGAGGCGGGAATCGAGATGCCTCAGGTTGAATTATTGCCGCGGCAGGGGGTTGTTGGGATTGTCGAGGTGACATCGATCGTGTTGCCCCAGGAGACGAATTCTGCATGGGCGGATCCGTCTGCCGATGCCTGCTGGGTGCTTCAAAATGCACGAGAGACGGAGTTTCGCCCGCTGCGCGGGAGACCTGGAATCTTCGATGCCAAGGAGCCTGGGCTTCGTAGAGCATTGAAGACATCGGAATGTCTCAATCAATTGGCCGGATGAGCGATCGATCGAAGTTAGCAGCAGCGCGCGGCATTCTGAAGTGGCTCAAGGGCCAGACGCAACGCGTGGGGCTTGCCTTTTCAGGCGGGAAGGACTCTCTGTGTGCTCTTGACCTGCTGAGCAAGGAGGAATTCGAGATCATTCCGTACTACCTGTACCGAGTTGCGGATCTCGAGGTCACTGATCGGCTTTGTGCTTTGGCGGAAACGCGGTATGACGTCAAGGTGCTCCGACTGCCTCATTTTGATTTGGCTCATCGGTATCGAAATGCAGTCCTGCAGCCTCACTGGGTTGAACTAGATGGTGCCGTTCCGGCTTTGAATATGCGGGCGGTCGACGACTACGTGAGAT
>Ga0272442_10008522_pt1 | contig 12970 bp, 13 predicted proteins | sample SSMForm2O_FD_200262 | JGI IMG/M metagenome (GOLD analysis project Ga0272442, IMG submission 200262) | Marine sediment archaeal communities from Little Sippewissett salt marsh, Falmouth, MA, United States - SSM-Form-2O | ecosystem: Environmental > Aquatic > Marine > Wetlands > Sediment ...
GGCAGTGAAATACCCTTATCAATTAGATAAATAGGTGTAACAATAAGAATCAATGCTTGGTAAAGACCCTCTGAAAAATATAGGCTGCTGAATAACAGATATTTAAATTTCTCTTGAGCAGAAAGATCAATTGGCATAGATACCATCAAAGTAAATACTTACCAATTGAATATAAATCAGATTTAATGTATTTTCTTTTTTTTAAACTAAAAAACCTTAGACTTAAGATAAACTTCCTTTATTGTATCAGCAAGCTGATCAAGATGAACTGATATAAAATCATTATTAAGTCTTTTAGTCTGATAGTTGCCTTGAGAAGTAAAATTATCATTTCTCAATTGATCAAAGAACTGACCAGGGTCAATTGCGTTAAGTGTTCCCTCAACTTCAATATAGAGCTTTAGCTCATGAATTGCAATATCAACATGCTTATAGCCATCATAAGCCTCAAATTCAACAGGAACACCTCTCTTTTTGAGTGCAAAAAATAGATTTCGATGGTTCTCAGTTCCCTGATGCTCTTCACATAATGCCTTGTTGAAACTCCTAATTGAAGCTTCATGGGTCTGCTTATCAATTGGCTTTTTACAAATTGCACATTGATATTCATCTGGTGGTTCCTCGGTTGAAGGATTTTCCGTCATAAGGTTCTGCTCAAAACTTTCAAGTTCTTTCTTCTCTCTATCTTCTTCATAGATTCCAGAAATTATCTTTAAAAACGAATCATACTCGATTTCAATGTTATGCTTCATTTTAATTAGTTTCCATAGCTTTTTTACTTCATCCTCTTTTGGATTGTCGCTATAAACCCTTTCAAAAAAATTATAAATTAGTTCGGAAAGACCCTTATCAACAAGTTCCTTTGTTTTATTTTTTACATACTCATCATTTTTAACTGATTTCTTGTTTTCCTCTTTCATAATAAGTTCATAACATTCAGGACAAACCTTTGTTCCATCCTTAAGAATTGAATACTGCCAGAGGGTTTTATTACATCTTGGACAATTAAAGATGTTATCAAATTTCTTGAATTTATCCTTCATCTCCCGTCTCCTCAAAATTATGAATTAATTTTAAATAAATAAACTTTTGTAATATATTTCCTTAATTATTTTGAAAATAAGGCAGGATTTCGTCATTACTCATCATAGAAAACTTACACTCGTCACAAACCCCATCAAAATTGTATGTTTGATTTATACCGCATATTCTGCAAAGCATATTATCACCTAACCCCAACAAATCGATTTCAATTACAACAATGCATTTCATATTTAAAAGGATATCTGTAAAAACCCTATTTCTTAGATTACTTTTTTATTCTTTTAGGCAATGGCAAACTCTACTGAGGTTCTTGTATATATTACCAGATTATAAATTTAATAAGGAAAGATATCAACACATTCCAAAACAATAAACATAATAAATACCAAACAAAATATAAAACCAAATGTGGCTAATTCCTTTATTATTTCTAAGTAGTAAAAAATATTTGCAATTTTATTAAGATTTAATAGTGAAAAAAACCAATATGATATATAATCAACAATAGTAAATATCCAAAATATTGGAGCAATAAAGATTATCATTGAACTCATAATACTACAAATAATAGGATAATTTTCCCAAGAAGGCATATAAGAGTTTTTTTCCGTATTCATCTCTTTAAGTGTTTTAAGTCTGTTAGATAATTTTTCATCTCTATTTATGATATTGTTAAATTCATCAAAAATACTTGTGTCAGTAATCTCTATTTTTTCAATATTTTCTAATACTTTATCTTCCCCAAGAAGATTAGTTATCTTAATACCATTTTTATAGCATTTATCAAGGTATTCAGATGTTAAACTGGATTTACTAAATATAATTGAATGATATAGCCTTGGATTTCTTAAAAAAAGTTTACGATAGAAATTTCTATCTATATCAACCTTAAACAAATCATATTTATATTGCTCTATTAGATTCTTAATATCTTGGTTATTTGGTATATCTATGATTGTCTGAAACAAGTAATCTTTCGGTTCTATATCAACCTCTACTTCTTGTTGAGCAGTTGCAAACGCTGGTTGAATACCAACACCAACGAAAAGAACTATAACACCAACTACAAATGTTTTATAAAATAAAGCAGGATTTCTACCCAATTTTTTTTCCTCCCTCATATTTTACATCAAGTAGTGGATATTTAAATGTTGTCTGATAAAGGGACGGATTTAGAGCTAAAAAATCAAATTAGATATATTTGAAAAAAAGTCAAATAGTCTCAACAGGTATTCAAAGAAAGAATAAGATTCTCTACTTCTTGGTACAATTACATCATTTGTTGAAACCTCGCTTTCAGCATTATTTATGTCAGCTGCATAGGCCGTTATTACATATTTTCCCTTGCCTTCCCAGGTATGATTTATATTTACATCAGTTCCTGAAGTAAAATATTCAGATTCGTAAGTGCTACCGTCACCCCAGTCAATTAAAAATTTTACATCGTCTCCATCAGGATCTGTTGAAGAAAAGGTGATTACATATTCTCTACCTTTCCTTATTATCTGTGGAGCAGAAATTTCTGGTGCATCAGGTGCATTACTTATAATTACAGGATAAGGTTCAGACCATTTGCTTTCAAATAAAAGACTGTCTCTTGCTTTTGCCCGAATTATATATTCACCTGCCTCAGACCAAGTGTGACCTATTATCGCCTCTTCACCCGAGACGTATGGTCCAATCCAATCCTCAAAGGTACCATCACCCCAAGAAATATTATACCAAATATCATCTGAATTCTGATCGGTTGAAACAAATGAAAAATCATAGTTATCTCCCACTGCTCCTCCCAGTGGGCCATCTATTTCCGGAGGATTTGGTGCAACGTTTACTGGAAAATACATCCAAGCAGAATAAACAAATTCACCAGAATAGTTACCAAAATATTCCCTTACTATGTCAGCACCATATGAAATTTCAAGTGCGTTTGGATAGCTGCGATTAAAAAATGAACTTACATACGCAGTATATTCAGGATTGTTGTCCCAACCCTTCCAACCGCCTTGTCCATGGATCTTACTACCATCTTCATATGTATCAAAATCATCATACCATATAACACCCTCACCGACCTCCTCAAGGACAAAATCATCAAAATAGACTGAGGTCTGAGAGTCGGAAAAAAGATTTACCGCACTTAAATTTACAATACCATTACCAGTGTTTTCAGGTCCTGCAGACCATTCCTTCTGATGAAGAAGTTCATCATTATAATACATTTTCATCCAATCATTGTTCAGATCAATTTCTATTCTAATCTCAACCCATTCATCTGTAACAAGAGGAAGGGTTTTGTTATCAAACTCGCTTTCAACAACTCCAAGGTCAATATCAAACCTTAGTTGAACTGCCCAAAGGTTATCGTCGCCTGCACCATCAGTATAGTCACTAAGCAAAATTAAATAAGGGTCACCTGCTGGCATAATTTGATTTGATGAAAAATCATAAAACGTTTCTTTGCTAACTTTCATACCTATACTGCTCAAACTACTAGACATTATAAATAAAAGAAGAATTACTAAAAATGTTAAAATCTTAGATTTTCTAGCTTCCATTTTATATATCCTATAAACCAATTATTATACTCTTATAATATAATAAATTTGCTTAAGCTTATTATGAAAAATGTATATATTAACTAAAATATGCGTACTTCGTCATCAAAAATAACAGTTTCTAGGATAATTATAGTTATTTGATAATCACCTGGTTCAAGTATATCAACATTTGACAAATCGTCATCTAAAACAGGTGGGTTACCTCCAATATATAGATTTTCAAACTCTTCCCAACCAAGATTTCCAGTAAGGTTGTCATCGGAAAGTTCTTCTCCATTTAATATAATTCTAACAGAATCCTTTAAAGAGTACCCAAAACTTGGCATATTATCTCCAACTGAAATAAGAGTCAAATTTATTCTTCCATTTTCAGAACGTGCAACAGCACTTGCAGACTCTAAAGGAATAGTACCTTTTTCTGATGAGTCTTTCTCAGATGAATCGGTACATCCAGAGAAGAATAAGATACTAGCAATAAGAATTAAGGCAAAAACTAACAAATTATCCTTCATCTGTCCTTTCCTCAAACAATGAATTGAATAAAATTAAATAAAGTTATTTACAAATTTTTTACAGAACTTTTACTTTGTCATCAAATATTACTGTATCCATGATTGTAACTGTTATAGAATAGTCTGCTCCACCAAGAGCTAAGACATCTCCTCTACTGTCATCAAGTGCAGGGTTTGAATTACCAATATAGATACTTTCTCCAAGTTCCCAACCTGTATTTGCAGGATCAATACCTGATTCATCAAGAGCAGTCCCATTAAGTCTCACTATTACAGAATTTGCAAACGAATAACCATCATCAGCCATGCGATCACCAGATGATATAAGAGTAATCTTTATTCTACCACTATCTTGGATTACCGTAATACCTGCATTTTCCTTTTCATCAGCAGGTCCACCAAGCATACCAGTAAAATAAACAAAAGCTACAGCAGCGATTGCAACTGTTATTGCAACCATTAGAATTACACCAATAACCGCAGAAATTGCATTATAATTATTAATAAATTTTCTGTTTGCTTTCATCTCCCATCAAGCTCATATATATCAATTAATAATAAATAAAGTTTTGTTGTTAAAATTTTGAATTAAATATTATTACAAAAAAAGCAATCTTCCTTTTTGATATTTTTACAATATTTATATCAATAGTTCTAAAAAGAAAACCATATAGATATATAAATAGATATATGCATATCTATTGGACCTTTTCCAGTTCAAATATAACAGGATTTTCTCCATCAGGACAAGCATGCCTTGGATTTTGTCCGTCTTTTAGCCATGGAAACTTTGCTCCATACAATATAGCAAATGCCTTAGGAAGAATGCTATAGAGTGCATGAATACAGATTTTACCTTCAATACCGCCTTCTGTAACAATTATTTCATCACCAGGTTTATGATTAAGACTACAAACTCCTTTTTGTGAAACAACCTTAATTTTAACTTTCATAATATCCCCAAATCTTTATTACGGAATAAAAATTTAGATATTTAATAATTTCAGAATAATTGTTTATACCCAATAAGTTTTTATACCAAAATAACTATACCCACGTTATTCCCACAGTGATATTTATGAAAGTGAAAATTGTAATAATAATTTTAATAATTCTTTTTTCAAGCATTTATACAGCTGGAGCAAGTTCACAGGTTTCAATAAATAGTTCAAAAGGAAAGATAACAGGTCGTATAGAAACACAAGGCAGATGTATCCCAGTAGCAGTTACAGACCTAAAAGTTGCATGCGGAAGGTCATTTAAAAATTATGAAATAGACGTAACAGACGATTTTGGATGCTTTAAATTTGATAATTTGACATTTGAAGATACAGGGTCAAAATATTATGTCTGGATCTTACCATTCCAAAGAGTTATTTTTCAAGGAATCAAATCAACAATATTAGACGAAAATACGCCTGAGGAGGATATATACCTCTTTATCCTTTTTTGGGGACCCAGAATTTTTTCAACTATAGATTTTTTACCTTTTCGTTAAAGAGAATAATATTTAAAATTAAATAAAGAATTACATTTTCTAGATAGCCATACCTTTAAATATATTATATTAATATTTTATAGATGATAATTTGTTAGGGGGAATTATACAATATCAACAAAATACAGTAAAAAGAACATAACAATTTCTGCGCTAGCAATTATTTTTCTTATTACAAGCAATATATTTGCAGCAGCTGCAATTTATAAAGATGGAAAATCAATAGATGATTCAAAAGAATGGTTTGATGGAAATTTTATAGGAAAGTGGGGAAAAGACTCTCCTACTGGAGATATTTGGGGAAAAATAAACCTAGGAAGAAGTTCAAATGTTGGAGAATTTTTTGGTGAATGGAATACATATGATAACAGCTCATCTGGAATGCTCATTGGAAGATTTCATAAAAAAATTGTGATGGGAAAAATAACCAACAACAGAGAGCAAGAAACCTCTAGATTCTTTGGATTTTTAAATTTTGAAATGACTGGTTTTAATGCAGTAATATTTGGATTGAAAATAGGGATTATTTCTATAATCGGGGAATATGAAGCATCTTTTTTACCAAGTCTCACCGGCCAATATGATGTAGGAGTAGAAGATCTTCATCTTATAGATGAAAGTAGACTAGAGGAGTTTACACCAGAAGACCCTGATGACTTTAGGGAGATGATGGTAAGAATTTGGTATCCTATTGATAAAGATGTAAATCAACCAAGAGTAGAGTATATGGACGAGGCCACCTTTGAGTGGCTAATGGGGCGCTCACCAGTACCTCTTATTACAATACCAGATGATGCATATCTTTTCGTACGCCCTCATGGAAAAACAAATGTTCCAATCTCAGAAGAAGAGAGCATGTATCCAGTAATTATCTTTTCACCAGGTTACGACGGAGTATATCAGATTTATACATCCTTAATTGAAGATATTGTAAGTAATGGTTTTATTATAGCATCGATAAATCATCCTTATATCTCGGGAATAACTGTTTTTCCTGATGGAAGAAAAATATACACTGCTAAAAACTCATCGGGTGACTTGGGAATAAGAAGTGTAGTTGAAGATGCAAAATTTGTACTCGATAACATAACAGAGATGAACGTTTCAGACCCAGATTTCGGTGGTAAATTTGATCTATCAAAGGTGGGAATGTACGGCCATTCATTTGGAGGCGCATCAACATCTATTTGTTGCTATGAAGACGAAAGATTTCTATGTGGTCTTACACTTGATGGAGTATTCTATATCGATTATATACAAGATGGAATAGACAAACCATTCATGTTAATGATTGCAGAAAATCGTTTTAACGATGCAAATGTAAATGATATGTGGGAGCATCTATTAGGAGATGCATATAAATTAGAAATCGCAGGTTCAACTCATTATGCTTTCACAGATGTTGGAATTTTATTAAGCCATTTTGTACCAATGATACCAAGAAGAATTCTAGGTTTTGGGACAATAGAACCAAAGCGAATGGTTAATATTACAAGGATTTTTGAACTTATGTTTTTTGAGGTTTACCTGAAAGGTAGACCCACGCAAGACCTAATAGATCTCGGATCTCTTTTTGAAGATGTGATACTAGAATACAAATAAAAATCCGATGGTAATCTAACTTTAAAGAAATCCAAAAAAGCTAAATAATACTCTTAATTCAAGCACAATCCAAGATATGAAAATAAAACTAACAAAACAGTCAAAATCGTTATTGTGTATCTCACTTGCATGGTTTTTGGTACTAGGCGGCAGATACAGTATCTCTAACCTACTTCCAACAATTGTAAAAGAACTAGATTTTTCCTGGACAGATGCAGGATTAGCACTAACAATAATGTATATGATATATGCATCAATTCAGTTTCCCTCGGGCATTTTTTCAGATATAAAAGGACGGAAAATAACAATAATAATTGCAATGCTAATTTTTTCATTTTCATATCTGCTAGTTGGACTATCAAGTCAATATATTTTGTTTTTTATTGCACTGATACTTCTTGGATTAGGATCCGGTGGATACCCTGCAGTAGGAATATCGATGATTACTGATATCTTCAAGGAAAAAAGGGGAAAGGCACTAGGAATAAGAGATAGCGCAGGGTCCCTTGCATACATTATACCAATAGTTGCTGCACTAATGGCAAGCTTGTATAATTGGCGAGTGTTTTTTTATATGTGGGCAGGGATTTGTTTACTAAGTGTATTTCTATTTTACATTTTAACAAGTGAATCAACAACTCTTCCCGAAAAAGTCTCAGTAAAAGAAAGAATATTTGACGGAATGAAAATATTCAAACAAAAAAACATACAACTTATGTTTATAGTAAATCTTCTCATAGCAATTACCTGGATTAGTTATATGTCATTTTTTCCATCACTACTTGTTGTAGAAAAAGGTTTTACAGAAATTCAGGCGGCACTAGCACTCGCTATACTTGGAATTGGAGGGTTTATTTTCAAACCAATAATAGGATCGATATCAGACAGATACAACAAAAAAATAATAATTATTATACTGTCAACAATAACTGCAATCGGAACAATTGTAATCGTAAATGTAGAATCTCTTATAATCATACTAATAATAAGTTTCATACCCTCACTTGCAACAGCGATATTTCCAGTGATTACCTCATATCTTATGGACCAATGGTCAGAAAAAGGAAGAGCAGGAAAAATAGGTTTTTACAGGTCAAACCTTATCCTACTTGCAAGCCCATCTTCAGCAGTTATTGGATTTCTTGCAGATAACTATAATTTTAAAATACCTTTTTTGGGAATATCATCGATACTATTTATTGTCGCAATAATACTAACAATAAACATTTTGATTAAAAAGAAATGAGATTTTACAAATAAAATCTCAAATATATATTCAACTCTAACCTGCGAATTTTAGCAATTAGTCGAAATCACATTTTTACAAGCAAATTCTACTCATCAGGAAATGATTCAATAACTCTTGCTGCTATGCCTGAAACAAACAAGAAACTGTTATTTTCTGAAGGCCAAGAGATTGTAATTCCAGTGAAAGCACTTACATTCAACATGATGGATTCGTTATTTACCGGTGAAGCCTGTTTATAACCTTTAAGGCCCATACTCCAAACCTTTCCGGAATCAAGTCTGCAAATTCCTAGAGGCATTAGTAATCTAAAAGGTACAATATGAGTCAAGAGCATTCCAATTGCATAGAACGGCATTAACGCAATGAAAATAACCAATAGTTCAATCAAGGATGATGCATTTTGCATAGCATTAAGGATACTTTCAAGAATACTTATTTCAACCCAGAAAAAGAACATACCTTGTCCCCTTGCATGAAAATAGCACAACAAGTTAGAAAGATCGTCACCATTTAAGGGTAGATTTTTAGATAACTTTGATAACATAGATGACTTGAGTTTTTTAGACATAGTATCTTGTGAATAGAATTTTTCATAATCATCCCCAAATATTCCCTTTTCATTGAGAATTGTTTCACATTCTTTAATTGTTTTTTCATCATTGTTTGAAATTGCATCGTCAAGCTTAATTAAAATTTTCTCAAGCTCCTCAATTTCCTCAAGAGTTAAATCAGAATAGATGGTTTGATGGGATCCATAATACTTGTTCACCTCAACAGTTACAGTTTCAACATCAGTATTTATTTGAATTGGTTCAATGTCTTTTGAAACAATACTAGGTGACAAACCACCTAAAACAATCAAGATTGCAACCAGCGTACTAAATACTAGGACTTTTTTCATATATTCACCTCCCAATAATATACCTATACTTTAATATATAAATCTTATGCAGTAAAAATTGTTACAGATAAAGCATTAAAATTGTATTAATAAAATTAATAAAAAAAGAGAAAAAATTTATTCAGGTATAAAACAGAAATACCATACTTCCATTTCAATAGAACCAATATTTCCGCCTGAATCTTCAGCAGTAATATTTAAAGTGTAAACACCAAGGTCTGGACCGATCCATTTTCTTTCAAATAAATTGTTATCGCTGTTATAAGTCATATTACCCTGTTCATCTTCTTTTACATACATATATACACTGATATCCTCAGGTGGGTCGACATCATCCTCAACTTGAACTCGTACTGGTCTAACTCTAAAACCACCGAATCCCATTGTATCAGCGACAATATTTACTATCGTTGGGAAAAGTTTTATTCCTGAAAAGTGAAAATATCCTTCAGTTGGATTTACAATTGTTACCACTGGTGGGTCATCGTCACTGTTGCCACTTTGAACTATTGGTATTGTAGATAATAAAAACATTATCATTAACAATATTCCAATTATTTTCAATTTTTTTATTATAACACCTCCCATTAAGAAAATAAAATTAAGGTTTATATTAATTTTGGACAATTTTAGTAAAAAAGGAATTTTAAAACCTTAAATAAATTGGGAAATAGTTTAAAAAAATCAAATAAACTAATACTATTTACCACTCTATTTCTCGGAATTGTTACATTAACACTAGCCCACTCACTCTCGAGCCCTTTCTCATCCTTTACCTTTGCTTGAATAGTGAAAGTTCCTTCTTTTTCGAAGGTATGTGAAATATTTACATCTTGACCTGAAATATGAGGGCCATCCCAAAATTCAACATATCCATCTCCCCATAATATATAGAAATAAACATCGTCCTCATCAGGGTCTTTTGAATTAAAAACATAATCATATTCAATATCTTTATATCCTTGAGTTGGTCCCTCAATTTTTGGTATTTTAGGTGGATGATTTACTACCTTATCGCCAAAACAATAAATGTTGTTATCACCTGAGCCAATGAAAACCTTACCATTGCAAATAGTCGGTGAGGACCTAACTTGATTTATCGTATGGTGGTTCCAAAGTTCAGTTCCATTAAAAGCATTAAGGCAATAAACTCTACCATCCCAAGAACCAATGTAGACCTTACCATCACAAACTGCTGGAGAAGAATCAACATGATAACCTGTTAGAAAATTCCAAATCTGATTTCCGTCCTCTGCATCCAGACAATAAATATAATCATCATATGAGCCAATGTAGACCTTACCATCAAAAACTGCAGGTGAGGAATCCACCCAATCACCAGTTCTAAAAGTCCATAATCTCAAACCATTCTCTGAATCCAAACAATAAACATTACCATCTCCAGAACCAAAATATACCTTACCATCAAATATTGTAGGTGAAGACCACACAAAATTCTCAGTATTAAAATTCCATATCTTGCTCCCATTCTCTGCATTAAGACAATACATGTTTCCGTCATCAGAACCTATGTAAACCTTACCATCAAAGATAGCAGGAGAAGAAAACACAGTATCTCCAGTTCTAAAGTTCCATATCTCAGAGCCATTGAGAGCATTAAGACAATAAACCTTGTTATCCCAGGAACCGATGAAGACCTTATCATCACATACTAAAGGTGAAGAATAAACCCAACCTTTTGTTGAAAAGTTCCAGATCTTATGTCCATCTTCAACATCTAAACAATATACATTATTATCCACAGACCCAAAATAAACCATTCCTTTGTATACTGCAGGAGAAGAATCAGCCCAATCCCCAGTTGAAAAGTTCCAAATTTCAGTTCCAACATCAGCATCAAGACAATACAACCTACCGTCATCAGAACCTATAAAAAGTCTATTATCTACAACTGCTGGAGAAGAATAAACAAAGTCTTTTGTTTTAAATGACCAAGTAACAATTTTCTTATCAGGTGTCTCATCAAAAGAAAAACCACTATGAACAAGGTCATGACGAAACATTAGCCATGAATCATTATTTATAGCAAAATCTCCGGTAATATTTAATGAAAAACTCAATAATAAAAACAAAATAATAAAAAATAAAAGCAATCCTTTTCTAAAAAAAACATTATTCATGCTTTTATTTCCTCCAAAATAATAAAATTCTTTGGATTCTAATAATATTTTCAGATATAAATATATCCCATCAATCCTTTTTTAAAATTATTACGGTAATTATGCAATTTCAATAGTTTTTAATGCATTATTTTTGCATAACTATTTAAAAAGAAAAAAAAGAGAGGTTAAAATTTTATAGATAACTTAAAAGATATCTCAAAAATAGAAACGCGTTTGGAAATTTTTCGAGTAACAATTGAATGAATGAATAACGTACAACCTTAGTTCTTGGAATATTAACATCTAGAGTTCCCCATTCGCTCTCAGAATCAGAAGAATCTTTTACTTTTGCTTTAATTGTATAAGTTCCCTGATTGTAATATGAATGACTTACATTTACCTTATCGCCAGAGGTATATGGACCAATCCATTCTTCATTTGGAAAAGTATCTCCCCAATCTATACAATAATATACCTCATCTCTATCAAAATCTGTTGCTACAAATGTATAATTGTACTCTGTTTTCTTTTTTGCACTGGTTGGACCATCAATGGTAGGTACATCAGGTGCATGGTTTGAACCACCCAATTTAATTACCCAAACGTCCATGATTTCTTCCATATAAAAACCAGTGTAGCCGGCAATGATATATTCATTGTAAGATGTTTCAATACCATAATATCCAACATCCTCTGTTCCACCATTATCAATCTTTTTTGACCAATCTTCATTTCCAGAAGAATCTGTTTTTATTAAATAGACATCAGGGTCATAATTTTCAGGATCTGTGTATCTGCCCGTAATAAAATATCCGCCATCAGATGTTTGTTGAACAGAATGTCCTTCGTCATATTCGTTTCCTCCAAAGACTTGACTCCATTCTTCATTTCCAGAAGCGTCTGTTTTTATTAAATAAACATCAGAACTGAAATTTTCGTTTCCATGCCAACCAGTAATTATATATCCACCATCAGATGTAAAATCAATATAACGGCCTCCATCCCATTCAGCATCGCCAAATGTTTGATTCCATTCTTCATTTCCATAAGCATCTGTTTTTACAAGATATACGTTTCCACTATAATCACCAAAGGAATCGCTCTCTCCAACGACAATAAATCCTCCATCAGACGTTTGTAAAACACAGTATCCTGCTTCTAATCCAGAACCTCCAAGGGTTTTGATCCATTCTTCTTCTCCATTTGAATCTAACTTAATTAACAAAGCATCAGTTCCAGAAGAATTATAGGAGTTTGTTATACCTGTGATAATATACCCGCCATCAGAGGTCTGTTTTACGCAAAAAGCAGTGTCGTACTTGTTAGGATCTCCAAAAGTGCACGACCAAACAATATTTCCCTCAGAATCTGTTTTATGAACAATAGCATCATACTCAAATGTGACTCCTTGATATCCGGCCAGTATATATCCTCCATCAGTTGTCTGCTGAACACTTTTTATATCGTGCTCAGAATTGTATTC
>Ga0272442_10008524_pt1 | contig 12969 bp, 12 predicted proteins | sample SSMForm2O_FD_200262 | JGI IMG/M metagenome (GOLD analysis project Ga0272442, IMG submission 200262) | Marine sediment archaeal communities from Little Sippewissett salt marsh, Falmouth, MA, United States - SSM-Form-2O | ecosystem: Environmental > Aquatic > Marine > Wetlands > Sediment ...
AGGAGTTAGATGAACATATATATACTCTCATTGAACAAGAAGCTATCGAGAGGATTTTGGAAAAAACAGAAGGAGCAAAAAAGAATACTATCTTCTACAGAGTTATTAAGAAGAGTTAGAAGATTTATTAATTTCATTAATTTCATGAGATTTTGTTATAAACAATAAAATAACACAATTTTCATAGAGGACATATATATATGTTTTGATATTGCACATAAACATATATGAAATTAATGAAATTAATATTTATATATATACTATATATAAATAAGAACAAAATAGTATATAAAGATAAATTCAGTGAAATTAACTGAACTTAATGAAATTAATATTGAATAAGTTCATTAAGTTCACGATAAATTCACGAAATTTCGTGAAATTAATATGTGGGAGAGACCACCATGACATACAGAAGAGGATAAAGGCAAGGTGAGGAAGTGGTGGGGAAGTGGTGATTTCGAAATTTCGAAAACCTCCATAACGAATAATGGACGAACGTCTCCGACGTTCGCCCATCTTTTGTTTCACATTATGAAACAATATGAAGCTTTTCGAAATTAAAATCATCATCGAATGACATATAAACATCAAAAAAGGGGGTTATACACATGAATAATGCAATTGATGATAATTTAGTATATATAGTAAAACTAAACAAAAGAAAAAACCTAACCACCACCCCACCTTGCCTTTCTTATTAAAGGTGTTTTTGTTCTAATATTATAATACGCTCAAGTAATTCAGAAATGTATCCCAATGAGTCATTTAATCTAGGACAATATGAACCCGGATGAGCACATTCATTTCTTTTCGATAGTAGACCATGAATTATTTTTGTTTCTCCTTTTGTTAATAGCTTTAAGTCTTTAGCTGCATCGATAAGCTGATGTTCTGGAATATTTTCTCTAATTTCTTCTATTGATTTCCATTGTGTCCACTTAGTTCTTATGGTAAAAAGTTTAACCAATCCGTCTTCTGCCATTTTATTTTCAAGATAGTCTATAAAAGCTACCCATGACATTACTATAGAGGCCCGATATAATCCACCTTCTATACATTGTAAAGCTTGAAGAAGAAGTTCATTTTGGTTTAATGAAAGAGTTTTTATTCTTTTTCTCGTATCATCAACTGAAAATAATCTCGAATGAGATGACTCACACCGGGCAAGGATGGAATGGGCTTCTTTTTCAAATAGTGTAGCATCGGCAATAATTTTTTGTATGTCGTCCATCTCAACTACCCTTTGGGTATAGGTGCTTCTTCAAAGCAGAGAAGAATTCATCATATATCTTTGGATCTTTTGTTTCAGGAAGAGTTAGCTGTATATTTAGGTTCACTACTACATTTTGAGATTGTTGAGTAGAAGCAGTTAATAATGGGGGAGTTTCAGAGGCAACTTCTTGGGTTTCTAATTCTTTTGGTATTTTACTTGGTTCTGTCGATGATGAGTCATTAAAATCTGCAAATTCGCATAATATTTTAAATGTCATAGCCATATTATCTATGACTTGCCTTTGCCCAGTTGTCTTTGAGGAAAAGAATGATTTCAGTTCTTTGTCATCTGATTCGAATGCTCTTGGATATATCAGAAAAAGTTCACCATACGCATCTTTAATAGCTTTTCCTAAAGCCACTCTACCATTAATCCCTCTGAAATCATTCCATAAAGGAAGTGGTTTATTCGACGAATCTATCATATTAATAAATTTTAAAACCTTGATGAAATTTCGATGATTTTTTGATCTATACCCAATGGTTTCTAACCATCCACGATTGGCAGTAAGTGGAATTCCAATTTCAGTATTCTTAATTCTTTTTAATAGTTCTCTGAACATAGTAGGAGTAGCTACATAACAATATTCTGGCATGAACCTATCCTCCTTAATATTGTATTTCCGTAGTAAAAGTGATGATATAAATTGTTTTCCTAAGCGAGACCGAAAGTATATTGTAAAGCATTCTATTAATACCCGATATTTCATATATTAAAAACATGGAACGATTTTTAACTTCTGACTCAATTGTATATGGATGGGGCTTTAGGACAACAGCTAAAGACATGCTAAACAATTATCGTCTCGGAGGGCGAACAGACCGCAATTATCGACAAAAACGCCGAAAAGAGGCGGCCGAAAGTCGCCCTTTGAACAGCGGGTCTTCAAACGGCATCCAGGAACCGAAACAATCGCCCCGTAGCGGCAGGTCAATTTTTGACATTATCGAGCTTTTGTTGACTGTTGACCCCGGGGTAAATGAGTGGGATGAATTAGAGGAAGAAAAGGAGGATTTCCTGTATTGAGGGGTGATAATTTGATGAACGGCGAAATACTCGATACAATTTTTTACGGGACCAAGGCAAGAGTGCGGAGCGTGGGTAATCGGGTCGCCGAACAAGACCCTATCCCGGGGGTGTTTGGACTACATCTCAAGGCGCGGGAGTTGTTTCAAAGAGTAGAGCGACGGGAAAAAGATTACGAAAATGAGCAAGAGGTACTGGTCGAGAAGACCGCCCGAAATAAACTTTTGAGGTGAGAAGATGCGTTTGATGAACATTGCAGTAGAAAGATTTGGTATAGGATCAAGAATACGCGCTGAAAATCCCGAGCTTAAGAGGGCAGAAATAGAAATCGACCGTGCAATCGGATGGAACGACGATGTTCTTGAAGAGAGGGAAAGGGACGCGTTCCGTGAAAAGCAACGGGAGCAACGAGAGGTAGACGAATTCGTAAGGGGCAAAAAATTGGGGAAGCTCCTTTATTAAAGGGGTCGACGAATGAACGTTCGACACAATATTGTCGCGCACGGAGCGGTCGATAAGTGGGTCCCGTTATATAATTGTGACCACACTTTGTCTCCGCCTATTTCGTTTGGGTTTCGTTATGACAGTAGTGCCAAACGGAAAGAAAATTTAGAGCTCAAAATTATTAGAGGAGAAGAAGAGCAAAGAATTACTTTAACGCCGGATATGTTAAATGAAATATTTCAATGCGGAACGACGCCGATTGATAAAATCTACGTTCGGGGCCTCACTCGACCAGCTCCATCGATGAGATTTACTATTAGATATTCATAACTTCATTTCTGTTCATTCTGGCAACATTACGATATATTGATGTTATGATATCAATGGAGATGAGAAATCATTGCCTACCCCCCTCTTTTCCCGGGGAAAACTTCAATTCCTGAGTTTTTCCAGATCATCTTGCAAAGATTGTTTATATCCATACTTTTCTTCTATCCCGAATCGTTCGATTATTGAAATGACAGTGTCCAGTTTAGACCTTAAGTTGTGGTTTTCTGTCTCTACGTCGAGGACCCGTTTGGAGAGATGAGTAATCAATTCAATATTCTCTTCCCGAGTCTTATCCAGTTGAGTCTTTGTCTCTTCGAGCTTATCCTTTTGCTCCTTTAATTCATCAGTGATATCAGATTGGTATATTGTCAATGTGAACTCGATGTCCTTCTGATAGATGTCTCTGAGGTCTTCTTCAGGATAAACACGATACGCTTCGGTAAGATATCCCTCATGTCCCATTAGGACTTCGGCAACTTCACCCTTTTGTATGGTGGCAAGTTTGGTTCGGAAGTATTTACGAAGGCCATGTATTCGACGGTCTAATTTGCCACTTCTCTCATCTTTTGAAACGATACCTGATTTTTCAAGTATGGTAGTCCATGAAGAGAGGACAACGGAATAACTTATAGGAAAAATCCTATTATCATTCTCCTTTTTAGGCCCCGATTTACCAGCTTCAATGAGACCAGCATTCTTATATTGAGCAGCGGAAAGATAGTCATCTCGAACATTCATCCACTGATCCAAGGCCTCCTTTGCCTCATGTGATATGAACGTTATTCGACCATCTCCGGTTTTCGTATATTCGGGGCGAATGATTACCTTATAAGGACGGGTATTCAAGTTCATGTCATTTTGTGTCAATGAAAGTAACTCACCAATACGCATTCCAGAGGATGTCAAGATGAGGATTATCGACCTTAATTTAGTATCAGCATGGTGTAGCATCACTTTTATATCATCAGTGGTGAACGGAGACTCTGGGACTTTCCTTATTGACCCCTTCGGAAATCGACCTCTTAAAATCATTTCTTGTTTCCGTGATAATTCAATATCGTTCATCACCAGGAACACTTTCACCGCGGAGACATATATTCTTATTGATGAAGGCGATTTCTCATGTTCTCCATAAAGGAAATTGATGTAGTCAATAAGGTCGTCAACAAGTTTTCGGTCCTTATCAATAAGATATTTATCAGCAAGCTCGTCGTAAGGTCCGAGGTCCAACACTCTTTCTCCGACACCATCTGGCCTTCCGTAAATGCAGTCTAAGAAGGATATCAGAGCACTACGTTTAACGTAGAGTGAATTGCCGTTCGGGTATCTTTTAAGGAAGTTTGTTAGGGGTTTCATGTGAGGTATAACACATTACTGAAATATGAACCTTTTCACTTCTTTATCAGTTGACTAAATAATTAAGATTGAAAAGGTTTGATTCAGGAACAACCCTTATATTCCTATCAAGGTTGATAAGTATCCATGAGTTACATCCTCTACCATGCAACCTGGTGCCCGTTCTGCAGATCCTTCGCTCCAAGCTTCAGGAATATAATGCCCGATGGTGAAGAGGTCTTGCTGGACGATCAGAGCGATCCCAGGTGGATCGAGCTTGATATCGATTTTGTGCCTACCATCATTGAGGTGGAAGGAGACCGGGAGGTCAGGAGACTTCAGGCGAGGGCAGGTGTCGGCATCACAGAGGATATGTTCAGGGAATTCGTATCGTCATCTTCCCGGGTGAACATGAAGGAAAACTGCCATTAAACCTGCCTTCGCTATCACAATTCTCGCTTGATCGACGATCAAAGAGTTTCCATTCCGGAAAGGGTTTCAGTATCCAGAACGCCCGGTACCTTTCGGATCTTTTTCAGAACGATAACTGCCAGTTCATCCATGGACCCTGCCTCTACCCTGAGGATCATGTCATATTCCCCGAAGAGTAGATCGCCTTCCTTGACCTGTGGTATCCTGGTCAAAGCCTGCAGGACTTCCTGCTCCCTGGAGGGCGAGGTACTGATCAAAATGAAGCCTATCACCATGCAATCACCCGAAGTACGTATACGGGTTTCAACGGGTATATAATTCTATTCGATGGAGGATAGGCCGGAAACCTTCCGGCCTCCCCCTCATTATCACCTGTGCCCGGACGGGGAAGATCAGGCGGAGATCCCGTCGATTATTCTGTTCAGTGTCGGGCTCGGCCTCATGGCCCTGTAGGCCAGCTCGTTATCCGGCCTGTAATATCCGCCGAGTTCGACGGGTTTTCCCTGGGCGGCATCAAGCTCCTCCATGATAGTAGCCTCCATCTCCTCGAGCTCACCTGCAACCTTTGTGAACTTCTCCTTCAGGATCATGCCCTCATTTTGCCGTGCAAGCGCCTGGGCCCAGTACATCGCCAGGTAGAAATGGCTGCCTCTGTTGTCGAGCTCACCCACATCCCTCCCCGGGGATCTGTTTGCTTCAAGGAACTTCTCGGTGGCCTTGTCGAGGGTATCCGCCAGTATTCCGGCCTGCTTGTTCCCGTACTTGAGAGAGAAGTGTTCCAGGGAAGCCGCAAGGGCCAGGAACTCGCCGAGTGAATCCCATCTGAGATGTCCCTCCTCCAGGAACTGCTGCACGTGCTTCGGAGCGGAGCCTCCGGCTCCGGTCTCGAAGAGTCCGCCACCGTTTATCAGTGGAACGATGGACAGCATCTTGGCACTGGTCCCCACTTCAAGTATGGGGAAGAGGTCGGTGAGATAGTCCCTGAGGACGTTGCCGGTCACCGAGACAGTATCCTTACCTTCCTTGATCAGCCTGCAGGATAGCTTAGTGGCCTCGACGGGTGACATGATGCGAATATCGAGCCCTTCGGTATCATGTTCCTTGAGGTATTCATTGACCTTCCCTATGAGCTCGTTATCGTGGGCTCTGTTCTCGTCCAGCCAGAAAATGGTTGGCCATCCCGTTGCTCTTGCCCTGTTCACGGCAAGCTTGACCCAATCCCTGATGGCAACATCCTTGGCCTGGCACATCCTGAATATGTCACCTTCCTCGACATCCCTCTCCAGAAGAGTTTCTCCGGAAGAAGATACCACCCTGACCTTTCCCTCACCCCTGACCTGAAAGGTCTTGTCGTGGGAGCCGTATTCCTCGGCTTTCTTTGCCATGAGCCCGACGTTCTGGACCGTTCCCATGGTCGTCGGATCGAATGCACCGTGTTCCTTGCAGAAGTCGAAAACGGCCCTGTAAACACCGGCGTAGCTCGAATCCGGGATAACGAACTTGGTCTCATGGAGCTGTCCGTCCTTTCCCCACATTCTGCCCCCATTCCTTATGGCGGCGGGCATCGATGCGTCTATTATCACATCGCTCGGGACATGCAGGTTTGTGATGCCCTTCTCGGAGTTCACCATGGCAAGATCCGGCCTCTTTTCGTAGCAGGCCTGTATGTCTGATTCGATCTCCTTCCTCTTGACATCCGGAAGGGTTGATATTTTGTTGTTGAGATCCCCCAGCCCGTTGTTTGGATCCACTCCCAGCTCGTCGAAGACCACGGCGTGTTTTTCGAATACCTCCCGGAAGAACACCGAGACAACGTGACCGAATATGATGGGGTCCGAGACCTTCATCATTGTTGCCTTCAGATGTACCGAAAAAAGCAGGTCTTTCCGCTTTGCATCCTCTATCTGCTCCAAGAGGAACTTCCTGAGCGCCTTTCTGCTGAAGACCGTGGCGTCGATTATCTCTCCCCCGGACAGAGGGGTCTTCTCCTTCAGGACGATGATATTTCCGTCCCGGTCCATGAATTCTATCCTGCAATCTCCGGCCAGGTTTCCGGGGATGGTCCGCGATATCTCGTTGGAGCGGAGGTCCCCGCTTGTCATATGTGCCACATGGGATCTGTCATCATTCTTCCATTCACCCATACTGTGGGGATGATTCTTTGCGTAGTTCTTGACCGAGGTCGGGGCCCTTCTGTCGGAATTCCCCTCCCTGAGGACGGGATTCACCGCACTTCCCTTGATCCTGTCATATATGGCCTTGATCTCTATCTCCTCTTCATTTGCAGGCTCCTCCGGATAATCCGGGAGATCGTAACCCTGCTGCTTCAGCTCCTTTATGGCTGCTTTCAACTGTGGCATGGAAGCGCTTATGCAGGGGAGCTTGATGACATTGGCATCCGGGGTTTTTACGATCCTTCCCAGCTCCTCGAGATCATCGCTCGTTCTCTGCTCCTCCTCCAGGTATTCGGGGAATCTGGCTATTATCCTTCCGGCAAGGGATATATCCCTTGTCTCTATTGAAACCCCGGCAACACCCGTGTATGCTTCGATGATCGGAAGCAGGGAATAGGTCGCAAGGGCGGGCGCCTCGTCCACTTTTGTGTATATGATCTTCATCTGCTCGACTTCATTTTTGCCGCTCATCTTTTCATCTCCTTTGCAGGTCAAAGACCTAGTTCTCCCTCCTTTCGAGATCGTTGATGTCATCCCTGTCAACAAAGATGGCATCATCGTAATACTTGGGAAGGACATTCCTCACCGTGTCTATTATCGTCCCATCCCTGTATTCGATAAGTGCGACTATCTCATCACCCCAGTTGGGCTCGACCCTCCCTCCGGTGATCTCATCCGCCATCTTCTGGAGTTCCTGGATCGTGCAGATCCTGAGATCTCTTGGTATCTTGACCTTCGCCAGTTTCTCGAGGAGATCGGTCCTTCTGGGGTTGATCGTTATGCCCCTCTCGGTGACAATCACATCAACGGTCTCCCCGGGAGTCACGACCGTTGTGCATCTGTCAACAACCACGGGGTATCTGCCCCGAAAAAGGGGGATCGTGATGATACAGAGGTCCGAACCTGCCGCGGTGTCCGAGTGCCCTCCGACCGGTTCCGCCACGAGACCGCTTGAGAGCGTTGCCGTGTTCACGTTGAAATCCACATCCACCTCGGATGCGCCCAGGACCACTATGTCCAGTTTGTTCACCGTGCAGCCCTTGCCGTGTATGTTGGCGTAGGCACCGATCGGCAGGTCAACGTGGTCTTTTGGATCATTCCTCATGGACTCTATGGCAACGGTGTCAAAGGCCTGTCCCGTGATGAGTTTGTGAACGCTTCCGTCTTTAAGCATGTCAACGAGGAATTTCGTCGTTCCGCCCTGGGCCCATCTTGCAACGATCCCCTTTTCCTTCATCTCCTGATGCAGGAATTCGGTGAATGCCAGGGATATACCTCCGGCCCCCGCCTGAAAGCTCATACCGTCTTTCACGTATCCAAGCAGATCCGCGATCCTCACCGCATCCTTTGCGATCTTGAGCCTTGTGGGGGAGTTGGTTATCCTAAGCTCCCCCGATGCGATCTTGTTCGGGTCCCCGATCTTGTCAACCACCACTACATAGTCCACAAGTTCCTGGCTTATGGACATCGGAAAGTTCGGGTATTCCACAAGATGGTCGGTAATGGCGATCACGTGGTCAGCGAACCTGGCATCCACGAAGGCGAAGTTGATGGTGCCGCATGCGGATGGCCCGTTGACACCGTTCAGGTTTCCCAGCTCATCCGAGGAAGGGGCCCCTATGAACGCCACATCGATCTTGATGTCGCCGGCCTCGATCGCCCTGACCCTGCCTCCATGAGACCTGATCTTCATGGGGTGACCCAGGTACTTCCCGGTGCTCACCATCCTTCCGATCTCACCGCGTGCCGATCCGCCCTCAATGCGTGCGATCGTACCATTCTTGACGCACCTGATTATTGTCTCCTCCTGGCAGGGGAAGGTAGAGCTCGGAGCCAGAACGAGGTCCTTGATACCCTTTTTCTCGATCTCTTCGAGCACCATGTTCATGACCATATCGCCGTTCCTGAAATGGTGATGGAATGATATGGTCATCTCGTCTTTGAGGCCCACTTTATCGATCGCCTCGGAGAGTGTGGAGACGATCTCGCTTGTCTGGTCCGCCATGTAATCGAGCTTGGGTCCGTATTTATGATCCTTGTGGGGTCTGTGGGCAAAGGGACCTTCGTAGGGAAATAATTCCTCATTGCCGATCCTTTTCGGGACCTTTCTCCCTATTGCGTTCTCAACCCATTCCACTTCCGTGATCTTGACCATCAATCATCACCCCCGCCCTTTTTCCCATTCTGATCTGATCCGTTGTCGCCTTGCATGATCTCTTCAATGGTGGGTATGTAAAGCTCCGCGGCACGGGCCCTCGAGAGCATCTTCTCGGCCTTCAGGACTATGGGTCTGTCGATCATCTTCGATCCAAGGGCGATGACGCCAGAACCGCGCTCCTTTGCTACCTTGATGGCGTTCATGACCTTCACGGCTTGAACGATCTCCTCTGGTTTCGGGTTGAACGCCTCGTGAATGACCTCGATCTGGCTCGGGTGGATGCAGGCCTTGCCGTCGTAACCCATTATCCGGACCATATTCGTTTCCTTCCTGAGCCCATCCATGTCCTTGAAATCCGAATAGACGGTGTCTATGGCCTGTATTCCCGCAGCCTTGGCTGCCAGGACGATCAACTGTCTCGCGGTGTGGATGGCGATCCCGTCGGAGCTCCTCTCGCCGCCGAGGTCGGCGGTGAGGTCCTCGCCTCCGATGGTGATACCCTCGAGCCTTCCGGAGCAGCGTGCGATCTCGTGTGCGTTGAGGATACCCTTGGCCGTTTCCATGGTAGCGAATAGCTTGATCCTTCCCATGGGAAGCCCCTTCTTATCCTCGAGCTCCGTGACCAGTTCATCGACCTGGATGACATCCTCCGGAGTCTCGACCTTGGGGATGTATATTCCGTCAAGTTTCTCGCAGACGATCTGTTTTATGTCCCATCTGCCCCATTCGGTCGAGAGGGGGTTGATCCGGACGGTTACCTCCACGGAGGGTCCGAAATCCACCACCTTGAGAGCCTCTGACACGAGCATCCTTGCGTCGATCTTGTATTCGGGTCCCACCGCATCCTCGAGGTCGAGGGAGATGACATCCGCCCCGTAGAGACCCGCAGGAGGGATCATCTTTGGATTGTTACCCGGCACATAAAGCCTGGACCTTCTCAACCTCATTCGAAGGCACCCCCCTTGATCGCTGCCGCCTTGGTCCTTGCGATTATGGTGAAGTTCAGGGGGCTTTGCCCCTTGCTGAAGACGATGGCATCCTCGATCCCCATGCTTTTGAGCGTTGTCTCGAAGACCTTGAACACCTCATCCCGGAAGAAATCCCTGGATTTCCCCTCGATCTCGATCTGTATCCCTGTCCCCGGCTCCGCGGGAGTGAGTCTGACCATGCAGTCCTCCTTTCCCTCGGAACCGGCAACGGCTTCCCTCTTCAATCTGTAGGATTCGACCATTCACATCACTTTCCATCTAGGATAACAGGGATCTGGTGTAGTTCAGGGTGCCTCCCTGCTTCATGACCTCTATCTCCCTTTCGGAAAGATCATGGAGAAGGTGTATTTTGATCCCCTTGGTCCGATCCTCGAGGACAAGCTCTTTTTCCAGCTTACCGATGTTCAGAACAAGGAGGTCCCCGGGATCTATCCTTTCAAAGTCGGAAGGGTCCTTGAAGGTCAGGGGCAGTATCCCGAAGTTCACGAGATTCGCCCTGTGGATACGCGCAAAGGACTTGACGATCACCGCCTTGACACCCAGATATTTCGGTGCGAGTGCTGCGTGCTCCCTGGATGATCCCTGGCCGTAATTATCTCCACCAATGATGAAGCCCCCCTTCTTTTCAAGCGCCCTCTTCGGGAATGTGCTGTCAACCGAGTTGAAGACGAATTCAGAGATCTTGGGGATATTGGACCTGAGGGGTAGGATCTTGGCACCGGCAGGCATGATGTGGTCGGTGGTGATGTTATCACCCACCTTGATCAATACCTCTCCCTCCTCCTTCGATGGGAGTGGATTGAACGCAGGGAGAGGTTTGATATTGGGTCCCCGGATGATCTCGATCTTCGCCGCCTCCTCCTGCGGTAGTGGTTTGACGATGAGATTGTCATCTGTTGAGTAGACCTCGGGTTCATCAACGGGGTCTATTCCCTCGAATTCCCTGGGGTCCGCAAACTTTCCCTTCAGGGCTGTTGCCGCAGCGACCTCCGGTGACACAAGGTATACCTGTGCATCCTTCGTTCCGCTCCTGCCCTCGAAGTTTCTGTTGAAGGTCCTTACGGATATGGCCCCGGAGCTCGGGGCGAGTCCCATTCCTATGCAGGGTCCGCATCCGGACTCCAGTATCCTGAAACCTGCCTCGACGAGATCGGCATAGGCACCCGTTCTCACCATCTCCTTGATTATGGTCCGGGACCCCGGTGATACCGTTCCGGATATGTCCTCGTGCAGTTTCTTTCCCCTGACCATGTTGGCAACGGTGGTAAGGTCCCTGTAGGATGAATTGGTGCAGGACCCGACACAGACCTGGTTGACCTTTGTGCCGAGGAGTTCCTTGACAGGAACAACGGTCCCTGGAGAGTGGGGTTTGGCCACCAGGGGCTCGAGGTCCGAGAGATCGAGCTCCATGATCTCATCGTAAACGGCACCGTCGTCGGCCTTCATCTCTACCCATTGATCACCTCTGCCCATTGCTTCCAGGTATTTCCTGGTTGAAATGTCGGAAGGGAAGATGGAGGTGGTGGCACCGGTCTCGGTTCCCATGTTCGTGATGGTTGCCCTATCCGGAACGGACAGGTTCTTCACACCGGGTCCGAAATATTCCAGGATGTATCCTCGCCCGCCTTTCACATCGATCCTTCTCAGGATCTCGAGTATGACGTCCTTTCCGCTGACACCCGGGGTCAGCTCTCCGGTGAGCTTGATGCCCATGATCTTAGGATACTTCAATTCGAATGCTCCCCCGGCCATTGCCACTGCCACATCAAGACCACCGGCCCCAATGGCCAGCTGTCCCATACCACCGGCTGTCGGGGTGTGAGAATCGGAACCGATGAGCGTCTTACCCGGCCTTGCGAATCTCTCGAAGAATACCTGATGACAGATGCCGTTCCCGGCCTTTGAGAGGATTATTCCGTATCTCCTGGCTATGGATTGAAGGTAAAGATGATCGTCGGCGTTCATGAAATCGGTCTGCAGCATATTGTGATCTATGAAGGAGACGGACAGTTCGGTCTGGACCCTGTCAAGCCCCATTGCCTCGAACTGCAGGTAAGCCATTGTTCCCGTGGCATCCTGCGTGAGCGTATGGTCCATTCTTATCGCAATGGACTCTCCCGCTTTCTCCGTTCCCTCTACCAGATGTTCCCTCAGAATCTTTTGAGCAAGGGTTGATCCCATGTTATACCTCCACTTCTTCTCCTTGTACCAGGGGTAAGGATATTGGGTATCTCCCCCTGAATGTCGGAGTGGGGGGTTTATTCGAGTTCCTGTATATATACATTACTAAAATCCTCAAATCATGGTAGAAATACGAAATCATGGTCACTATATTTGGAAAAGGTGCTCATTATTTCATAATATTAAAATAGTTGATAATTGTTGGTGGAAGCGGTCGTTACAAAATGAAGGAACTTTCCAGTACCGAGAAGCTGGCATATATGGGGCTTGTTACATATCCCGATGAAAAGGACCGCCAGATCGCCAATCGTCTCTCCCTTCCCAATTCCACATTTGCCTCTGCGAAATCAAGGCTCATGGAATCCGGGTTCCTGACGGAGAGCTATGTTCCGATCTATCCAAGGCTCGGGATGGAGCTTCTTGCTGCGGTCTACAGCGATTTCAATCCATCGGTATCCGTGGAGGAAAGGGTCAGGAACACCAGGAGGTCCGTGGAGGTTTACCCGGAGATCATCCTCTCGATGGGGGAGTCCCACCGAGGTTTCTCGCTCTCAGTAGCCAGGAACATCACCCGCATCATGAAGATATCCCATGAGAGGATGTCCATCCTGGCAAAGCTGAACC
>Ga0272442_10008525_pt1 | contig 12969 bp, 10 predicted proteins | sample SSMForm2O_FD_200262 | JGI IMG/M metagenome (GOLD analysis project Ga0272442, IMG submission 200262) | Marine sediment archaeal communities from Little Sippewissett salt marsh, Falmouth, MA, United States - SSM-Form-2O | ecosystem: Environmental > Aquatic > Marine > Wetlands > Sediment ...
GCGTACGCCTTATATAAGGCGGTAAATGTTTCATCCCGTGAACCCCTTCCCGTGAGGACCAGGTCCTTCATTCTCTGCTGAATATCTTCCATCTTATTACATTATACGGCCTCAAAGCAAAATGGTTGGGGAGAGCTCCAATTATTTATTTTTTTTATTATCATGTGAAAAACTTTCGGCGTCTCCAAATCTCTCCCGCAAAGCTTTATCATAGGGAGGATAGATCATCCCCCTGTCGGTGATAATACCGGCTACCAGAGTATGGGGCGTCACGTCAAAGGCAGGATTCATCACCTTTATACCCTCCGGCGCTATTCGATGTGTTCCGATACAGGTTACCTCAGTGTCCGCGCGCTCTTCGATAATGATACCATCGCCATCAGGAGTGGAAAGGTCCACCGTTGAAGACGGGCAGGCGACATAAAATGGAATATGATAGTAATCCGCCAATATAGCCACGCCGAGGGTCCCGATCTTATTTGCCACGTCACCATTGGCCGCTACCCTGTCTGTACCGACTATCACCAGGTCCACAAGACCCTGCGACATTACAAAGGCTGCCATATTATCCGTTATAGTGGTGACGTCTATCCCGGCCTGCATGAGCTCCCAGGCTGTAAGACGGGCCCCCTGGAGCAGGGGACGGCTTTCATCGGAATAGACCCGAAAACTGATCCCCCGCTCGTGTGCCAGGTACATCGGAGACGTGGCGGTCCCGTATTCTGAAGTCGCTAAACGTCCCGCGTTGCAGTGGGTCAGGATACCCGAACCCTCCTTGATTAAGAAAAGCCCGTGTTCACCAATGGCCTTGCAGAGTTGAATATCCTCCCGGTGAATGGCCTCGGCTTCGGCCCGGGCCACTTCATAGAGCTGCTTACCGTTTTCCGCGCTGCTGCGCTGAGCCTTTACAAGCATCCGGCGCAGAGCCCAGTTTAAATTGACCGCAGTCGGCCGCGCTGTATCGAGATAATCCGCCGTTTTTTTCATCACATCAAGAAAATCATCTCTGCCGAGATTTTTATATTCACGCAAGCCGATAAGCAAACCGTACGCCCCCGCAACCCCTATGGCCGGGGCGCCCCTCACCTTCAGGCTTTTGATCGATTCCCAGACCTGCTCGACGGTACTTTGTTTTTCCATGATAAGATGGTTTGGAAGGCGTGTTTGGTCCAGGATCGTTAAACTTTCGTCTTTCCACTGTATGCTTACAACACCCTTATCTTCAGCCATGCGATATTACCTCCGTTACGATTATAATCATACTACAGGAATGAAAGCTTACTGTGCAATCATATAAACCTGCGCTATTATTATGATTGACAGCACCATGTTTTTGTTTTAATATTACCATACATTTGTAATAATTGTAACAATTTACAGGATTCAGTTGTCCTATTAATACTATCTATAGCGGGGTTTTGGTATGGAAAGCAACACAGTGCAGTGTGTAGGATTTGATTGCGGTAACTCTTCAATCAGAACGGTTGTCGGACGGTACGATGGAAAGAGAATCACCTCTGAAGTAGTCCATCAGGTCCCGAACCAGGCGGTTACCATCAGGGACGTGAACTACTGGGATATCCTGAACATCTTCCAGGAAATGCAGAACGGGCTCCGAAAAGCCACGGCGAAATTCGGGAGAATTGACTCCGTAGGGATCTCTACCTGGGGTATAGATTTCGGTTTTTTAGGGACCTCCGGGCACCTCCTGAGTAATCCGCTCTGTTACAGGAATGAGTTCGGATTGCGCGGCATTGAAATGGTGGATGAGAAAACCAAAAAACGCCTGTTTGACCTGAGTGGAATCCAGAATCACCCTATGAACTCCCTCTACCAGCTGATGGGTATCAAGCAGTTGTTGCCGGAATACTATAAGAACGCAAAAGACGTCCTGTTTATACCCGATCTTCTCAATTATCTGTTCACCGGAGAAAAGGGGACTGAAAATACCATCGCGAGTACGTCCCAGCTTCTCGATATGCGCACCCATGATTACAACAGGGGAATTTTTGATTTGTGCGGTATTGACCGGGACCTTTTTCACCCGGTTATTTCTCATGGAGAAGAACGCGGCCGAATCACCCCTTCCCTTTCAAAACTTATGGAAGTGGAACAGATACCGTTTATTTCGGTTCCTTCCCATGACACGGCCTCAGCGGTAGTGTCCGTACCTGCCAGCAGCGATAATTTTATTTTTATCAGCAGCGGGACATGGTCCCTGATCGGGACCGAACTCCGGAATCCGATAATAAATGACACCGTTTTTGATATGAGCTTCGCCAATGAAGGCGGGGCCAATAAAACCATAACCCTCCTGAAAAATTCCGCGGGCATGCACATTCTGCAAAACCTCAAGCGGGAGATGGACCATGACCGTCAAACAGCCTGCACATGGGATGAGATAGTTGAAATGTCCAAGAAAGCAGGTATCAAGGTAGAATTGTACGATCCAAACAATACAAAACTTTTCAATCCCGTAAAGATGAATGAAGCTGTCGCGGCACTATCCGGTGAAACTGATATACAGAGGATTCTTGCTTCATCCTATATATCCCTTGCCTGCAGCTACCGCGAAGCCATCGAATGTCTCGAACGTATCAGCGGCAATGTCTTTGATTCAATTCATATCATAGGAGGAGGATCGAAAAATAACTATCTTAATCAGCTTACAGCAGATATCACCAAAAAACAGGTGATAGCCGGTCCGGAGGAAGCAACCTCTCTCGGCACCATCGCGATGCAGCTTCTCTATCATGATCCTTCTCAGACGCTCGCTTCTCTTCGGAATATCATCGCCCGGGCAGTACAGCCGAAAGTCTTTGAACCGGGTAAGGACTTTCCGGGGGATGATATCTATAACAGATATATTAAAAACAAGGATTATGAAAACTCACTGAGTTAACTGTTGGATACCGCGGAAGATCCATGTTGAGTATTCCTGGAGGTATAGGGATGGGAAAAAAATACTATGTCATCGGCAGTATCAATATGGATTTATCAGCCCTTGTTGAACGGTTCCCCGTGCCAGGTGAAACTGTTATGGGTTCTGCCTTTTTTACCTCTCCCGGAGGAAAGGGGGGAAATCAGGCCTGTGCTCTCGGGCGTCTCAACGCGCCTGTTCATATGGTCGGAAAGATAGGAGATGATCAATTCGGGCGGGAATATTCAAAGCACCTTCACGCCGAAGGAATAGACCTCTCGTATATCGGTACGGCCCAGGGTATTTCTACCGGAATTGCGGTGATCGAAGTGGACCAGAAAGGAGAAAACAGGATCGTCATCATCCCGGGTGCGAACGAATATGTGGATGAAGCCCTCGTAGAAAAAGTTACCGGAGATTTTAATTCCGACAGTATTGTGCTTCTTCAGCTGGAAGTTCCAATCCCTACTGTCCTTTATACACTCAAGGCCGCGAAGGAAAAATCCGCTCTTACAATCCTGGATCCGGCTCCCGCCGTAAGACTCCCTGAAGAAATCTATCCCTACGTTGATTTCATCACACCCAACAGCACAGAAATATCGGTACTCACACAGATGGAAACAGACAGTGATGAGCGGCTGCGAACAGCTGCGCATAAACTGCTCTCCCTGGGTGCCGGAACTGTTATCGTTAAACAGGGAGCCGACGGCGCCACTATTTTCCGTGAAGAATTTTCCCGTCATGTTCCGGGGTATACCGTGGATACAGTCGATACGACCGCGGCCGGGGATTCATTTAACGCGGGTTTTGCCTATGGATTGGGAGAGGGATACGAAATTCCGGAGGCCGTCAGGTTTGCTCACGCGGTCGCTGCATTGTCCACAGAAAAAATGGGCGCACAGACAGCGATGCCGACTATCGATAAGGTGCTTACACTCTTTCAGAGGGGACATTGATTCTTGTTTTTTATGCACTCCTTCACTCAGGAACTTCAAGATGTATCCGTGTTTTTTCCGTGTACTTTTCCTGCGTAAGATCGTTCTTGAGGGTATCTTCTTCGAAGAGGACAAAAGTATGAACTTCCCTATCCAGTACCATTGGAGCATAATGCCAGACCGAAGGGAGCAGTGTGATCGCGTCCCCCTGTTTTACCCTGACCGCCCTGATTGTATCTTTATCTACCATTTCCGGATTATCGGTATTCGAAAGAGCGATCACAAGAATGATGTCTCCTTCCACTGGTATCAAAGTCTCGGTAGAATTATCATGTTTCTCCAGCGAAGGACACAGAAGTTCCCTTTGCGGATATGACCGGACCACACCGATTGATGTCTTATCACACATGATCTCTCCAACAGATCCCCAGAAAGAGAAGTCTTTTCCTTCTGCTTCGGGAGCACGTTTTTCTACGGACAAAATCTTTCCATAAAGAGAAAAATCAAAATCTAGATATCCGCTGATTTGAATTTTTATATCATCCATACCCATCTCCTCTTAGAGTGTCTGAAAAAGAGGGGCACCGTACATCACATACAGCGTCCCTCTTTATTCAGAAGCGGCGGCATGAAAAGAAATGATTATGCCACCGCATCACTCAGTGAGTCACTCTTTGTCTGCCCTTTCAACGCAGCTTCATTCTGCTTCTTCAGCTGATACTGATCGATAATAACGGCCAGCACCACGACCATACCTTTTATAGTAGTCTGCCAGAATGAGGAAACCCCTACCATTACAAGACCATCATTCAATACACCCAGGATAAGGGCCCCCACTATGGAACCGCTTATCGTACCCCGTCCTCCGCTCAGAGAAGTACCTCCCAGAACGACTGCCGCAATTGCTGTAAGCTCAAAAGTATCTCCGGTTGCAGGGTGCGATGCCACCAACTGTGATGCCAGAATTAATCCCACGAGGGCAGCCGTAAAACCGGAAAACATATAAGTAGCCGTTTTTACCCTGTTTACCCTGATACCTGAGAGAACCGCCGCGTCCTCATTACCGCCGACGGCATACACATGACGGCCGGATGGTGTCTTCTTCATTACATAGGCGGTGATTACTGCCAGAATTATCGCGAGCCATACCAATAGCGGAATACCGAGTATTGTGCCCGCTCCCAGGAATGGGAAACCGGTGTTTCCAAGCTCCGCCTTTCCTATCAAATTGGGAAATGTTTTCCCGCCGGAACGGAGCATGGCCAAACCGCGGGCCATGTACATCATACCTAAAGTGGCTATAAATGGAGCGACACCAAGCTTCGTAACGAATAATCCGCTGACCGCCCCTAACAGTACCCCGATCAGCAGGACCAGAAGGATTATCATGGGAGTGTGAAAATACACTACTATCCCAAACACAGGCAGCCTCAAACCTTCCACAATCAAACCGCCGGCAAGCATACCGCACAGACCTGCAATCGAACCTACGGAAAGGTCGATACCGCCGCCTACTATTACAAAGGTCATTCCTATCGCGATAATCGCCCAGATAGCCGAATGTTTCAACATTGCGATTATATTCGCCATAGACAGAAAATTAGGCGCAATAAAACTGAATACCAGTAAAACCGCGAACAATGCAATTAATGTGCGCAGTTTCAATATAAGCATACCAACGGAGAATTTGGGGTCCGTTCTTCTTTTCATTTCAGTCGACATATATTTTTCTCCTAACCTTCATCCTTTAAGCTTTCACGGTTATACCATGGCCGATTTCTGATGCTTTTCTGATTTTTTCCTCTGTCGCTTCGGAACGGTCAAACTCTCCGGTTATATTCCCTTTTGACAGAACAAGTATACGGTCAGACATGGAAAAGATTTCCTCCAGTTCGGAAGAAACAAATACTACTCCGAATTTATCCCTGGCCAGATTACTCATGATTTCAAACACATCTGATTTTGCCCCGACATCGATACCTCTTGTAGGCTCGTCCATCAGAAGGACTTTGGGCTTTGTGAGCAAGCCCTTGCCGATGACCACCTTCTGCTGGTTTCCACCGCTGAGGGCATTTATGGATATGTGAGGAGAGGCCACCTTAATTGCCATCTCTTCTACCATTTCACTCACCAGATTATCTTCTAAGCGCTTGATGATATGAAAACCCTTTACATACCTGATGATGCTGGCCATGCTCAGGTTTTTTCCAACGGAGAGGTTTAAAAACAAACCTTCCCGCTGTCTCTCCTCCGGGATGAGAACAAGACCTTTTTGTATACGCTGTTTTGTATCCAGCTTATCCAGCCGCTCCTTCTCCAGCCATACTTTACCTTCCGCCTTATCACATATGCCCATCATACTTTCCAGCAGCTCGGTTCTGCCTGCGCCCATCAATCCATAAATACCCAGTATTTCGCCTTCCCGAACTGTAAAAGACACATTTTCGAGGGTAAACCCGCCGCCAAACCTTGGCAGTGTCATACCCTCCACCCTCAACAACTCTTTTCCCGTATCGTGTGCCTGACCGCTGAAGAACTTTTTCGGGTCCCTCCCTACCATTTTCTGGATTATTTCAGACATCTCTATCCCGGCTACCCGGCAGCAGTCGATCAATTTTGCGTCCCTCAGAATTGTAATGTAATCCCCTATTTCTTTCACCTCTTCGAGACGATGTGAGATATAGACGATTGCCACACCCTGCTGTTTGAGCTCCTGTATTACCTTGAAAAGTACCCGTACTTCCTGAACACTGAGTGAGGAGGTCGGTTCATCCATGATAAGAATCTTCGGTTCATCAATCATCGTCTTGGCAATTTCTACTATCTGCTGCTGTCCGAGACGCAGATCTCTTACCAATGTAGAAGGATTTATATCCTGCCCCAGCCTCTTCAAGACCTCCCGGGCCCTTTCTGCCTGGGCATGGTGATCGATATGGACGGAACCATACTTTTTCAGTTCCTTGTTCATAAAGATATTTTCAGCTACATCGAGGTCTGAAAAGAGGTTCAGTTCCTGGTGAACGATTCCAATCCCCTTTTTTGCCGCTTCCCGTGTTGAACTGAAGCTGACCTCTTCAACTTCTCCGTTTTCCTTATACATATGCAGGGAGCCCGCGGTTGGCTGTTCAATTCCCGCGATTATTTTCATAAGTGTCGATTTGCCAGCCCCGTTTTCACCCACCAGGACATTTATTTTCCCCCGGTATATCCTGAATTCTACATTCTGAAGAGCGGTCGTGCCTGGGAAGACTTTCGTTATATCCCTTGCTTCCATGGCAAGGTCAGCTGTGCCGTCACTCATATCAGCCCCCGCTTCCATCTGCCGTTTCGACGACTTTTATCTCAACAGGTGTGATCACTATATCTTCCAGCAACTCATCTTCTTCAAGCTTGAAGGCCCCGTAAAAACTGATCTTTTTATTTTCGATTTGTTCCAGATCAAGAGGCTCAATTACTTCTTTCTTCATCCTCAGGTTCAGCTCATCAGCGAGACTGGCAAACTGCAGCTGGTTCCCTACATCCGTGAAACTGATAAAATCCACGGAATCCCTGATGGCGGTTTTTTTAATAACCGGTCCAACCTGAATAACAATATCCTTTGTTCCATCCGCAGGCATAAGATCAATTAAAAGTTTACCATTCATGGAGCTGTCATCATACTCGAGAACAAACGCTTCACCCTTTACCTTAAAAGCAATCCAGGTACCGCCGGTCTTTTTCATTTTCCCGTACTTCTGACTTGCGGCGTCTTTGTCTTCTTCCAGAGCCTTCAGGAGCTCCGTAATTTCTACGGCGCTTTCTTTGAACGCTGGTAATAATTTCGCATCCCAAACAGAATCAACATATTCCACCGGATCGAAGGCCTTCCCGCTTTTTGTCCAGGTGGAGTATTCATCTGTTTTTTTATTCTTATCAATATCGCTGATTTTTCGTATGGTACAAGAACCCATGAAAAAGGCAAAGATCACAAGGATAATCATTATCCGCGCTATGCTTTTGTTCGAACGTATCATATTTTATTCTCCAGGTCTGAAGTGTGATCCTGATTTATTAGAAGCCCGGTCTTTTTATGGACCGGGCTTCTGATGATAATCATGAAAATTTACTTAATCTTTTTGAAGCCTCTCCACTGATCGGCGTTCGCGGGAGTGATAAGAAAACAATCATTAAGGATCTTTTCCTCACTCATACCAGTTGAACCGGTTTTGATGTACTTATCAGCCAGTTGAACAGCCATTTCCGCGTTCAGCGCGTTTGGCTGCATAACAGTACCATCGATTTTGCCCTGCATGATTGAATCAAGCACATTGTCATTTCCGTCAAAGCCCATAACAATGATATCACCTTTTCCGGCAGCATCTATGGCAGCCTGAGCACCGAGAGCCATAGTATCATTACCGCAAATGATTCCATTCACGTCAGGATTGGCCTGTAAAATTGATTCGATATCTGAGTATGCTTCGGTCTGACTCCAGTTCGCGGTCTCACGTGCCGCCATCTTCATGGTGCTGTACTGGTCAATTATATTGTGGAATCCTTTCGAACGTACGCCGGCATTGGTGTCGGACTCTTTTCCAACCAGTTCCACATATTTTCCCTTTTCACCCATGAGTTTTACAAATTCCTCAGCGCCGAGTTTCGCACCCTGAAAATTATTTGAAATGAGCTGCGCCTTTGCAATTCCTGTTGCATTGATTTCACGGTCCATGCAGAACACAGGAATACCCGCGGCGTCAGCTCTTTTCAGGTTGTTAGGGGAAGCATCCGCATTCGCTATGTCGATGATTATTGCCGATGCTTTTCGCGCTATTGCAGTATCGATCAGATCGCCTTCCTGCTTCGGGTCGTCACCATGTACAGCAAGCAGTGTCTCATATCCAAGACTTTCAGCCATTGCCTTGGCAGCATCCGCTTCCGCCGTGAAGAAGGTATTGTCCTTATCAGGTGTGATTATGACCATCAGTTTGGCAGCCCCTTCAGCTTCACCCTCCTGCTGTCCACCGCTGAATACCATAGCGGCAGGAAGCAGTAAAATTACAAGAACCAGCACGGTAAGTTTCTTACTCATAACTCCTCCTTTACAAATTAAAAAAATTAACACATACAACGTATATGTCATTGCAGATTTTTCGCTTTGAAAGCGATTTCATTTATGGTGTAAGTTTACCATAGCATACGGCTTTGTCAAGAATTTCTTCAAGTTTGTTCGTGTATATTTGTGAACCTTCACAGATATATGTTGCATTTGTTACATATATTGGCATCCCGCTATAACATCCTCTATGAAATCGATTGCATTTCAACCGCCTGAGAGCCGAAGACCGGTTCAATCAGCAATGAAATTTACGGCGTATAGTCCTGGAAGCAAGGAGTATGTTCATAGATCCATCCATAGACCTTCTTTATTACCAATTTTATAATAACAGGAGGTTTTTGCAAGTTTTCAAACATTTATTTACCGGATTTACGAAAAAATATTACTCTTCACCTTTTTCGAAAATCTCAATTTTAAATCCCTCACCTGCCGAAAGATCTATACAGCTCCGATATGCACAGCCAGGCCCATGGCGATGCCCTCTTCCGCAAAAGGCACGCACGCCTCTTTCGGCATATTCTTCTCTTCACTGAGCTGATAATCCATACCCAGACCGCTGTATTTCCCCGCGCCAAGTCTGTGGAAAGGCAGGAGTTCCACTTCATGTACCCCGGTTTTATTCCTCAGGAAGGAAAATATTCTTTTCTGTATTTCCATGTTGTCATTTACACCGGGAATAACGGGAATCCGAACGATTATATTTTCAAAATTCGAGCTCAGAGTAACGAGGTTGTCCAGGATCCTTTCGTTCGAGACTCCCGTATACCGGGCATGCTCATCCGGATCGATGTGTTTTATATCAAAAAATATCATGTTCAGAAAGGGGATGATTCTTTTAAAAACTTCCCATTTCGCATGTCCCGCTGTTTCGAGGGCGGTATGTATCCCTGCGCGGGAACATTTCTTTGACAGCTCCTCCAATCCCGCAGGCTGAAGCAAAGGCTCGCCTCCGGAAAAAGTCACTCCCCCATCGGATTCTTTATAATAGGACTTGTCCTTCATGATTTCCCGCATCAGCGAGTCTACAGTATAAGAAACTCCGGCAATTTTACGGGCATCATAAAAACAGGCATCCACACAGGCGCCGCAGGCTGTGCATCTGTCATGCAGGGTAAGAAATCCCCTCTCCGGATCATGTATTACCGCATTGCAGGGGCAGGCGGAAATACATCTGCCGCAGCTTGAACACTTCTTCCGGTAGTACATCACCTGTTTTTTCATGAGCTGTGATTCCGGATTCTGGCACCAGGCGCAGCGCAGATTACAGCCCTTGAAAAATATGACGGTGCGTATTCCAGGGCCGTCTTTTGTGGCATAGCGCTCAATATCAAAAATATGTATTGCTGTTTCCAGCCTGTTTTCCCTGTCCATAGTATTCGACATAGCCCTTCCCTATATGGTCTTGGGATCAAAATCGCTCAGAGAAGGACCGGCAAGTATCTTATGGTTTATATCCACATTGCTTCTAAACTGCGCGATTCTCTCGGCAGAAGACGCGTTATGCGCCGGTTGTTCCAGGGTAGTCTCGCCAGTCGAGACTATACCATAACCCGAGATCACACAGCAGCCCTTGTACCATCTCAGCATGTTCAGCATCGGATTTTCCGGGGAAGGATCACAGGCTGTGTGAAAATCAACCAGTCCTAATCTTGGATTCAGATAGATCGCCTCCGCATCTATTGGAGTCACTACCGGATGATCGTCGGGAGAATAAGGAATATTGGTGTCCTTCTCATACAGAACATCCTCACCATATTTCTCTGCCAGAGTGGCCATCCCTTCCGAGACCGCCATAGGATTCATTGTGATCATACAGGTATTGTGATTCATATTATTGTAGACAAGCTTATGGATCTGGAGATCGAGGTTATCATTCTCTGCCGGTTTTATTTTGAGCCTGTACAGGGGAAAGTCCATATTTTCAGGAACCGCAGACATGGGGCAATAAATCATTTCACTCGCGGTAATCCTCTGACTCATCGAACCTGTACCATACGCGCTGAGCTGCATATTGTAGTTATAATTCAGCCGCTGTGTAAAATCGAAAATGAACGACTCATCATCTATATCACGGTGCGTCAGATTCTCAACTTCAAGGAAATGCGGTGAATGTCTGTAAAAACGTTCGGGCCCCAGCTCATGTATTCGGCTGAGCAGAGGTACAACTTCCACTCCCCGCCTTCTTAAATTCAATATCAAAGTAGAGCTAATCTCTATCGCGGACAAGCGGTACAAGCCGTCCTCCAGAGATTCACCCCTCCCGAAAGGTCCATGACCTCTTACAATTGTGAGTTTGTTGTCCGAAAGATATGTGGGAAGCCGTTCCTCCATTTCAGGAGATCCCACCGGCTGCACATAACTTCCTACGAGAACACCTCCCACTACAAAAGATCCGAAAAAATCCACCGGGTGGTAGAGAAACTCTTCTCTACCTTTTTCATCCTCTCCGACATACTTTGTAAAAAGCTGCTTCTCCTTTGTGTCGAATGATATGGTTGTTGTACTGATGCCGTGACCGTGTACAACCGCCATGCTTTTCGGCAGAGAAAGGATTTTTCTGTGGTTATTCGATTCCGTTGAACCGCGTGTATCGCCCCAACTTACTTCGGAGAACCTGACGGGAACTATGTCTTTCGGAACCAGGGCGCCGATTTGTGAACCGGCGGCAGTGATAAAGAAGTAATCATCGTCCTGAGGATCACGCATTGACAGATTTCCGCTGTGTGTGTTGTTTGCGTTTACCCGCCCCAGCGCGGCCCCTACGACCCTCATTTTCTGATACGCCTGTTCGAGTGTACGTGGGTCCATTCTATTATCTCCTTACCTCTGTATTGGAAGAAACAAACTCAGCCAATTCAAGTTTTTCCAGGATGTCATTACCAGGCTGCCCGTGCCGGTCCCAACCCATGGCGCTGTAATATTCCTGATGCATCTTTTCAAAAGCCTGCCGGCTGCATACCATCTGCTTTCCGTCTACTTCCACCGACTGGCTGTAAAACCTTTCGGGGAGCCAGTCATCCTGGGCTGTCTTCCCGCACATCACATTAAACAGCCGTTCCAGGGTGAAAACCCGGTGTCCAAGTTTCTGGAGCATACCCGCGTTATATTTCAGACCGGTAACCGCGTTCAGAAGGTTCGCGTAATCGTCCAGTCCTATGGAGAAAGAAGTATACATGCAGGCACAGATCGTATCATAAATGGTATTTCGAAAAGCGGCGTTTTTGAGGGTAAGAGGTGTCCCTTCAATTCGATCACCAGGCCATTCTCCATAACCTCCGGCATACGTCTGTGCCACCATATATCCCCCTTCCAGGTGACATCCTCCCCGGTTACTCATTTCATAACTCAAGGCCTGACTGAATGAGGCCCTCGGATCGTATGCGGGGAGTTCCTGGCCTTTTACGGTCATAGACAGCTCAGGATGGCCATACCTGCTGCAGAAACGATAACTGCCTTCGGCCAGGTATTCGCCGATTCCCTGCCGCAGCCCGATTTTCCCGATAAGCGGCAGCAGTACTTCCGAATTACCAAACACCGGTTCGCCTATCTCATCAAGCAGACCGGAGACATCAGACATAAACATCCGTTCTTTTTTATTCAGATCGGTTTTGCTCCTGCATGTCTCATATAAATCAAAAAGTGCTCCTATAGTTGAGCCAAGACTGATGGTATCCATACCCATTCTATTGGCGGCGTAATTTGCCCTGGTTATAAGCGGAAGATCATAGATCGAAAGATTAGCTCCCAGCAAAGTAACAGTCTCAAACTCCGGACCTTCACCCGCGTCGATCAGTGCACCATCTCCGTCATACACTTTTGTCTCGCGTTTACACGCGACGGGACAGTTAAAGCAGGTCCCTTTTTTCACAGTCACCCTCGGCTGCCCTTCTTCAGCTATCCGATCATATCTTCGCAGCGCCTCTCCGTTGATTCGGGAAATTGAATCCGCGTCATGCCGGTTATCGCGCATATTGTTGTGCGGAAGCTGATCGTGACTATGTACCATTCCAAGCAGACCG
>Ga0272442_10008526_pt1 | contig 12969 bp, 9 predicted proteins | sample SSMForm2O_FD_200262 | JGI IMG/M metagenome (GOLD analysis project Ga0272442, IMG submission 200262) | Marine sediment archaeal communities from Little Sippewissett salt marsh, Falmouth, MA, United States - SSM-Form-2O | ecosystem: Environmental > Aquatic > Marine > Wetlands > Sediment ...
GCAATTCATTGCATTAGATTCTGAACATTATGCTCAATTATTCGCTGCCGATATCATTGAAGTAATCGAAAGGTTGTCTGAATTCCCTGAATCTGGTCGTACGGTACCCGAAGTACATATGAATGAAATCAGAGAAGTCCTATTTGGAAATTATCGCATTATTTATAGATAGAACAAGGACATAGTAGAAATTCTCACCATATATCATGGATCACGAATCCTCGATCCAAAAAAATTGAATTGATGATATTCTTCCAAATAAAAAGCCTCTCTTGGTGAGAGGCTTTTTATTTAAAATTTGTGGGCGATACTGGACTCTCTTCAATAATTAATAGATATTATAACTTGATGCGCCATCGGCGTAGAACCAGTGACCTCCTGCTTGTAAGGCAAACCATTTCCCTTGTAGTTATTGGGACTTACAGCAATTCAGTAGACGTTTTCAGTTGACGTTTTTATTGTAGAATTTTGTCCTTGAAATTGCTATCTGGGTATGTTAACTTATAAATTATGCCAGCTACTAGTTATTAATGGTGCATAGTATTAACTAAATTTGATATTTTTTTTGCTCCAAAGGATAAAGAATTAATGAATTCTCCAATCCAATATCATTATGGTAAATTTCCTCCTGAAAATATAGATTGGTCTCGTCTTATTCCTTTAATCGGTCCTGCTAATGCTGCTATAGCAAGATACGATGGAAATCTATCAGCTATTCCGAACGCTTCCGTATTATTAACTCCTCTTATCACACAGGAAGCAGTTCTTTCATCAAGAATTGAAGGAACTCAGGCAACTATGGGAGAAGTTCTTGAATTCGAAGCAGAATATGAATCAAGAGCAATTCCACAAAAAAGAAAAGATGACATATATGAAGTCTTAAATTATCGAAAAGCAATGCGTCATGCAGTTGAACTATTAGACAAATTGCCTTTGTGCCAACGTATTATTAAAGAGGCTCATCGTATACTACTAACTGGTGTTCGAGGTTCTGGTAAGGCTCCAGGTGCTTACCGAAAGATTCCAAACTGGATAGGACCACTCGGTTGCACAATTGAAGAAGCCAAATTTGTGCCTATATCAGCTGAATATCTGCTCAATGGAATGAATAAATGGGAAAAATATATTCATACTGAAAGTCCAGACAAATTAGTTCAACTTGCAATTATTCATGCAGAATTCGAAGCACTTCACCCTTTTTTAGATGGAAATGGCCGATTAGGACGGATGTTTATACCATTATTTATGAATACAACTGGGCTGATTCATGCACCTATGTTTTACATAAGTGCATATTTTGAAAAAAATCGTGATGAATATTATGAACGTCTCTTATCTATATCAAGAGATGATAACTGGACAGGATGGTGTGAATTTTTTCTTAATGCGCTAATACATCAAGCACAAGAAAATCATATTAAAACTTCAAAAATTTTAAACTTGTATGAAGTTAAAAAAAATCAATTGGTTAAACTAACGCATTCACAATACTCCATTCATGTGCTTGATTTTATATTTTCACGTCTAATATTTAAATCCTCTGACTTTACGGGAATTAGTGAAATTCCGACCCCAACTGCAAAGAGAATCCTTAGGATTTTAAGAGATAATGATCTTTTTACAATACTACGTGAATCAAAGGGGCGCCAAGCAGCCATTTTCGCTTTCTCTGAATTAATCAATATTGTCGAAGGTGAAGATTTGTTTTAGGGATCATCGTTGATCCAAATACTCATTTGTGGATCATCTTTTGCTGTTTATGATCCATTAAATATTTTGAATATAATTTATTAGACACAAAAAAATTGTCTATTTTCCCCTTGTTCCCGGTCTTCGAGACTGTGTGAAAACAGACAATGATCCGTCTTTCTTTATCAGTATAAGAACTGATGTATTAAATATTTCATCAAAAAGATGGAAAAACTACGCGAAATGAGGAGGGCTCAGCCCTCCAAAATAGTACGTTGGCGAACTAACATGGTCGAACCAGGGATTGCGGAATCACTCAACCCTTTCCAAAGAAAAAGGCCCCAAATAAGGGGCCATTTTCTTTAGTGTGGGCGATACTGGATTGACCGTCTCACAAAAAAATGTGAGACGGTCCCATGTAAGGACAGGGTATCATATGCGTCCGCCTCAGGCGGACTAACATAGTCGAACATTGGTTCTTCGTCCATATCACAACAAAACAGGGAGCCCAAGGGCTCCCTGTTTTGTTGTGGGCGATACTGGACTCGAACCAGTGACCTCCTGCTTGTAAGGCAGGCGCGCTAAACCAACTGTGCCAATCGCCCTTTTATTGTCAAAATTTAATTAAATGAATCTCCTTCTTGAACCAGTGACCTTCCCGATTGTAAATCGGGACGCGCTAAATCCCGCCTGCGGCGGACCAGGTTATAATATGATTTAATTATTGAAGGCAACTGTACCCGCCAAAGGCGGATCAAATTATTATATTTTATAATAAATGAAGACCAATCGCCCTGATTTATTATTATTCTTCCGTGGCCGGTTCTGCTTCTTTTTTGTTTTGACCGTTCTTCTTCCTGTAATACAAAATGGCCACCGGAATCACCACAAGATAGCCCAGCACCAGCAGAATGGGGGCCAGTGTCAGAGATAGAAAACTGTCCCACGGGGGTTGTGCCAGAGCGATGTAACCGGCAGCAATCAGCCCCAGACCGATCAGAAAAAGAACATAATTTTCCTTGCTGAAAGGCAGGCTTTCCTTCTTTACCGTTCTCGCATGCTGACCTTTTCTTTTATTCGCCATACAACCTCCAGATAAGCCTTGTAAATATAAGAAAGCACCGCCGTATTGTCAAGCCCAAAGCATGGAAAAGCGTATCACGCCCGATCGTCATCCGGCGACCACTGCGGCCAGTTCTCTGGCCTGCGGGAACAGGCCGAAAATACCGCCTGTGTGAATGAAAAGTATCTTCTGTCCCTTCTTAAAACGCCCGGCACGAATCTCTTCCTGAATGGCGAACATGGCTTTTCCCGTATAAACCGGGTCCAACACAATGCCTTCCATGCGGGCCACTTCCGCAATAATCCATAGCACTTCTTCCGAAGCCTGCGCATACCCTTTCCCCACATACCCGTCGATCACTGTAATGTCTTCCCTGCCAATATCGATGGGCCAGTGCCGGTCGTGGATCATTCCGTGCAGTACACCGTGGATCCGGCTCTGAAAATGTTCCGCGGTCCGGCAGACATTGATACCCACCGGCATGGTATTCAATCCGAGCAGATGGGTGCCCAGAATCAGTCCGCCCAGCGTGCCGCCCGATCCGGTGGCTGTCACAATATAATCCATGGTAAGCTGCATAATGTCGAGCTGCCCGGCGATTTCCTGGGCGGCGTGTACATACCCCCAGTATCCGAGATCATAGGAAGCGCCTTCAGGTATGACATATGGTCTGTGGCCTTTTCTCTCCAGGGATCGCCTGATGTCCACCATACGCTCATTCACAATTTCATACTCTTCTTCCGATACCCACTGTATATCCGCTCCGGCCAGCTTGTCCAGCAGAAGATTGCCCTGCACTGTTTGAGGCTCCTGCCCCCGCAGAACCAGTACGGAATGCATCCCCAGCATGGCCGCCACCAGAGCGGTTGCCCGGGCATGATTCGATTGAATCCCTCCGCAGGTAATCAATGTATCAGCACCTTTTGCTTTGGCATCCGCTGCCACAAAAGCCAGTTTACGGATTTTATTCCCGGACACTGCACAGCCCGTCAGATCATCCCGCTTGATATATATTTCGGGGCCGCCCCATGCCTTTGAAAAATGGTTCAGCCTCTGAATCGGTGTGGGCAGATTGGCCAGAGGGAGGGATTTGGGAAATCGCAAGCTCATATTTCAATCCGAAGTAAGTATATCGATGTATTTTTAAAAATAATAAAACCTGAAACAGCAAACAAGGTAAAAAATTTGAAATTCCGGAATTGCTTTGATTGCGTCTCTCAAAATAAATAACGGGGTGTCTCTCCATCAGGAGAACGCACCCCGTATATAGTCATAATCAGCGTGCCGCAGCAAACATCCATCACGGGAACCGGCTGTGCGTCCAGGACGCCAGGGCACGCATGTGCCGACCGGTTCGAGGATCGATCACTGACCCGGATCCAGTGCCCGGTCACCTCCGTCACTCATTCATCCACCTTCTCTGGTTCCATGAAGGGGCTGCCGGATACCCTGATCAGAAAAATATCCCCTTCATCCACACTGCTTTTGATGTTGGCACTGCCGTCTCCCAGCTTGCCGGACAGAACCGAACGGTCATCGTTCCTCCGGACCGGCAGATCAAAATCCGTATCAATATGTCCTTCCTCGGTCAGCAAATCCAGGTCCGCATTCGCAAAATCGGAAAGGCGTATATGCACATCTCCCTCATCCGCAGCATAACGGTATCGGCCATTACGTTCCGGGGGGATATCCACATCAATGGTTCCCTCATCGGTTTGAAGAACGGCACTGCCTGCATTCACATTTCTCGTCACAATGCGGCCTTCATCGGTACGAATATCCATCGTACTCAGGATACTGTTTTCCACATGAATATCGCCTTCATCGGACCTGATTTTCAACTCGGCTTTATGCCGGGAACCCAGATGATCCAGATACAAATCGCCTTCATCCACACGGATATAAATAATCTCCGCATCCAGCGAATGAATATCCACATCACCTTCATCAACCTCCAGATAAAGTGCATTCTTGAGTCCGGAAAGATTGATATCGCCTTCATCACAGTGAACTTCCAGCCTGACCATATCAGGAACCATCAGGACATAGTCGATGGATCCGGTTCGCCAGGTCTCGTCCGTCCAGAAGTCTCCGTCAAAAATGTCAAAAAAATTGAAGTTGCGTTTTTTATAAAAATCCTGTTCCCGGATAACGAGCAGGTCACTGCTTTCTTCAAATTCAACCTGCATTCTTTTCAGGATATCACGGGCCCGTTCCGGGGATCGCGCCCAGACACGCCGCGTCATATTGACCTGCACGGAATCCCTGTCCCACACCTGAACCTCGATATTCCCTTCGTCGCCATACAGCTTGACTGTCCCGTTTTTTGAAATATAAAATGTCTGTGTTTCCTGTTCTTTGTATTGTGATGCAAGGGATGTCTGTGTGACAGCCAGCACGACAAACGTCAACATCCTCCACCATAATTTTCTGTTCATCCTTGCCTCCCTTCAACGATTCCCTTCGGACCGGCGTCAATCCCTGTCAATGGTCAGCTCTCCCAGGCCGGGAGTCACACGCAGGGAAAACCGGTCCTTGGCGCCTTCATAATTTTCAGAATAATAATATCGCCCATGCTTGTAAAAATCGAGATCAATATTCTTCTGTGAAAGGAATCCGAGTCCGCCGCCGATACTCATGCGAATCCCCTTGTCTCCCGGGACAAGAATAGAGGCTTCGCCGATATCCAGATCCACCCTGGCACGGCTGTCTTCCAGCAGATCACCGGTGAAATCAATTGAAATTTCACCGATGCCGCCGTTGATATCTGCTGTCTGAAACCTGGCATTGCCCATTTTCCTGAAAACAGCTTCTCCGACCTTGGCATCGATATCCATGTAATCCATGGTTATCTGATTGGGCTGATCAAAATCAACACGGGCTTCACCGGCCCAGAATGACAGGCTGAATTCCTGTATTCTGAGGCCACCCAGGCTCATTGAGAGTTCCCCTGCTTTCATTCTCGTATCAAGAATCAGTGTGGCGCCGGCCGGCAGCCCCAGTTCTATGTCCACAGGAGACCGGTTGCATTCATCGTCTCTTTCGCGCGGCCATTTATGCCAGCTTCTCTTGTCCAGTGTTATCTTCAGTCTGTTTTTCTCCTCCCGGTAATCCACATCCAGCCTGAAATGGGAGGGGATGTATTCCGCGTTTACAGACACTTCCCGGTCAGCACTGCTCCTGTGAACGCGCAGCTCACCCACATCCACATCAATAATCAGCATCAGCGGCTCATCTCCTGAAATTGTATAGGTCTGCTCGAATTGCTCGTACTCATATGTCTCCGCGGAAAGGACTGCCGCAAAAAGAATTAACAGACAAATCATACCCGCATTGAAAATCTTCATGATTTCGCTCCTCTGGTAATGATACAAATACGGGACATCATGATCATTCTTCATCCATAATGACTTCCGCATCGCGTATTCGCCCCCTGACTTGACTCTCGCCGGCCAGTATCAGCTCTACCCGCAGGTCTTCATTCTTCACAATGACATTTCCTTCGACGACGGACATACCGTCGATTCTGATCCTGAGGGGGCGGGTTCGGTTGGATTCTCCTTTGCTGTCACGGATAATAATGTCCCCGTGAACCACACTGCGCTCGGACAACTGGATATCTCCGTTATAGGATGTCACATCACGCCGGACCTCGGTACCGTTTACCCGGATGGATCCGTTCACAGTATTGATATCACCGTTCACCATCACCCCGTTCCGAGCGTTTATCCCGCCGTTGACCGACTCGACGTCTCCCTGCACGTCCACATTGCTCTCGAGATCGATATCACCGTTTACGGATTGCAGGCTTCTCACAATGGCGTTTTCCATAACATAGATACGGCCGTTTACAGAACGGCAGGAGCCTGTGACCCGCCCGCCCGGCCCGACACGGATATTGCCGTTGATGGTCATCAGGCTTCCGGAGGCCTGCTTCCCCTCCCGGATACGGATATCACCATTCACTTTGATACGGCATCCGCAGATAACAAGAACCGTCAGACACAGGAAAACAAGCCACGCGCGAAACATCTGATTTCCTTGTATGTTATGACTTTTCATACTGCAATCTCCCTTCCCTGGAATAGCCGCCAACTATATCATATACGGATATCATTTGAAAAGGTTACTTCATTCAACGGAAGGTTTCCCTCCCTAAAAAGTCCTGTTAATCCGGAAATAAAAGGCATACGGTTTTTGTCCGGTATCCGTTCGCCTGGCAACCTCAAAGCGGATATGACCGCTGCGGCTTCCAAGGGCGATCCCGATATCATGTTTCAATTTGGAAATATGATACGCATCAAATCCCTTGAACATACTGCCATTCCCGGAAGAATCATCCACCCACCCGATATCAGTAAAAAGAATCAGGTTGAAAAATTCAAATATGCCCAATCCCAGATCATCCAGAGAATTTTGACTCCCCAGACGGTACTCGATTTGTCCCAGCATCATCCTGTTCCCGCCGGGTTTCATGGGTCCGTCCGGAAATGCCTTGAACGGAAATCCGCGAAGCGTGCCCACACCACCCAGATAAAACCGCTTGTGCCAGGGTACTGTCCCCTGGGTGGTGCCGATTCTGATTCTGAAATCAATTCCGGTTCCCATCCCCAACGGCTGATAGAGACGGGTGTCGAGAACAATCCGGTTATAGTCAAAATCCCCTCCCCATTCATCACCACTCCGTTCCGCATCCAGACGGACAAACCATCCGCGAGTCGTTTCTGTTTTGCTGTTGCGTGTGTCATACTCGATATAGCCGCGGATACCGCGTCCCTCTCCGGCGGACATGGCCGGATTCTCCCGGAAATTCTTGTTTTTTCCGAACAGAGACCAGTTGGTATTCTTCGCCACGGAATCGATTTCTTCGATATAATAGGATGCCATTATCCTTGTGGATTCTCCGGAACCGAATGTCACATATCCGCATGTTCCCTCGCTCAGGTAATAATCATAAAAATCCTCACGCAGGAAAAAGGCCGCCAGAGAATTCTCATCCACAGGCATGGTCCAGCTTTCCATGGGTTCAATCAGCCGGTGATGCATGGCGCCGATGGCAATACGGTTAATTTTGCCGAATCCTTTTTCAAAGGCCAGACGGTGCTCCAGCTCTTTTGCCTGAAACGCATATCCTGCAGAACCATAGACAAACGGACGTTCCGGATTATGCTGAATCCAGTAATCTCTCAGCAGCCGGACACCAATATAAGCGCCTTCCACACGGTTGTACCGCACATCCGGTTCTGTCCGGTCCGGCTTGTCGAAATCCTCCCAGTCATCCTCCCAGTCATCTTCCCAGTCATCCTCCCAGTCAACACCCTGGCTTCTCCCGGCCAGCACTTTCCAGTCCCAGAATGCTTCAGCAACCGGTTTCACGACCGGTCCGGCATGACCAGCCGGAGTTGCATCTCCCGCTTCTGCATGAATCATGAAAACCGGCCAAACGGTCAGCATCATGAAGAGGCCAGGAAAAAGAATCCGTATCACTTTTTGGCAATTGATTGACATATTATCCTCCGATCATATTCTTGTCGAGATATCTGGTGATTGTCTTCAGGAAGCATCAGGCAATCCCCGTGCCATGGATGGCCGTCACAGCGGTGAAGCGATATAAAAAACTGTTTTTAATATAGTAAAAAAGAGAAACGAAGAATGATTTACAGGATGTTTACAGACTGGCTATCATATGAACTGTGTTATTTTTACACACACCCCCGTTTAAGGTGTGGTAAAATGAAACACCCTTTATCTATTTAATACCGTGGTATTTCAGTTTGCGGTGAAGGTTGGCCCTGTCCGTCTTTAAAATGCGGGCCATCCGGGATACATTGCCCCCGCACTCCCGATGGCATTGTGCAAGCAGTGATTTTTCATAGCGGTTCACAAGATTTTTCAGAGAATTCTCATCGCCCCCGTCAAAGTCCCTGACTGCAGCAGACAATGACCTGCCGCCGCCTGCCGCCGGAAAATGCATACGCACCATATCTCCGTTGATCACATCCCCTTCGCCCATGATGACCAGTCGTTCCACAAAATTACGCAGTTCGCGCACATTGCCCGGCCAGTCATATTCCTGCAGGGCGGTCAGGGCCGACTGATCCCACAAACGCAGGCCCTGGCCGCTGCGATGTGTCAGTTTTTCCAGAAAATACTGGGCCAGAAGCGGAATGTCCTCTCTTCTGGAACGCAGCGGAGGGACATCCAGCAGAATGACATTCAGCCGATAATAAAGATCTTCGCGAAATGTATTTTCCTCAATGCACTTGACCAGGTTTTTATTGGTGGCGGTAATAATTCGTATGTCGAAATGATACGGCCTGTCCCCTCCCAGCCGGATGGCTTCGTTCTCTTCCAGGACACGCAGCAGTTTGGCCTGAACCTCCAGCGTCATATCCCCGATTTCATCGAGAAAAAGCGTGCCGTTGTCCGCCAGTTCAAAACGGCCCGGCTTCCTTTTCATGGCACCGGTAAACGCGCCTTTTTCATATCCGAACAACTCGCTTTCCACCAGGTCTTTCGGCAGGGCGGCGCAGTTCAGGCTGATAAACGGCCGGTGATGGCGATGGCTTAGATGATGCACGGCGCGGGCGACCAGTTCCTTTCCGGTACCGTTCTCACCCGTGATCATCACACGTCCGTCCGAGGGAGCCGCTTTGGCAATGGCCGATTTCAACGATTTCATCATACCGGAAACACCGATGATCTCATCCTCATGCCCCACCAGATCCTCGAGCGAGCTTAACCGTGACTGCAGGGTCAGTTTCTCTTCAATATGTTTCAGTTCAATGAGTATCCGGTCGGGATTGAGCGGTTTTTCAAAAAAGTTGACCGCACCGAGTTTGGTGGCATGAACAGCTGTGGACAGATCCGAATGTCCGGACATCATCAGAACCTCAACATGGGGACTGATATTCTGCAGTTTTGTCAATGTCTCGAGACCGTTTATTCCCGGAAGTACCACATCCAGAAAAGCCACATCAAAGGTTTCTCTGGAAACCGCCTCCACAGCCGCCTCACCGGTATCACAGCACACGACGGTATGCCCATCATCCTCAAGCAAATTCTGAAGGGCGATTCTCAGGTTTGCCTCATCATCACAGATCAGTATTTTCATACATTGCCCCCGGTGGGTGTAACATGGGACCGGTCCGCTGAATCTGCAATCTGTCTTCCCCGGTCATCTCCCCAATCCGTTTGATGGTCATTTCCGACGTCCTTATTTTCAGAATGGTATGATCATCTTCGTATTTTTTCTCGATGACCGTGGTCATTTTATACAATAACGAAATGATCCTGGTCTCACTGGCTCGAATCCGGACTTCCATCTCGATGTTCTCGCGGCTTAATATGTCCAGAATGGCCTGACGGAGGGATTCCAGACCGATTCCCTTGACGGCGGATGTAAAAACAGCCGGCTGGTATCGTTGACGCAGCTCAGCCATATGCTGCCTTTCATCAAGCCGGTCCACTTTATTCAAAACCATGACCGTCGGTTTTCTGATAATTCCCAGTTCCCGCAGGACATTCTGCACTGAACCGATATGCTCACTGTAATTCGGGTGTGACACATCCACGACATGCAGAAGAATATCCGCTTCCACTGTTTCCTCAAGGGTGCTTCGAAAACTGGCCACAAGGTGATGCGGCAGTTTGCGTATGAAACCCACCGTATCGATAAGAAGCACTTTCTGATGGGTATCGAGAGGCACTGTGCGAATGGTGGCATCCAGGGTGGCAAAAAGACGATTTTCTACGAAAACATCCGTTCGCGCCAGGGCGTTGAGCAGGCTGGATTTCCCGGCATTTGTATAGCCGACCAGAGCCAGTTTTTTATATTCCCACCGTCTTTTACGTCTTACAGACCGCTGTGTTTCTATTTTATCCAGTTCCCGCTGCAGCCGGTTAATCCGTTTTCGGATTATCCGCCTGTCCACCTCGAGCTGGGTTTCGCCTGGCCCCCTGGTTCCGATGCCTCCCACCTGGCGCGACAAATGTGTCCATTGCCGGGTCAGACGCGGCAGCAGGTACTGAAGCTGGGCCAGTTCTACCTGTGTCTGGGCCTCCCGCGTTCTGGCCCTCCTGGCAAATATGTCCAGGATCAGGCCGCTCCTGTCAACGATTTTCCGCTTGATCAGCATTTCCAGATTTTTCATCTGAACCGGTGAGAGATCTTCATCAAAAATAACCGTGTCAATGTCGTTTTCCGTGACCTCGCCCGCCAGCTGGTGGACCTTGCCTTTTCCCAAAAATGTGGAAGGATGTATATGCCGCCTCTCCTGAAGCATCCGGCCGGTCACCACGGCACCGGCAGTGTCTGCCAGAGATGCCAGTTCATTCATACTGTCCATGGCCTGGGCCCGTGTGTGTCCCTGTACAATGAGACCCACCAGAAAAGCCCGTTCCTGCTTATGCCCTGTCTGAACCTGGTGAATGGTTATCTCTCCCTGGATGATACTGGTTCGCCGGGCGGGACTTCTTTTTTGCCGGCCCGCCCGAGCAACGCTTCCGCAATGAGAAGCAGCAATGCCGCGGAAAGGCACCACCGCCAGTACTCCCGCCCCCATCGGGCCGCTGCAGCCGCTTCTGAAATACTGTCACCTTCACCAACGATATGGATATGTTTTCCGGCGATGTTCGCTTCGAGTTCATCCTGGCTCCAGGCATGTAAATCCGATTCCGCGGATTCGAGATTTACCGGGAATACATGAAGCAGCGTATCGTCCCGGTACAGCCGGTAAAAACCGGGCATGTCCGCCAATCCCATCCGGAATATGCAGCGATTTCCCCTCAGTTCAGGTTGTACCCGAATAAACTCGTGTGCCGGTGTTTCCAGATGAAATACGGATTCACCGCCTTCGAATTCCATTTCATGCCCGATACGATCTCCGACTGTTAAAACAGGAGACACATTCCTGGATCCGGTTCCCAGATACAGTGCGCTCCTCATGATCAGGGGCACAAAAAGAGAGGTCACGGTCAGGTTGGACCACCGCGGATCAAACCCGCTTGAAAACAGCATCAGTCTGCCCTGGCCGACCGGAATATCCGTCAGCAGCGGAATGTTGTTGGCCAGTGTCATCACCGTTTCTCCCTGCATCCCGCCGCCCCATTCAATCACCTGATAAAATCTCGGAGAATGGACATTGATCTGTCCGGTTTTAAAGACACCATGAAACAGGGGATGATGAATATCGATTTTTGTCAGGCCCAAATAGTCTTCAACGCCTGCGTCATTCCGTCCGATGCGCCTTCCCGGTACCGGATTACCCAGAGATGCCAGGATGCGTTCCTGATAATTCCGCAAGTCGATGCCCGGCCCCAGTGCCATAAAGACCCTGCCGCCTCCTTTCAAGAAGCGAATCAGCTCAGCGGCAAAACCGGATGAAAACGCAGAGACATTCGAAAGAAACACGACATCCTGAGAATCAAAATTTCCCTGTATGTCCGCGGGTTTTTCATCCATGATCAGCACGGTTACATCAAACGGATTTTCACCCGCGACACTGCTTTCAAAAAGAACCTGCAGCGGTGCGACATCTTTATTCGATTGTCCCGCAAGGAGAATCCGGATTTGTGCGGGAATATCACAGGCGAAGTGCCGGCGGTTGTCATCAAGAAAAAGATCGTCCTCGAGTTCGATGGTTCCCTCCCCCCACCCCGGCTCATCCGGTTCCCACTGCATACGGATTTGTTTGTTTTCTCCTGGATTCAGGCTGATAATTTGCTGTGAAACAGCTTTGTCATTCCAGAATGCCTTCACCAGAGAGCGCGTCACCGGTTCATCGCCCCGGTTGCTGATTTCCGCCATATACTCAACCTGCATACCGGCCCTGAAAACAGGATTAACAAACTGGCCGCCCGTAATGGCCGTGTTTTCTGTCTCACCGCGGACAGGCAGAACAAACAGGAGCATATTGTCCGGTATTGATTTCAGTGAATCCCGGGTGATGGAGAAAGACGTCTTCTGCATATCGCTGATATAAAACATTTCACGCTGCATGAATGCATTGTCATCGAAAAGCTGCAGTGCGGCGTTTATATCATCCCGGGCATTTTGATGGCTGTACGTATGACCGATCTGTGACAGCCTGTTTTTCAACCGGTCGCCATCACCGATAAACAGTGCCCGACTCCCCTGTATATCACTGCCCGCACTCAGCAGGCATCTGTCTCCTGCCGTCATATTCTCCAGAATCCCGAGGCCCCGTTCTTTTGCC
>Ga0272442_10008527_pt1 | contig 12967 bp, 7 predicted proteins | sample SSMForm2O_FD_200262 | JGI IMG/M metagenome (GOLD analysis project Ga0272442, IMG submission 200262) | Marine sediment archaeal communities from Little Sippewissett salt marsh, Falmouth, MA, United States - SSM-Form-2O | ecosystem: Environmental > Aquatic > Marine > Wetlands > Sediment ...
CAGTACTATTATTTTGGGGATCTCGACAGCGAAGGAATTGAGATATTCAACCTTTTTAGGAAAAAACATGCTAAGTATGAAATCGTTCCAGCAGTGACATATTACGAATACATGATAAATAAGGTTGGAGTGGAGAATGCAAAAGCTATTCGGACTCGCCAAAAAGTCAAGACTTGCAGTCCTTTCATAGATTATTTTTCAGATGCCTCAAAGAAGAACATCAAAAAAATAGTCGAAAATAATCTGTACATCCCGCAGGAAGCAATAAACAAGACGGATATAAAGGAGCTGAAAGCCGTTGGATTACAATAAACGGTTCGTGGACTATGCCCAGCGAATGAATAATATGAAGTGTTATTATCCGTTTTTTCAGATCTACCTGAACCCTCATAACGATAAAACCTATGACTGTGACATCCCGTTTCTGGCTCTGGATACTCTCAGTTTCTTACTCGAAGAAGGGAAACTGAAAAACAGGACTGTGCCACTACCCGAAATTGAAGCCCATTATACAGGCATGTTAAAAGCCATGTATCCTGACCGAATTTTCAGCCCCCAAGAAATCCACGAAATCGCTATGACAGTCACCCGAATCCTGGAATCTCCAACTACATCGGGCAGGAGGTTCAATTTCAGTTATTCAAACTATTCTGTTCCCAAGGAAGAATCGTTTTTCCTGAGTTTAATTACAGTTGACCTCAAAAACTCTGCATACGATATCTCGGATACAGGTCTGGATTTGATGATTAATACCAAGGAACTGTTTGAGGAAGCTAAAATCGAGATCAACCTCATACTGGTTCAGTACCAGCTTAAAAACGGGTACTTCGATAACGCACTGCAGACAGTTCGGGGGCTCAGTGCAGCAGTATATAAATTGAGAGAAGAAAAGAAGTCCGTGCTTGAACAGCTTGTATATACGGGTATGGACGCGTTTGGGACATACAAGGATTTTCGAGGCCGTGTACAGGCTCAACTGGACACGGAAAATACCCTATTCAGAGAAGTAAATGAATACATCTCTCTAATGATCCTTGATCTCGAAGACCGCCTGGAAAGTGATGACGTTTCCGAGAAGTATGCTGACAGAGCCCAGTACCAGATTTTACTGGATATCAAAACAGAGTTTGAATCGTGTCTTAACCTGTACAAGGGCCTGGTATCTGAGTACATTGGTTTGTTCAGAGAATTTGAAAATATAGGTAAAATCCGCATGCAAAGACTCGGGTCAAAACGGTTCATGTTCGAAGATACCATGAAAGAACACGTATGTGCCAATCTTCCGAATGAAGTGCATGTGGGGAAAGTTCACCCCATGTTATTATCAAATGTCCCGAAAAGGTTCAACCCCATGATAATATACGAACCTCAGCAGCTAATCCGAAAAAAGGTCGAGCCAACAGCAAATATCGAGAAAAAGATATGGACGGATAGGCAAAGTCTCGATGACCAGATCGATGAAACCCAGATGAGACTTTTCATTGAATACTCTAAACTATTGCTTGACCTACTCACACAGTCACAGACAGTAGATTTAAAGACATTTCTGAGCGAAGTCATGTGCAAAAAAGGATTTACTGCGTTGCAAAACCCCAACCTGATCCAGTTTCTGGTCGAGCTCAATATTGCTGCAGATAGTCAAACTGCTAAAGGCAATTCTGAGTTGTCAACCAGTGACCCGTTTGTGACTCTATTTGATTGTGATGGGATAGGTAAGGCCGAGAGCCGAACCCTCAGGCTGATCGAACATTCAATCTCTGAAGCGCAGGCTTTCCTGGGGATACAAATTAACAAACTAAAAGTCGTGTCCGTTCCAGACGACACCATCACTATAGATGAAAATGACAGGTCATACATCACAAACATGACGTTTTCCGTGGAGTGGTAATTAATGGCATTTGAAGAAAAACCGATGGCAATTGCTTTCGGAATGCTTACTGAGATTCTAAGGAAAAACGGGGAATATTCACTTGACATCACAAAACAGTCCTGGTACCTGAGCCCCGAACTGGAGTCCGAGGTTATGGAAGCGTTTGGTTTTATCACCAAACAAATGGGACTGATTATATGTGAAAGGAACAAAGTTATTTATCTAAGCCCTGGGGTGGACAACCCAGTATACGGGATGACCCTGGAAGAGATTAAGACTCAGCTCAGTCCGAGTTTTACGAACCTGCATTTATATACCTCTTTTTTTATCATACATGTAATTATTACAGAGTTCTACAAAGAATCCATGCCAGAAACTCAGCGTGCATTCATCCTGAAGTCGGATTTGATAGATGTAATCGACGCTAAAATTGATGCCCTGTCGACACACGCTGAGCTCGATAAGCTAAGTGAAGAGCACGATTATAACTTTTCAGAAATACGAAACCTGTGGAAAGAACTGCCCGTTATCATGCACAAGAAAGGTCGGAATGAGCTGATTGAAAGGGGAAAAAGTTCCAGGTATTCTCTTGTGAATACAACACTCAGGTTTCTGGAAGATCAGAACCTTGTCAACGTACATGAAGATATGATCAGGCTGACTGAAAGGTTTAAGGCAATTATCGACAACGCGTATCGAAACGAACAGGTCCAGTCTGGGATTGCACAGATGATTGAATCTCTAACGTCTACAGAGGCGAGTGAATATGCCGACAATTAATTCCGTGCGGATAGTCAATGCCGTGTTCAATAATGGGCGTGGGACGTATGACAATTTTATACTCGATCCCGACGGGAACAGTTTTGTGTACGAGCTTGAAAACGGTGGTGGTAAAACCGTTTTGCTGTTGCTAATGTTGCAGTGTGTATATCCAAACTCCAAGCTCGAAAATAACAAACCATTCAAACTGATGTTCGAAGGTGGAGACAAAAACAGAACTACACACGCCATGATTGAGTGGAAGCTGGATAAAGGGATACACAACTATGGTTATGCCATCACTGGGGTATGCGCAACGAAAAAAACGGCATATGACGGCAGTGAAAAAGACAAACCTGATCTTTTTAACTATGTCATATTCTATAATCACTCAAACGAGTATGATATCCGTAAGATCCAGTTGTGTAATACCTACAAGGACGGATCCCTGGAAAGTGTGATGTCATACTCTGACACTCGTGCCATGCTCAAAATCCTTGAAAAGAACAAACCTCAGCACTGTGAAGTCCGTGTATTTGACAGGAAAGGGGAATATATGGAGTTTTTAAAAAGGTTGGGCATAATCGAAGCGGAACTTGAAATCATACGCAAGATCAATGAAAACGAGAACAAACTGGATACTTACTTCAAAAATTACGACACGTCCAGGAAACTGTTCCAGGGCCTGCTCGTACCCACAACATCAGATTGTCTGAAAGACAAGTCTCGTGTCTTGGGCATGCAGGGTCCCGAGGACAACACCGACAAAATTGCAGAATCCGTGTTTAAGTTCAGGGACAAGATCTCGACTCTGAAGGAGTTGCAGAGCAATCTGGGAGACTACAGGACGTTACGGGACGAAGCGGCCAAACTTGAACATTCCGTCAACTCTGTTACTGAGGCGTTTCAGAACCGTGACGCTGTAATACACGAAGCAGCTGTTCAGTACAGGTCATATGAATGTGCTGTGAAGGAACTCAGCAGTCAGATATATGGCCTGAATGCCCAGACCAGTGCAGTTGAAACAGAACAAAAAGAATGCGAGATCGACAAACAGTTCAACATGTTAAAAGTTCTCGAATCAGAGTTTAACCTCACGAGAATTAAAAAGGAGACTCATGATAAAATTAGGTTGGATATCGCAGACCGTCTTCACAAAGCAGAATATGAATGGAACTTTGCCCGTGCCACGGGAAAGTACGTGCAAATTAAGGAAAGACAGGGAAAAATAACATCTCTTCAAGAACTGCGGGCGAGCTTGGAAAAAAGTAATGAAGAACTGCACAGCAAACTTAATCAAACTGGAGCTGTGCTGTACACTCGGTACTCAGCTATCCAATCAGACCTGCAGGAGAGTTACAACACTAAAAAGGAAGAAAAAAGTTCCATGGAAAAGGAAAGCAAAAAAACACTGGAACTCTGTGGAGGACGTGAGGAAGCTCTCAGAATTGCTCGAAGCGAGCTTGCCAGGAAAGAAACTCAGTTCGAAAAACTTGGACATCAGGAATCTGACATCCGCAAACAATTAAGTGCCAACCTGCAAAGACCTACTGCTCTGTTTGATGTCGACGAGGAACGCAAAAAAACCAAAGAAGACATTATCAGTCGGAAACAGGATCTTGAAAACACTGAAAATGAAGGGGAACGACTGAAAGACGAAAAACACAAGTTGGAGCTAAAACAGTCTGAAGTCTCCAGTCAGAAAAAATCTGTAGAGAACACGGTTAAAGAGGTCTCACAGAAACTGAATGAGTACGACTCGAAAATGAAAAATGTGCAGGAGATCTGTGCAACATACAATACTGCAGACGTCACCGAGTGTAAGCTCAAATTAGAGCAAGAGCTAACTCGTCTTACCCGAGAAAATATTTATTTGAGCGACAAACAGGCTCGGCTTGAAAAACGGATCAAGTCCATAGACGAATATGGGTACGATATCATTGACGATTCTATCGAAGAAGTCAAAGCTAAGCTCGGCAATGACTTTAAAAATGTTATCTATGGGATGGATCACCTGAACCAGCTACCTGAAACCGACCGTGAAACTGCACTTCAGAGGATTCCCTGGCTCCCAAAAGCCATGTTCGTAAGCAGTAACGATTTCAAGTCAATTGCCAACAATCCGTCTAAGCTTGCAGTTTCTGTCAAGGACTCCTCAGTCATTATCGCCAGTGTTGATATACTCAATCCCAGTCACACGTATTCAACGGGAGATATATTTATTCCTCATCGGGATGCTGCCTACTACTTCAATCTTCTTTCTAAGGAAAAAGCAAAGGCAACAATCAAACAAGAAATGGACTCGGTTACAAACAAACTGGATTCAGTCACAAAATACACTGATAAAGTGAAAGAACTGGTATATACAATCACTTCGTTCAAAACAGAGTTCATTGATGGTCACCCATACGGATACGAGTCCGAGTTAAAGACCCAGCTGGAAGATTTAAACACGGATCTGACCGAAATAGACGGAACCCTTTCCACTCTCGCAGCTCAGGTTCGCGAAACCGATGACGCACTCCGTCGCAACGTATCGGAAGAATCTGAACTAAAGAAGATGATATCGGATTTGACAGAGAAAGACAGATTGCTGGATTCCCTTTCTCGCACAATAACCGAAAGTTCCGAAGTAGAGGTTCAGTTAGGTCAGTTGAAGTCGCAGATTTCCAGGTACGAAGGAGAACTGGATTCATTTGACCTTCTCAAAACTGAGCAGGAACACAAACTTCAGCAGATAGCCGAGTCCATAAGGCAGCTTGACAAGAACCTAGATGCTGTAAAAAGCCACGTTGGAAAGTTCAAGGCGTACGCGGACATGCCATCAGATGAGATGAGCAACATCGAGACGGAGGAACTGCATAGTAAGTTCAATGGTATTGAAGATGCCCTATCTATAAAAGGGGCTAGTGTTAACAATCTGATTAACGAAATCGAAAATCACGAGGAAAGTATACAGGAACTGACCAGGGATATTGTAAATGTATACAAAATTACGTGGGAGTCAATTGAACAACTAGACCCTCAGATTGCTCCCTCTATTGAATATGTAACTTCTCTGGAAAACCATAGGAATGATCTATCATCTCAGTACGCCCAACAGGATGAAAAATGCAGAAAAGCTGAAATTGATTATGGCATTATAAAGGAAAAGTTTGACACTAACGTTAAAGAGTACCAGGGAAAAGCGGGACGTGAATACATAAATGATCCCGATCTCACAGACTCAAATGAGTTCGAAACCGAATTAAACCGTCTAAGTACGCATGAATCTGTCCTGAAAAAGGCATTATCCAGTCTCATATCCAAAGTTCAAAACGTTGATAAAGAAAGAGAAGCTGGCCAAAATGAACTCAATATGTTCAGCATGCTTGACGGAGAATATGGGTTGAGCGAGATAGCCGTGGATATCACAACCGAACTCAAACCCTATGCCGAAATTAGCAAGCAGATAGGAGAACGGAATGAGTCACTGAGGACAGCAAAGAAATCGTTCATCCATTCCCGCCAGCAGCTTCATGAGATTGCGCTGGCATTGAAGGTAGGAGCCTATTATAGCGACTCGTTTGACGTAAAGTTCAGGGATCCAGAGTCTCTTATGGACTCAAGCCAGACAGCCAAAAATGTGCTGGAATATGTAAAAGAACTGGACTGGAAGATCCAGCACATTGAACATGAACTGGAAGGCTTGGAAAAGGACGAAACCAACATAATAAACCTAATTATGCAGTGTAACAGGATATACATTGGTCACCTGAAAGGGTTTACGAGTGCTTCCAGGATAAAGACCCACGACGGCACTACCCGCCCCATGATTCGCACAAACATGGATGCGTGCATATACGACGACGAACTGGCTGCCCGCAAGGTAAGGGAGTATATCGGCAAGATACTGGATAGCAAGGATACAACACTTCCAGCAATAAATGTAATGACCACTCCAGCAAAACTGATTGAATGCGCTGTTGATGTAAGTGCAATCAAAGTACATGTCCTCAAGATTGACATTAAAGGATACACCCGCCAGCAGTGGGATAACATCAACGCATCGGGTGGGCAAATCAATGCAATCTACATGATGTTTTTAGCGGTATTATTCTCCTACATCCGCAAGATTGTCATCGACCAGTCAGCTCTGACCACGTCAAAGGTCCTGATTGTCGATAACCCGTTCGGAACGACAGGTTCTGCTTATTTATGGGATGATATATGGGCAATTCTGGAGAAGAACGATATCCAGCTGATATGTCCCACCCACACAATCAACCCAAAGATCAGGTCTTTCTTCCCGAAGAGCTATCTGCTAACTAACAAGTTCTCTATGGACAACGTTGCAAAGGTCTGCATAAAAGAAGCTACCTGCAATGAAGCGAGTGTGAAACGCACGAAAGAGTTCATGTATGGCCAGTTGACCTTTGAACAAAAATTTGAAGCTGGGCCTTAAAGAAGATTTTCTCCCTTGAGTTCATTGAATCTAGTTGTCTATCAATTGGAAACCTCATTAACTCAATACCTGTTGTAAACAGGAAAAACCTGGTTATTAAATTCAATCCTCTTGAATCAACGTGAAGCTGAATCGTCTCTTTTTCAAACTCATTTTTTGCGATTGTCATCAATTTCTTACCAGTGGCTACCGTTGTAGGTGTCAAATTTGTTCTTAAAAAATCATATCGATATCCCAAAAATCGTATGCTTGCCCAAAAAATGCTCTTGCTATCTAGAAAACAGGCATCTTTGGGTGATTTTATAGGCAATGTGAAATTTACGGCAAATACTAAATTACATCGTTTTTTCGTGTAGATCCATACTATATTGAGTAACGAAAAACTACCATTTTTGTTTTGCCCAAAAGAAAAAAAGTGAAATTTTGGATTCAAAATTCACTTTTTGTTTTTCGATGCCGCTGCCTGAGCTCGTGCTTTGAAGTCCTGGTTGCTTCCAGTTTTGTCAGCGTGGGATTGTATTCTTGATGCAGCATCTTTGGTCATGGGTGTTTTCTTTGCCATTATATTTCCTCCGAGTTATTTACCAAAATTGTTTGTATTTTTCAGTCCTCAGTCCTTTCTTCCCAGTCTTCGGGTCTTTCGTCTTCCCCGCGGCTCTGCCAGTATGCGTCGTTGTTAGGATTGCACTGATTTGCGTGGTTATCTGCATCATCTTTACTTGACATAATTCTTTCACCTCCTTGTAGATCTACGCATGTCATTTACTCACATGAACTATTTAAATTTAATTATTAAGTATATTATTGATAGTTTACAAACTAATTTTAAATAGCTTTACAAACCTTGTACTTAATAAACAATAAATCATAGTTTGAGATCAGGCTCACCATAAGAGGGAAACGTGTGACAGAAGGGAAATTGACTGAAAAAGAATGGGAAGTCCTAAAATTTTTCATAAAAAAGGAAAGTGAAGCGATTGAAACTTATCGTAGATCTCAAAGGTCGGGTCCATCAGAGAGTTTACGATCTTTTTGTTCATACCCTGAAGATCTGATCAGAAAGGGCCTGATAAGTGTGAGCAAACCGAAAATTGGGGATGCATGCAAAAAGTTACATAAGGAAGGAATACTTGAAGGAAAAGACAATAAGGCAAAAAACAATCGTAAAACCAAATTCTATTTCCTGAAATCTGACATCGAGACTATCAAGACTCTTGTAAGGCTAATCACAAAAAAATCACCAAAAGAAGCCATAGAAATTTTGAGCTACAGATATTTTTCATATTACATCGATGAATCACTGGTAAGGGAAATACTTTCAAAAAAAAGTGTTTCAATTTCAAGATCTATTCCCCTGATTGAATGGGAAAGGGACGAGGCTCAACAACTCCTGTACATACTCACAAAAGAGGATTATGCTCCTGAAGAAACACAAATAAAGTTCGATGATTTTTTGAAAGAGGGTATTATCAAATACGAAGAGGAGAATAAAAAGAGAGAAGATGAATATTTGAACCATCTTAGTAAGTTATTCCAGCAATTTTTTGAAGATCTGGATAATCCTTCTTTCGATGCAAAAAAATATTATTACTCCAAAGACTATTTGCTGTTTCAGAATTTTTCATATAAAGAAGTTAGTTCTTTCTATAGGAAGGATATATCAGAATTTCTTACTTTCCCTTTAAATTTCCCATTTTATGTTAAGTTGCCTATACTTAAAGATTCAGTTCCATTAGAAGAAAGAATTGAAGCTATTAGAAAAGCAAATAATCCCCTGTTTTTTGATGAAAGGTCTGATTTAAAAGATTTAACAAACGAAGACATTAAACTAATTTTTAGTGGATTTAATGCGCATTATTCGGCTTTTGAGTACGAGAAGCTTGTTTTACCCATACTTGCTTTGATCTGGTGTTCACCTTCAGCTCTTTATGAGTTTCTATGTGGCGAGTGGGAAGGTTTCGAAATGCATTTTACAATTGACGGGAGATGCGAAGAGAGTGGTTTTATAACTAAACTACTACATACCGCAACGAAAGACATTTTGGCAAATCTCGATATACCTGGAAATACTATTATCGACTCTGTATCCTCAAAAAAATTTCCACCTTGTAGGAGCTCCTATCGCGATAAAATTTGTATGATCCCAGGTCCTGAAGGATATCGGTTGTATGAACAGCTCAGAGATATAGAAAAAAAATATTGGGATTCGAAACCTTATGATGAAATCGAAAAGTTTCTAAATTCATCACTGAGAATCAAATTAAAACATTTATGGGAGCTTTTTATTGATGTAGGATTCTCTGTGGTTTCAGGTTCAAGCGAAAGCTCAAGAATAATTGAATCTGTCAACATGGATGTTAACTTCGATGTGTTGCCCCGCCTCTTCACGGTAAATGATATAAATGACGCGCAGGGTCTTATTTCCAAATTGCAACAAAAAGATTGTCCCCTCTATTGCTACATATTAAGCCTTTTTTCAAATAAAGTAAAAAATGTAGTTTTAGTCTACGACACCAGAGAACAGCCCTCTATACAACTTCAACAAATGATCGTGGAAGAACTGAATTCAATGCTCCTCGACGGACACTTCTACGATGAAAGAGCATTTGAATCTCTTACACAGGAGCATGAAAACGTAAAAGAAACATTCGAGGCTCTTTCGTCTTATAGATACTCAAAAAAAGAAATATTGAGCATGGTAGACGAGAACACAAGTATAGAGTCTTTAATAATAGAAAAGAATCGATATCTTCTCGAAAAGATATTTGAAAATGAACTTGCTCAAAAATATGTGCCATTAGTAGAAGGTAAAATTGGGTATTCGAATCAAGATTATGAAAGTGTTTAAACTCTCTCATCAAATTTAGCATAAGCTCATTTTTCTAGCACACTTCACTAAAAGGAGTGGGGCTTGTTCAAAACAATGATCCACATCCTATGAATTAAGGCAAAAACATGATATGATTGTTAAAATCGGTCCCATTTTCTTTTATAATGTTCTGATTCAGACGCAGGAAAATAATCATTTAAAGCCATTTCATCGGGCATTCTTTTTTCAATTTCTTTTACCCTCTTTTCAAAATCCTGGATTTCAGGAAGTAACGTTTTGTTCTCAATTGCAATATCATATAAGAATTTTGGAATTACCAATTCTAAATGGACATTTAAATTACCACTTCCAGTAACCCAGGGTTCCCAATATCCTAAACCTGACTTTACTATTATGTTACCAAGCTCATATGCAGATAATTCTATGATTCTGGTCGTTCCAAGAGCCCCGTACATTTTGTCGTCATAGATATAGATTTTGTTACCAGATCTTAGATTTCGGTCAAAAACTTGATTGAAAATATACATCCATTCTTTATGGTCACCTGTCTCTGAGGTAAGCATATAGTACAGAATATCTCTCTCATTTTCTCTATCAGCTACGGCTCTTATAATGTGATATAAATTTGTGTCACCTTGATCGAGGGCCTTAGAACGTTCTTGAGTCTTTAATGAGATGTAAGAAAGAACAAAGGATAAAACTTCTTTTTCTAAATTGTCTAAATTTTCCATTCTCTTTTTTATATCACTTTGAAAGAGTTTTCCTGTGATTTGGTTATCATCTTCTACTGTTGGTAAGTTACCTTGAGTAGTTGGATTTATAAATCCTGATAGGGTGGATTTTATTTTTCTTTCAATTTCTAAAGTATCTAACGAATGCTTGATTCCCAAATTATATTCAAAAAATAATCCCAGGATGTTTTTGTGTTCAGTTTTGTGTCTGGTCTTACCGCCTACAGACGATTGATCATAGCTGTATACAAAATAGATGTCCAGTGCCGCAATGTCTCCGCGATCAACAATTTCTTTTAAAAAACTTGTTGGCATGATTTTCCTCTTAGATTTGTTCTGTAATCAACTATTCAAGAGTATGATATAGATGAATTTTTGAAACTTTGATGACAGTGTTAAAAATAAATTATTATGTCTGATATTTATGCGTGTTCTACATCAAAAAGATTTTGTAGATATGAAAACTCTCAAATATTATCTTAACTATTTAAATGTTGGATACGCTAACAAATGACTTCAACGTTTCATTTTTACACCAAATCAACTTCATGTGAATAGAGTAAGTAGACGAGAAATGAACCAAGTAAAAGTTATTATGCATCACCAGGTCCTAAAAATATAGAGAAATAGAGCAGAAAATTCTAGCTCGGCAAATAGGGTTGATAAATTTGGGGTTTTTTAAATCTAAAAAATTTGAAGGAAAAACGGCAAAAGAATGGTGCAACTTAGGGTCAAAAACTGACTCATTGAAAAAAAAAGTTATGTGTTACTCTAAAGCAATAAAAGCAGATTCTAAATATATACTCGCATGGAATAACAAAGGAGATGCACTCAAAGATTTAGAGTTTTTTAAGGAAGCAATAGTTTGCTACGATAAGGTTCTGGAACTGGATCCGAAGTACAAATCTGCATGGTTTAACAAAGGATCTGCACTGCATGATTTAGGTCGCTATGATGAAGCAATAGGCTGTTATAACAAAGTTCTGGAACTTGACCCTAAGCACATATTTTCTTGGAACTATAAGGGAATCGCCCTCCATGACTTAAACCGCCAAGAGGAAGCAATAAAATGCTATGATAAAACTCTGGAAATAGATCCCAAGCACTTAGTTGCATTTTATAACAAAGGGATCGCACTTGGAGACTTAGGCCATTATGATGAAGCCATAAGATGTTATGACAGGGCAATAGAATTGGATTTGGGGAATATATTTGTCTGGAATAACAAAGGGGTTACTCTCAAAAATTTAAGTCGCTATGGAGAAGCAATAAAATGCTTCGATAAAGTACTGGAAATAGCTCCAGAATATTCATCTGCTTGGACTAACAGAGGAAATGTGTTTAGTGGTTTGGATAACCATGAAGAAGCGATAAAATGCTTCAGTAGGGTTTTGGAACTGGATCCTAATGACGAGGCTATTTGGAATAATAAAGGTTTTGAGCTCTCACGCTTAAGTCGCCATGAGGAAGCTATAGACTGCTTTGATAGGGCTATAAAATTGAACCCAAAAAACGCAAATGCTTGGAATAACAAGGAATTCTCACTCAATTGCTTAGATCGCTATGAGGAAGCAATAGAGTGTTCTGATAGAGCATTGGAAATTAATCCAGATGATACATACGCATTGTATAACAAAGGTGTGGCATTGGGTTCTTTATGTCGTTATGAGGAATCTATAGATTGTTTTGACAAAGTTCTAAAATCGGAAAATGCGGACCCACTTGTTTGGTATCAAAAAGGGATTTCATTAGGCGGTTCAGGTCAATGTGAAGAAGCTATAAAGTGTTTTGACAGAGTTCTGGAATTGGATCCAAAGTACTTGCCTGCCTGGATTTATAAAGGAAATGCACTTAGAGATTTAGACCGCTACGAGGAAGCAATAAGTTGTTATGACAGAGCATTAGAACTGGGCATTGAAAATGCAAATACTTGGTTGAACAAAGGAATTGCATTGGGGAATTTAGGCCGACCTGAAGAAGCAATAGACTGTTATAATAAGGTACTGTATCTGGACCCTGAGAATACATTCACCTGGATTTACAAGGGAATTGAACTTGGAGCTTTAGGTCACTATGATGAAGCAATAGGCTGTTGTGACAAAGCTCTGGAATTGGATTTTGGTAATGCATTTGCTTGGAATTGTAAAGGGGCTTTACTTGAACCTTTGGGTCGCCATGGGGAAGCAGTATACTGTTTTGATAAAGTAATAAGAATTGATCCAGAATACGAAGATGCGTGGCATCATAAGGGCAATGCTCTCGTAAATCTTGACAAGTATGAAGAAGCCATAAGCTGTTTTGAAAAAGCACTTGAGGTAGATTCAAAAAATGCT
>Ga0272442_10008528_pt1 | contig 12966 bp, 9 predicted proteins | sample SSMForm2O_FD_200262 | JGI IMG/M metagenome (GOLD analysis project Ga0272442, IMG submission 200262) | Marine sediment archaeal communities from Little Sippewissett salt marsh, Falmouth, MA, United States - SSM-Form-2O | ecosystem: Environmental > Aquatic > Marine > Wetlands > Sediment ...
CATAGATTGTCCGTCAAAGGACGAGTAGAGCGTCAAATCTACGGGATGAGAAGGTTTCTGAACGAGCTACCTTATGAGTGGTGCCCTGCCGGAACTGCCCGTTCTGGCTGTTGGAAACGGGCGAGCCGGGTGACTCGCCCGTTTCTGCCGATCACTACGCTTTCGGTTCGTCGAAGTACTTGAGCCATCCGACGGTGCTGTCGCGATCGTTGCCAAACACGGAGGCGTAGACGCCCTCGGCCGGCGGATTGGAAGCTCCCCCACCGCCGAGGCATGCCTGGACGGCTCCACGCTCTCGCAGGCGGCGCATCCCCTCGTAGAGAAGTGCGGTTGCCAGCCCGTGCCGCTGGTGATCGGGAACGGTGCCGACCGGCTCGCAGTAGCCCGATCGGGTGACATCGTCATACCACAGGGTGCAGAACGCCGCGACGGATCCGTCTTCGGCGATTGCCACCAGATCGAGATCGCGCCGGTACAGCGGCGCAGCAAGCAGGTTCCAACACCAGTCGTGTCCTTGGTACTGATCGTCGGGCTCGTCAGGGTGAAATGCGCGCCACGATGCCCGGCCCCTTGAAGGGATCTCGTCCAGCTCCATCGGACGGATGGTGTACCCGGTGGGGGCTTGCACATCGGGAATCGGGAGGGCCAGATCACGATAGCGGTTGAAGTGTTGCCACGCCTCCTGTCGTCGGTAGCCTTGGCCCGACAGCAACTCCTCGCGCAGCGTGTCGCCGTCGGTGACCCACACGGCGAGCACTTGCCGGCCGGACTTCTTGCCGATCGTGGTCAGATGCTGCTCGGCCACATCGAGCAACCACGCTTCGAGCTTGGGCGTCCGATGCTGGGGATCTACCTGGAAGTACACTTGCCCGGCATCTTCGCGGTTGAGAACCGCAACAATCTCCTCGCGTTCGTTCTCCCAGATGAAGATGCCCTCTTCAAGGGCTCGGTAGCCCGGATTGGCGAGGCAATGCACGCGCCAATAGTCAAGGCGCGCCACCGGCCACGCCAGCTCGCGGTATCCGTTGCGCACGTAGAGATCCCGCAGAAACGCGCGGATGGCCCAGTAATCGTCTTCGCGCCGGTAGGCGCGTTGAATCAGCTTCATCAGATTCCTTTCTGTTCGTAGCCTCGGCTGCCTGGCGGCCTGTAGGCAACACACGGGTTGTCAGAGCAGCCCATGTTCAATGTCCCATGTCGACATCAAGCCGAAGGGCAGTGAACGGCGCGCGAAGGCGGTGTCAGAAGATTGTCGAGAAGATGCTGAGACAAGAGAAGAACTCGATGCGCCCGATCTCACGGCCTTTCGGTCCGAGCTAGCTGATTGCCGGGCTCACGTTGGTCCTTCTCCTTTCATGGCGGGGTGTCAGGCCACCGATTCCTGCAATTCTATGCTCAGCACTTTGCTGCCGAACAACAGGAACATCCGAAAGGCTATCCTATCTCCACAGTACTCGCAAGATTGCGCGAGCCGAGATCGGGGGACGAATGAAGAGGTGGGCAAGACAGGAGGAAAGGAGCGGCTGTTGCGTTCCGGGGGTTGGCCTTCAGCCTAGTCCACGATGAACAGCTTCGCGCCCGTTGCCGTTCTTGAGCGATGGGCCTCGGCGTTGTCCGCAACTTGATAGCTTGTCCCCGGCAACAGGGTGAAGGTTCGGCCATCCTCAAGCTTCGTATGAAGTTCCCCTTCCAAGCACAACAAGATATGGCCCTTGCTGCACCAGTGATCGGCCAGGTAGGCGGGGGAGACTCGACCATGCGGACGCGGATGGCGCCGAATTGCTGCGTCCGCCACAGGGCAAAGCCCGTCTCTCCCGCGTGGCGCGAGGGCTCGATGGTGGACCAGTCCGTGACTTCGAACGGGATGCTGCTCATCTGCATAGGGCACTCCTTGTACGTGTAACGTGCTCCGCATTCTTGTCGGTCGGGCGTGAAGCGAAGCCACCAGATCATATCCCTGTTCTTGTTCGCCGCACGTTGCTGTCGGGCTGGATGTGCGTAGCATGCAGCAAAGAAAACGGTGCGGCTGGTGCCGCTTCCTTTGTCGTGGTTGCCCCGATAACCATTCACAGCGGTAGCTCTCGGTTGTCTTTGCTGTGGGTTGAAGACGCTCCATGGTCTGACCTGCGGTGAGCGAGGTGGCTTGTCGCTGGGCGTGATTGCTGTTTGCGTTGTGGGTTTGAATCGCTAGAATGTTGATATCTCTGTCGGGCAAAGTACTCGGCGATACTAAGGCGGGTCTGGGATGAGACGATACTTCGCAATCGCGGCGATGGGGGCGGTTCTGATATCAATGGTTGCGGCGGTGTTCACGTTAGCGTGTGATACGTGGGTGGCGCTGCCGGATACAACGGCGGATGGCGCGGCGACGATCCTTGCGAAGAACAGCGATCGTCCGCTGTTCGACGCGCAGCCGCTGGTGTGGAGCAAGGGCGGCACGTGGCCGGAGGGGAGCGAGATCGATCTGGGACGCATCACCATCCCTCAGACGGGTACGACCTACACCACTCTCGGCTCGCAGCCGTACTGGTGCTGGGGGTACGAGGAAGGGATCAACGAGCACGGGGTGGCGATCGGAAACGAGGGGGTCTGGACGCGGCCGTTGATGGACAACCTGCGATCTCTTCAGGCGGGGCAATCTCCGGAACTCGGTCCGACCGGCATGGATCTGGTGCGCCTGGGGTTGGAGCGGGGCCGCACGGCGCACGAGGCGCTGATTGCGATCACGCAGGTTCTGGAGGCGTTCGGGCAGTTCGGATCGGGTGCGCCAACCGTCCCTGCGCTGAATGGTTCCTACGACAACACGTTCCTGATCGCCGACTCGACGGAGGCGTGGATCCTGGAAACCGCCGGCCGGCAATGGGTGGCGCGGCGCATCACATCCGGATCGGCGTCGATTTCCAACGATCTGACGATCGGTGACGCGTACGACTTGGCGTCCGAGGATCTGATCGGGCTTGCCGAGGAGAAGGGCTGGTGGGACCCGTCCGCGGGAGATCCGTTCAGCTTCCGCGATGCGTACCGCGATGACTCCCCGATCGGAAGCGGGAGGACCGAACGGGCGATATGCCGAACCGAGACGTCGGCGAGGATGCTTGCTGATCGTGCCGGTTCGATCGATACGGTCTGGATGATGACGATCGCTCGGGACCGTTCCTCCTCGCCGGCGATCGACCAAGACGCCACGGCCAGTTCGTGCGTGGCGGTGCTCCCGACGGATCCGTCGACAACGACCGTATTCTGGTGGGCCCCCGCGCGGCCGAGTGTCAGCTGCTATGTGCCGTTTTTCGTTCAGGGGCAGGGGGTTCCGGATGGCGTGTCGCGCGCCGGAACGTACCCAGGAGGTGTCATGCCGCCGAGTGAGGTCGAGCCCGATGCCTACGCCGAAGGATCGTACTGGTGGGCGTTCCGAGATCTGGCTGATCTGGCGACCGGTGGCGTGCTTGACGAAACCGCCCGTGTCCGCGCGGTGTTCGATCCGCTGGAGCAGGAGTTTGATGTCGGTCTGCCGGACATTGTTCTCGAAGCGGATCGGCTTCGCTCAGAGGGCCGCGACGACGAAGCGGCGGAGGCCTTATCCGAATACTCCTCCCTCTGCGCAAGCCGAGCGCTGGCCGCGGCCGAGGAACTGCGGACCCAGCTACGACAAGAGCAAGACGCACAGGAGATTCCGGCCCATCTGCTTCCGTATCTCGGGACCTATCACGCCACGTTTAACGACAGTATTTACACCGTGTCCGTGCGGGGAGGGCATCTGGCGCTCGATGTCCCGGGGCAGACCGTGTATGAGCTGAACGACCCAAACGAGTCGGGGTTGTGGTCGTTCGCGCTTTCGGCGGCGTTGGCCGTGTCGTTCGGATTCGCAGAGGACGGGAGCGCGGTGTCGCTGATTCTGCATCAGGACGGCTTGGCGCTGGAGTTTCTCCGTGAGGGGTACACGCCGTCGATCGAGATTCCCGCATCGCAGGCCGAGGCGTATCTGGGGATCTATCGCCACTCCGAGGCCGGACAGACGCAAATTCTGTATCAGAATGGGCGGCTGGCCGTTCGGCTGGACGACATGATGATCTTCGAGCTTCGTGAATCCACGGACGACGGCCGCTGGGTGGCCCGCGCCACCGAACAGCTGTCGATCCGGTTCGAGACCGGCTCGAGCGGAGGTGTGACCGGACTGAGGCTGGCGAGAGGGTCGCAGATCACGAGCTACGCTCGAGAGCTGCCGATCACCGAAGTCGCTCAGCCGAGCGAGACCGATAGTCCTGCGCAGGCGTGGAGCAGATCATGGATGGTGCTGATCGTCCTGGCCTTGATCGTGGCAGGCGTCTTGTCGATCCTGCCGTAGCAGATTTGTGTGGTTGAGCCGGGATGTCCGGCACAGGGAAACAGAAAGGGAGCGGCATCCGCCGCTCCCTTCGTGTGTATGTCCTGATGACCTACGGCAGGCTTAGCCTTCGGCCATCTTCTTGTAGGTCTGGTAACGCTCCATGTACTCGGTCTCGAGCTGCGCGTGGAGCCGTGCGGCTTCCTCGGGGAAGGTCTGAACCAAGCTGGAATAACGAACTTCACCCATGAGGAAGTCGTGGAAGTTGCCGGTGGGCTCCTTCATGTCCAGCTGGAACGGGTTCTTGCCCTGCTCGGCGAGGCGCGGGTCATACCGGTACAGCGGCCAGTATCCGCACTCAACGGCGAGTTTCTCTTCTTCCTGGGACTTGCCCATTCCCTTTTTCAGCCCCTGGTTGATGCACGGAGCATAGGCAATGATCACGCTGGGACCGGGGTAGTTTTCGGCTTCCAAGAACGCTTTCAGGCACTGGTTCTTGTTGGCGCCCATCGCCACCGAAGCGACGTAGACGTAGCCGTAGCTCATCAGCATCCGGCCGAGGTCCTTTTTCTTCGTCTTCTTTCCGGAAGCGGCGAACTTGGCCACCGATCCGGTCGGAGTTGCCTTTGACGACTGTCCGCCGGTGTTGGAGTAAACCTCGGTGTCCATGACGAGCACGTTGACGTCGCGGTTCATCGCCGCGACGTGGTCGAGACCGCCGTAGCCGATGTCGTATGCCCAGCCGTCTCCCCCAAGGATCCACACGGACTTCTTGGTGAACAGGTCGCGCATGGCGAGGATCTGCCTCAACCGCTCGTCACTGGTTCCAGCCAGAAGCGTCGCCAGGCGATCCCCGGCTTCGCGGGACGCCTTGGCATCGTCTTTCCCGGCGAGCCAGTCGTTCATCGATGCAGCAAGATCGCCGTTGGCTCCGGCATCAAGAGCTTCCCGGATGAGTCCGGCGAGGCGATCACGCCGTGCAGCGAGCGCAAGGCGCATCCCGAATCCGTACTCAGCGTTGTCTTCGAATAGGCTGTTGGCCCATGCGGGGCCGTGTCCGTCCTTGTTGGTGCAGTACGGCACCGCAGGAGCGGATCCGCCGTAGATCGACGAACACCCGGTAGCGTTAGCGATCAGCATCCGGTCGCCGGCGATCTGCGTTGCCAGCTTCACATACGGCGTCTCCCCGCAGCCTGGGCAGGCGCCGGAGTATTCGAACAACGGCTGCCGGAACTGGCTGCCCTTGACCGTCGCCGGATTGACAAGGTCGTCACGAACCGGAAGTGTCAGTGCGTAGTCATAGTGAGGCTGCTCCGCGAGCTGAGTAGCCAAAGGCTTCATGACGAGTGCCTTCTCGCCCTTCTTGCCCGGGCAGATGTCGGCACAATTCCCGCAGCCGACACAGTCGAGCGGATCGATCTGAATCCGGAACCCGTAGTTCTCGAGGCCAGGGCCCATCGCCGGAAGCGTATCGAATCCCTCCGGTGCGGCGACCTTCTCCTCCTCGGTAACGAGGAACGGACGGATCGTTGCGTGCGGACACACGAACGCGCACTGGTTGCATTGGATACAGTTCTCGGGGATCCATTGCGGCACGCTGATCGCCACGCCGCGCTTTTCGTACTGCGTGGTAGCCACCGGGAACGAACCGTCCGGCCCGGTCCACTGGTAGCTGCCGTCGAGTTCCGAAGCGAACGCGCTCACGGGAAGGTGGTCGCCGTCCTGCAGCGTCATCGGACGCATGACGTCGAGAACCCACTGCGGCTGTTCCAGCTTCTCACCGCTGCCGGTGGCCGTCTTCCAGTCGGCTGGCACTTCGACGGCGACGACGTTCTCCAACGCGGCATCGACGCCGGCGTTGTTCATTTGCACGACCTTCTCGCCTTTGCGGCCGTAGGTCTTCTGGATCGCTTCCTTCAGCCGGGCGACCGCATCATCGACCGGCAGGACCCCGGAAATTTTGAAGAACGCGGTCTGCATGATCATGTTGATCCGTCCGCCGAGGCCGACGTCACCGGCGATTTTCACCGCATCGATCGTGTAGAACTTGAGGTTCTTCTCGGCGATGGTTCGTTTGAGCGCAGCGGGAAGCTTGTCCGAAAGCTCATCATGCGACCACGGGCAATTCAACACGAACGATCCGCCGTTCTTGATGCCGGCAAGCAGGTCGTACTTGTCGACGTAGGCCGGATTGTGACAGGCGATGTAGTCGGCATTCTGCACCAGATAGGGCGACTGGATCGGGCTCTTGCCGAACCGCAGATGCGACACGGTGATTCCGCCGGACTTCTTCGAGTCGTAGGCGAAATAGCCTTGTGCGTACAGATCGGTGTTGTCTCCGATGATCTTAATGGCGTTCTTGTTGGCACCGACGGTCCCATCGGAACCGAGTCCCCAGAACTTGCACTGGATGGTTCCTTCGGGGGCGACGTCGATCTCTTCCTTGAGCGGAAGCGACAGATGGGTGACGTCGTCTTCGATGCCCACGGTGAAGTGGTTCTTGGGCTGATCCAGGTTCAGGTTTTCCAGCGCTGCATGAACCATCGCCGGTGTGAAGTCCTTCGAGCCGAGGCCGTAACGTCCTCCGACGATCAGCGGGGTCTCTCCCCGCTCCTGGAATACGGTGCAGACGTCCTGGTACAGCGGTTCGCCGAGGCTGCCCGGTTCCTTCGTGCGGTCGAGAACGACGATCTTACGGGCGGTTTCCGGCAGCGCTTGCAGGAAGTGCTCCGAAGACCATGGGCGGTAGAGACGGACCTTGAGCAGGCCGACCTTCTCGCCCTGGGAAACCAGGTAGTTGACGGTCTCTTCGGAAACGTCGCTTGCCGAGCCCATCAGAATCAGTACTCGATCCGCATCGGGAGCACCCACATAGTCGAACAGGTTGTACGGGCGTCCTGTCAGCTCCGAGACCTGCTTCATGGTCTCGGCGACGATTGCCGGGGTGGCGAGGTAGTAGCGGTTCGCCGCTTCTCGGTTCTGGAAGTAGATGTCCGGATTTTGCGCCGTGCCGCGCAGATGAGGATGTTCGGGGTTCATAGCTCGCTTGCGGAACGTCTCCACAGCATCCCAAGGGACGATCTTCGCCATGTCTTCGTACGAAACCACGTGCACCTTGGAGATCTCGTGCGAGGTTCGGAAACCATCAAAGAAGTGGACGAACGGAACGTTGGTCTTCAGTGCCGAAACGTGGGCGACCATCGCCAGGTCGATTACTTCCTGAATGGAACCGGAGGCGAGCTGGGCGAAGCCCGTCTGTCGTGTTGCCATCACATCGGAGTGATCTCCGAAGATCGACAGTGCGTGTCCGGCAACAGCCCTTGCTGAAACGTGAAACACACCGGGCAACAGTTCACCGGAAATCTTGTACATGTTCGGGATCATCAAAAGCAGTCCCTGGGATGCTGTGAAGGTGGTCGTCAGAGCTCCCGCTGCCAGAGAGCCGTGGACAGCGCCCGCTGCACCAGCCTCCGACTGCATTTCCGTAACCTGAAGCGGCTGGCCGAACAGGTTCTTCCTGCCATGGGCCGCCCAGCTGTCCGCCACCTCACCCATCGGCGAACTGGGGGTGATGGGGTAGATCGCTGCGACGTCGCTAAATGCGTAAGCAACGTGTGCCGCGGCGGTGTTCCCATCGATCGTCTTCATCTGATCCTGCCTTGCTGCTGGCATGGGGATGCCTCCTAAATTGGCGTTTAGAGTCACTATCTGGCTTCGCAATTTGCGATGATTGTAGCGATGGGATGGAATCTTCACAACGCTGCCTGCAATTCGTGCTGCAAGCCGTGGGGCAGCGAAGAAAAGGGATTGGACGAACGATGTCGGCCGCGAGCCTGCGATGAAGATGCTTGACGTGATTCGGCTCAGCAGCTACCCTTCACGACAAGAGGATAGGTGCAGAAGGGATGAGGATTTGGCTGCTTTGCGGAGGAACTGTCTAGGCAAGCGGCCGGTAAGGCAGAATCTTCTTACTTCGCACGTCAATAGAGGAGGATGCCATGAAGAGGATCTTCAAATCGCTGCTGGTTCTGACACTGGCAGTATCGCTTTTCGTGTCAATCAGCGCCGCAGTCTCTGCATCGCCGATTCATGTTCCCGGCGGAATGCGTACTCTGAGTTCACCGATTCATGTTCCCGGTGGAATGCGTGCTCTGAGTTCGCCGATTCATGTTCCTGGTGGAAGGGCCCGAGCCCATTCACCGGTGTTTGCAGCGGACGATCTGGCAGTTGAAACCCTATCCTCACCCATCCATGTGCCAGGCGGAATGAAGTAGAGCACGTTCCACTGGCCCGGTCGGAGGTTTTAGGGTGAGAGACGGGCTGCACATCGGGCAAGGCGGAGAACACACAGAGACGACAGGTAAGAAATCAACAACGATCGAACTGCTTGCGCGGCGTGGATCGATTGAAGTGATTCGCCAGCAGATCGAGGCTGGCAAGATGTTCTACCTAGATGAGGCCAGCGAGTGGGAGGGATTTGAGTTTCTCTATCTGCTCACTGGCCGTCTGTTGTTGCGCAACGGAGACGGCTCCGAGGTCGATTTGCTCCCGGGTGACTATGTCCACCATCGCGGACTGCCGGAGCGTGCGTACTTCCGCGTTGTCGAGGAATCGTCCCTCCTTCTGGTTGCATCGCCGCCCAGCTACCACATGATGCGCGACGAGATCCAAGAGATGATGGCTCTGGCGAGGTCGGTCGAGGAAAAAGACGCGGATACCGAAGGCCACTGTCGCCGCATCGAAGGCTTGTCGTTACGTACTGGCGAACGGCTTGACATGAGCGATGATGATCTCACGGCTTTGTCCGATGCGGCGTACCTCCACGATATCGGGAAGGTCCGTGTGCCGTTGGAGATCCTCAATAAGCCCGGGGCGCTTGATGCCGACGAGCAGCGAGAGATGCAGAAACACCCGCTGCACGGGCGGGAGATGCTGTCGCAAACGGAATCGCTGCGCGGCGCCGCTGGGATGGTCGCTGCGCATCACGAGAGGTTCGATGGCACGGGGTACCCGCAGGGGCTGCAAGGTGAGGAGATTCCGCTGGGGGCAAGGGTAATCGCGGTGGTTGACTCCTTCGATGCGATGACGACCGACCGTCCGTACCACCGCGCCATCAGCTGCGCCGAGGCGTGCGAAGAGCTCCGACGCCACGCGGGAACACAGTTTGATCCGAAGGTTGTGGTTGCATTTCTTGAGGTCCTTGCCGATGACGGGTGATCGTGAGGATCGGAAGCCACTTCATCGGAGGATGCTGTATCACGGACTGCGGTTAATCCCGATCGGCGTGGTGGTGGGCGTTAGCATCGGGTTTGCGTTCTCCGATCCATGGTTCGGTCTGGCGATTGGTGTCGGATTTGGCGCTGTGTGGACCGTGATCTTCGCGCTGCAGACGAGGCGATAGAAAACCCTCGAATGAGCCGGACGGCTCATCCGAGGGTTATCCGTTTACGGAGAATTCCCCCGATCTAGAACTTCTCGAGGATTTCGTCCAGTGTCGGCTCTCCGATCTCCTGCAGTTCGTAGCGAACTCGGGTTGCCGGTACGTTGAACGTTAGCAGCCGGGTCAGATCGATCGGCGTTCCGATAACCACGGCATCACACTCAACCCGGTTTACCGTCTCCTGCAGGTCCTTGACCTGCTTGTCGCCGTAGCCCATTGCCGGAAGCAGCTGTCCGATCTTCGGATAGCGGCGGTACGTCTCGGAAATCGACTCCACGGTGTACGGGCGGGGATCGATGATGTGAGCCGCTCCGCAGCGCTGAGCAGCGATCGTTCCTGCGCCGAACCGCATCTCGCCGTGGGTCAGCGTCGGCCCGTCTTCGATGACCAGGACCTGCTTGCCGCGAATCACGTCGGGGTTGTCAACGGTAATCGGAGATGCAGCCTCGATCACCGTTGCCGTTGGGTTGAGCTCAGTGACATTCTCGCGCAGGAAACGGATGTCATCGAGACACGCGGTATCGACCTTGTTGATAACGACAACGTCCGCGGCTCGGACATTGACCGCGCTCGGGTAGTAGAGCAGCTCGTGACCGGCGCGGTGCGGATCGACGACCACGATGGACAGGTCGGGGGCATAGAATGAGAAGTCGTTGTTCCCGCCGTCCCAAATCACGATGTCCGCTTCGGCTTCTGCGGCGCGGAGGATCTTCTCGTAATCGACACCGGCGTAGACAATGGTTCCATTGTCGATGTGCGGCTCGTACTCTTCCCTTTCCTCGATCGTGCACTTGTGGCGATCGAGGTCGGCATGAGTTTCGAACCGCTGGACTTCCTGCTCGACGAGATTCCCGTAGGGCATCGGATGCCGGATGACGGCAAGCTTCTTCCCTTTGTTTCGCAGGATTTCGGTGACGCGCCGGGTTGTCTGGCTTTTGCCCGATCCGGTGCGGGTCGCTGTGATTGAGATCAGCGGCTTGACCGGCTTGATCATTGTCTGAGCGGTTCCCATCAACATGAAGTCAGCCCCAGCGGCGTTGACCAGCGAAGAGCGCTCCATCACAAGCTGGTTGGTGACATCGCTATAGGCGAACACGACCAGGTCGATGTTCTTCTCTTGGATAAGTTTCTCAAGGTTGCCCTCGGACTCGATCGGAATTCCGTTTGGGTACTGACTTCCGGCGAGCTCGGCGGGATACATCCGTCCGTCGATGTCCGGAATCTGTGCCGCGGTGAATGCGACCACTTCGTAGTTGGGGTTGTCTCGGAACGCCACATTGAAGTTGTGGAAGTCCCTGCCAGCAGCCCCCATGATCAACACACGCCTCTTCATCATTCCATCTCCCTCCTTGGGCAGTCATGAAAAGCCCGAAAGCGGGCGGATTATAGCGATTGGCACGGAATCTGTCCATCAAGGGAGGGGTTGCCGAGAGAGCCGAGCCACCCTACCATCATAGATAATATGACCCTTGCCAATTGGATCACCCTCGGTCGCGCGGTGTTTCTGGTTCCCTGCATCTGGATGCTCATCATCGGGCGCGATGGATGGAGTGCGGGATTGTTCGTGATTGCGAGTGCCGGAGATGTGCTGGACGGCATGGCGGCCCGGGCGAGGCACGAGGTCACCACATGGGGCAAAGCGCTGGATCCCTTGGTGGACAAGGCGGGGTACCTCGCCTTGTTCTGCACGCTTGTCGTCTTGGGACGCTTGCCTCTATGGACGCTTGTACTTTTCGCGGCGCCGCAGATGCTCATCGGGATCGGCGCGTTGGTCCTGCGGATCGATGCCGGACTGGTGCAGGCGGCGCGCATCCCCGGGAAAGCTGCGGCGTTTCTCACATTCTTGTCGGCGCTCGGTCGGATTCAGCCTTGGTGGCCGTATGGACGTGAGGTGGCTCTCTATGTTCTCTACGCAGCGATCGTCATGACCTGTTTCGCCACGTTCGACTATGCTAGAAGCGCCCTGCAGCTTCGGGCCAAGGGATCTCGTCGTACGAGTACGTAGGGAACGCTTCGGGTACCGCCGCTTCGAAACGGCGGGGTTCCGGGTTGGAGGAAGACGGGTGCTCAATCTGCAACCGCCATGCATGCAGCAGGAGACGTTGCTCCCGCTTGGAGTCGGAACCGTAAATCGAATCCCCGCACACCGGATGATCGATGTAACGCATGTGAACACGGATCTGATGGGTGCGACCGGTGTCGAGTGCGACCAGGAGCAGGGTCCGGTCGCCGGTTCGATCCAACACGCGGAATCGCGTGACAGCCGGCCGGCCGGCCGGTTGGACCGACATCCTCCGACGTAAGCGGACATCGCGGCCGATCGGTGCATCGATCAACCCTTCGTCTTCGGAAATGACTCCGCGAACGACAGCGATGTAGTGCTTGATGACGGTCCGCTCGGCGAACTGTTGCTGCAGCGCTCCCAGTGCGGGTGCCGTCTTTGCAACAACGAGGACGCCGCTTGTCTCTTTGTCGAGCCGGTGAACGATCCCCGGCCTCGTTGGGTCGTCGGATGTGGGAAGAGCTCGATCGACCAACAGAGCTTCCACAAGGGTCGTCTCCGTTGTTCCCGTTCCGGGGTGAACCACAAGGCCGATCGGTTTGTCGATCACCAGGAGGTCGTCATCTTCGTACAGAATCGGAATCGGCAACGGTCGCGGGGTCAGCACGGCTTGGTCCGTTTCCGGAAGCGTGACGCAAACCGTGTCGCCGCGTCGGACCCGGTGCGACGGTCTGACCTCGACGGAGCCGTTGATCTCGACCTGGGCGGAGATCACAAGCTTCTTCAATTCGGTCCTTGACCGTTCGGGAACAGCGTCGGAAAGAAATCGATCCAGTCGCTTCCCGTCTGCTGTCTCATCTGCCTCGATCATCCTCTTGTTCTCGTTCATGTTTCCCTTCACGTCTCAGTTGTCGGTTCTTGAACGCTGTCGTATAATACGTTGAATGCCTAGGACTGGAAAGATTGTCGGCAGTTCGCCGCTCACACAGGCTGGGCGGGGAGCTGCGTTTTTTGGCGCGTTGGGTGTAGAAGGTACGAGAAGCGAGCATTGACGGATCAGCTGCCTGTTGTGTTTTGCGGGACGGCAGCCGGGAGCTATGCTAGAACTATGAACATCGAGTTCATCGAAGCATTAGAGGAGATGGCGAAGGAGAAGGGGATCCCACGAGAGGATCTCTACGAAGCCATTCGTCGAGGGCTGGC
>Ga0272442_10008529_pt1 | contig 12965 bp, 12 predicted proteins | sample SSMForm2O_FD_200262 | JGI IMG/M metagenome (GOLD analysis project Ga0272442, IMG submission 200262) | Marine sediment archaeal communities from Little Sippewissett salt marsh, Falmouth, MA, United States - SSM-Form-2O | ecosystem: Environmental > Aquatic > Marine > Wetlands > Sediment ...
GAAAGCCCATGGAGTTATCTCCTGATTCTAAAAATATGGAAATTGGCAGCAAATAATCATGAATCCTTCACTTGTTTCAAAGGGATTAAGTATTCATGATTTATCATATAGTCACTGTGCTTTTTGTACGCTGAACAGAGGATGAATGAGTAAAAGATCTCATTCTGACTTACTTTTTATCGTTGTTTGCCATGACAGCAGTTGTTAGACAAATTGATGTTCTTTATTCAAAAATAATTGAAATCCGAATGGCAATCAAGGATTATCTTCATTTTTGGTTGAAAAAATTAAACCAATTCTGTACATTGCATCTGTCTTAAATTAAATACGGGATATCATATGATGATGGTCCATGTTCGTTCATTTCATTTCGATGATGAAAAACAGGTGGTTGCACTTTGGAAAACCTGCGGGCTCATTGTACCACAAAATGATCCACAACAAGACATTCGGAGAAAAATGGCATTTCAGCCAGACCTGTTACTGGTGGCTGTGCATCGGGATCGAATTGTTGGCACTGTTATGGCCGGATACGATGGACATCGGGGATGGATCAATTATCTCGCTGTGGATCCGCTTTATCAAAAGAAAGGAATCGGCCGATTACTGATGGAACATGCGGAAGAGCGGTTGCAATTGCTGGATTGCCCGAAAATCAATCTTCAGGTTCGTGCAGCCAATCACCGAGTCACCGGATTTTACAAACATTTGGATTATCAGATGGAAGATGTGATGAACATGGGAAAACGATTGGCTGAGTCGACTGATCATACGAACGGTTGATTGGAATTTTGTTCATTAAAAAAATTAAAACTGATCCTGAGACAGCGTCCGTATATTGAATTCCATCGTACGATTTTCAATAATGAAGGGATGATGCGTTTTGAAAACGAATCTAATCAGACGATGGATTCAAATGACAGGCTTCTGTTTGCTTATGATTTATTTCAACATATCGGCTGAGAATGTTATGAAACGACAATCACCAAAAATTCAAATTCATGTAGAAAATACGATCCAGCGTCTGATTGCCGAAGAGGATGTGGATCAGGATTTAAAAATTACCATTGATGATCATTTCGCCGGAGATAATCGTGGTGATAAACGATTCATTTTAACAACCGTTGATCAAAAAGAATATGAAGTCCGGGGAAATTACTACCTGGCCAATCTGCTTCAGGAATTGAAGCTGGCGCTTGACCGTGGAGAATTAATATGCGATTTAAATTTTCAGAAAATCTTTGAAGATCCTGTACAGCGTTTTTCACGTCAAATCCGCACCCTTTTCTGGAAGGGATTAACACGTCAAATCAAACTCGATAATCTGACATCTGTAATTGCAGATGAAAAGGTCGAGTCGGACGCGCTTTACCTGTATCTTCCGTTTTCAGATAAAAAGGCAAAATTATTTTTTAAGGCACAAGAAAATGATTTGAAATCTAAGAATATTAAGATTCGGGTACTGCCTCAAAAAATAACTCCGCAAACCGTTCTGTCACTTGATGGCCGGCATGGTCTGCTTATGCTTGATTCTGTCAAAGATGCATCCGGACAGATAGAAGGCAAGCCCTATGTAGTGCCGGGGGGACGGTTCAATGAAATGTACGGCTGGGACAGTTATTTTATTGTCCTCGGTCTGCTGACAGACGGTCATGTTCATTTGGCAAAATGTATGGTGGACAATCATGTATATCAAATCAATCATTACGGCAAAATCCTCAATGCCAACCGAACCTATTATTTAACACGTTCACAGCCGCCTTTTTTAAGCAGCATGGCCAGAGCGGTTTATAATCAGCTGCCGCAAAATTCAGAATCAAAAGTGTGGATGAAACACATTTGTCAGGCAATCATCCGTGAGTATAAACAGGTTTGGATGCATCCGGACAGACTGACAGAAACAGGTCTGAGCCGGTATGCCGGTGAAGGGATCGGTCCGCCTGTTGAAGTGGAACCGGGCCACTTTAATGCGATCTACCGGCCATTTGCAGTGGCTGCCGATCTTTCCATCAAAGAATTTGAACGTCTCTATAAAAAGGGCAGCATCCATGAGCCGCTGCTTGATCTGTTTTTCAAACATGACCGCGCGGTCCGAGAATCGGGTCATGACACAACGTACCGATGGCAGGTAAAGGGGGAGGATCGATGCGCGGATTTTGTGCCAGTGGATCTGAATGCGTTGCTTTACAAAATCGAAATCGATTTGGCCTTTCTTATCGATCAATTGTTTCAGGGAAGTCTCGAAATGCCGGATGGGTCAAGAGAAACAGGGATAAAATGGAACCGGCTTGCAGATAAAAGGAAAAAAATAATTCGTCAATATCTCTGGAATGAAGCAGACTCTCTGTTTTATGATTATAATTTCATTGACGGACATTCGCATTCGTATATCAGTGCAACCGCGTTTTATCCTTTATGGGCGTGTGATCCCAAAAGGCCGGAGACGAGAATACTAACGTGTGCAGAAGCCGACTGGTTAATCCGCCATCTGTTGAGAAACCTTGAATTTCCCGGAGGAGTGGCCGCATCGTCCGAAAAATCCAGAGGGAAGATATCAGAATTGCGCCCGCAGCGTCAATGGGATTATCCACATGGATGGGCACCGCATCAGATGATTGCCTGGCAGGCATTAAATAATTATAATCACGAAACGGATGCTCAGCGCTTGATATACCGATGGCTCTATACCATTATTCGCAATGCCGTGGATTATAATGGGACAATTCCGGAGAAATTCAATGTGGTTACACGTTCTCATCAGGTGTTTGCTGAGTATGGCAATGTGGGTACGAAATTCGCTTATATTTCACGTGAAGGATTCGGATGGATGAATGCGTCTTATCAAGTCGGGCTTCATTCACTGAAGAACCGGCTGAATGATGAATTAAATCAACTGATTCCTCCGGAATGGATATTTGAGCAATAGCAATATTCCGGGAATCTTGTTAAAATGGATCAAGTCCTTATTATTGAGATGATTGTATCTGGAATGCTGTATAAGAGAAATGGATCAATGTTGCTGATTTTTTTATGAAACACTGATTCTTTGATCAATCTCGGGAATTTAACCTTCAATATGCATGAGAATGCCGTTTTGAATTTAAAGAGTATGGAGTGCTGATGGATATCAAGATTATTCAGGAAGCAATTCGAAATGCCGGAATCGATGGCTGGCTGTTCTGTGATTTTCACAACCGTGATCCGATCGCCTATCGTGTTCTGGATCTGGATTTTTGTAAATTAACCAGCCGACGCTGGTTTTATTATATTCCTGGCAGTGGGGAGCCGGTCAGGCTGTGTCACCGGGTGGAACCATCGAAACTGGATCCGCTTCCCGGAAATTTGATTTTTTATCTTTCATGGAATGAGCTTCATCAAGCATTGAAGAAAATGCTTGGCTCTCCAAAAACGCTTGCCATGCAGTATTCTCCTGAAAATAGCATTCCCTATGTTTCAATGGTCGATGCGGGCACAGTCGAGTTAATACGCAGTTTTGGTCATACGGTGGTTTCATCTGCCGATCTGGTACAGATATTCGAAGCCGTGATTGATGAGCCTGGATTTCAGTCTCATCTGACGGCCAGTGAAAAAATTTATAAGATTAAAGATGAGGCATTTGATTTAATCAAATCTGCGCTCAGCCAAAACAGAGAAATTACAGAATATGAGGTTCAGCAGTTTATTGTCCGGCGGTTTCATGAAGAAGGGATGACCTGTGAAGGGGAAAATCCGATTGTGGGTGTCAATGATCATCCGGCGAACCCACATTTTGAACCTACACCTGGGAATACCTATTCCATTACAAGAGGAGACACAATTCTCATTGATTTGTGGGCCAAATTGAATCATCAAGATGCGATTTGGGCGGATATTACCTGGTGTGGTTATGCCGGCTCCGATCCGCCTGCAAAATACGTTGAAATCTTCAATATTGTTCGTGATGCCAGAAATGCAGGGCTGGAGTTTATTCGTAGTAAAATTCAGAGTAACAAGTCCTGTTACGGCTGGCAGGTGGATGATGCTGTGCGAGTCGTGATTCAGGACGCAGGCTACGGCGATCGGTTTATTCACCGAACCGGGCATTCAATCGGACGGGAAGTGCATGGCAATGGCGCCCATATTGATAATCTGGAAACCAGGGAGGAGCGCAGACTGATTCCCGGACTCTGTTTTTCTATCGAACCGGGTATTTATTTGACCGATCAAATGGCTGTTCGATCAGAAATCGATGTGTTTATACATTCTGACAGCGAAGTCATCGTGGCCGGAGATCAGCAGGAGAGCCTGATATTGATGGACTTGTAAAAGACTTGGGAGGCAGCATGATTGGATATCTTGCCATTATCCTGATTTACAATTTAATTTTACTTGGATTCAATATATATCGATCCAAAAAAGTAAAAGGTCATGAAGATTTTATGGTGGCCGGGCGTTCACTTCCTGTTCATGTGATCGTTTTTACATTGATTGCCACATGGATCGGATCCGGTACATTCATTGCGGGAGCCGAGTATGCATATAAAGCAGGATTCAGTTCGTTATGGATGCCTGCCGGTGCCTGGCTGGGAATTATTGTTATCTATTTTTTAGCAGCCAAAATCAGGACATTCGGACAATACACCATCGGAGATATTCTTGAAGTGCGATATGGCCGGTTTGCAAGGCTTTTTGGCACCATCGCATTGATTATTGCCTCTGTGACGATTGTCAGTTATCAATTCCGTGCAGGCGGCTATATTCTGAATATTATTACAGATGGCCGGGTTTCTGTGGCCTGGGGACAGGCAATCAGTGCCTTTTTTATTATTGCGTTTACCGTCACAGCAGGAATGATCTCAGTGGCGCATACAGATTTGCCCAATGGGATTTTAATCCTGGTAGCCTGTGTGATCGCAACTCCGTTTGTGATTATCAAGGCCGGCGGTTTATCCGGAGCAGCCGCGGCACTGCCCGCGGGTCATTTCCAGCTGTTTAGTCCAGATTTTGGCGTCAGGCCAGCCTTAAAAGCGTTTGGATATTTCTTTGCCACCTTTCTGCTTCTGATGGGTGAACAGTCCATGTATCAGAAATTTTACAGTGCGAAAACACCGAAGCATGCACGTACTGCAGTGTCACTTTGGATACTCGGGACTATTCTTGTGGAAGTGGTTGTGGTTCTGATTGCGGTTTTCGCGGCGGCCCATTTCTGGGGTCAGGGACAGGAAGGAGGCGCTATGGTGCTCCTGGCGGCTCGTCACATGGTTCCTGAGCCGATTGGCGTCATGTTGCTGGCTGCTGCCTGGGCCGTGTTGCTTTCGACCGGTACCAATTTTTTATTATCTCCAAGCACCAATGTGATGCGGGATCTCGTTCAGCAGTTTTATAAAAAGTCGCTTTCCGAGCAAAAACAGGTGGCGGGTCAAAAAATTGCAGTGATTTTAATAGGATTGTGTGCGTTTGCCATGATTTTCATTCCCACTTTGCTGAATCAACCGATTTCGGTTTTACAATCTGCTTATTTTGCTTATACCATGTATGGTGTAGCCATCACGCCGGTCCTGATCGCTGCATTGGCCTGGAAGCGGGCAACACGAATGGGCGGACTCGTCGCGATTGTATCCGGTGCATTGGTGACATTGTTTTTAGATAAAGGGATTCCATATCTCTGGCCATCTGTGATGCATGAAGGGGATCCCTGGGGAATTCCTGCCATCTTTCCTGCCATGCTGGTTTCCATTGGATCGCTTATTGTGATCAGCCTGCTGACGCCGCCGCCTGATAAAGAAGTGCTCGACAGGTTATTTCCGGAAAAACTGGTATGAGATAAAGGAAAGTCCTTAATTATAGAGTAAATGTATGATTATGAGAGCGTTTGCTGAATTTGCCTGACTCTACTCTTTCTGCCGTCGTGATTCCAGTTCTGCTCCCATTTCTTTGACACGCTTCTCATTGAGTGGATAGAACAAAGATAAGATAATGGACAGTACACCCATTCCTGCCGGGATCAGGCTGAACAGAAGAATCAATCCTTTCAGGCTTTCCTGGGATTGAGCCTGATTGGCTTTGAATCCGACCCGGGACATCAGATTCAGGGCGACAAAAGCGCCAAATGCCCATCCGAATTTTTGTGACATGGTTGAAGCGGAAAAGACCAGACCCGTCGTTCGGCGCCCGCGTTTCCATTCCGCGTAATCGGCTGTATCCGCATACATCGCCCAGAGCAGCACACTGAGCGGTCCGCCTGTTAATGAACCGGTGATTTGGAAGAAGAAAATCAAACCGATCTGCTGAGCGCTTAAAAAATAAAATGAAGCCGTACTGATAATGGCGATGAGAAAAATGCTGATAAAGGCTTTTTTCTTTCCAACATGCCTTGCGAACCAGCTGACCAGTGTGACGCCGATCAGTGAGGCGATTTGTCCGATGGTATTAAAGGCGGAAACCAGAGTTTCAAAAGTATAGGTTTTTGACTGAATGAACGGCAGAGTGACTTCCTGGGATCCGATAACATATTTAAAGTAATGGGCAGTCACACTGCTGCGGACAGCAACAAAGAGAATAAACGTGATGGTTGTGGCAAGCAGAATCAGCCAGGGGCCGTTGGTGACCAGCTCATACAGATCTTTTTTAATGGAATGTGTCTGGTTTTTGGGCGGTTGAACCCGTTCTTTGGTGCCAAAAAAGGTAATCAAAAAGAAAACAATCGCCGCTGCGCCGTAGACCACAAATGAAAGCTGCCATCCTTTGGCATCATTGCCGCCGCCGAGACCTTTGACCATGGGAAGCAGTGTGGCCGACACAATAATGCCAGCGCCAAAGGCAAAGATAAATTTAATAGAAGAGACGGTGGTACGTTCATTTGAATCCGGAGAGATGACACCCAGCAGAGCCGTATACGGGATATTGATCCCTGTGTAAAGCATCATAATGAGAATAAATGTCACATAGGCCCAGATCATTTTTCCGGTGAGATCAAAATCGGGTACGGTAAATGTCAGAACACCCATAACCGCAAAGGGCACGCAAAGCCAGAGCAGGTAGGGACGGAATTTTCCCCACCGTGTTTTTGTACGATCCGCCACCATTCCCATAATCGGATCGTTAAAACCATCCCAAAGCCGGCTGACAAGAAACATAGTGGCTGCGGCACTGGCCGGAATTAAAAAGACGTCCGTATAGAAAAACGTAAAGTAGAGCATGAATGTCTGCCAGTAGAGCACTGAAGCCAGATCGCCAAATCCATAGGCTATTTTTTCTTTGAATGGCAGTTTGTGATTCATTTCGCCCATTGTTTCCTCCGGCTTTATAAAAATATTTTTAAAATTAATTCATTTTTTATTTGTATTGATGTAGAATGATAAACCTGTTGATGCTGATAAAACTATTTAATTTAGATAATATCGATATGAAATGCAAATTAATTATCCAATTTTTTTTCTTGTCAATGTTTAAATTAATTTTTAACATATTAAAGAATCATTTTAGGGTTGGCCATGATAAAATCCGGGGAGGATGTAATGAAACAGATGATAGGTATCGGACTTGCATTCTTCATCAGCGCATCCATTCTGACCGCTCAGGATGAGATCTCCGAAATCGAAGAACGTCTGGAGAAATTTAATGATCCCGCGCTCAGGGAAACATTTCAGGCCTATTTGCAGCCGGCGGCGGACGCGTTCGGCTCGAACATGAACAGCGGGTTATACCATACTGCCAAAATTCCCAGGGACGGTTTCCATTTCTATATTGGTGTGGAAACGCTCTGGGCGCTGATCAGCGAGGACCAGCGGGTTTATTCATCAATGATTGACGATTATGAAGCAGTCGACAAACCCACGATTTTCGGGGACGATGAAAGCTGGTTTGTACCGGGAACCACATTTGAAATCCCAGGTGGAAAAGAGATTCATGCTTTTCCGATCATCGCACCAAGACTGACCATCGGATCCCTTATGGGCACCGAATTGTCCTTTCGAATCGTGGATTTGGATTTGCCGATGGATTTCGGTCTTTTGAAGATCACCGGATTCGGAATGCGCCACAGCATCAGCCAGTATATGCGTCTTTCTCCCATTGATCTCTGTTTTGGTTTTTTTGTTCAGGATTTCAAATTAGGCAGAGTTTTCGAAGCCCAGATGAACTTTTTTGGCGCTCAGGCCAGCCGGTCTCTGGGCCCTCTGACTGTGTACGGAGGCCTGGGAATTGAAAAAACGACCTTTACAATCGGAAATGCGGACGGCCTGCTGCAAATTCAGCCGCTTACATTTGACAGCAACAATCGCGGCAGAATGAACGTAGGCGCCTGTCTGAGTTTGCTTGTTTTAAAAGTGCATGTGGATTATACACTCGGTAATCAAAATGTGATTGTATTGGGTCTTGGGATCGGTATGTAAGTATACTGATCAGATGTATTCGCTCATTTGTTCTCTATTGGATCGTGATGAATTCGAATAACAAAGCGGCCCTGGTGACCGGCGGGGCCAACCGTATTGGAAAGGCCATTTGTCTGGCATTGGCGGAAAAAGGATACCATATCGCTTTACATTACGGACAATCGAAGAAGGAAGCGGAAAAGACTGCTGAAAAGATACGAGATCATCATGTTCAATGCGTCCTGTTTCAATGTGATTTCAATCATTCGAAATCAGTGGCTCAGCTGATTTCCCGTGTATTTCAAAAATTTCCGGGATGTAATCTGTTGGTCAACAGCGCCTCTGTATTCAAACGCGCTTCGTTTCAGGAGACGGATTTGAATCTGCTTGAAAAACATCTGGCCGTGAACTTCACGGCTCCTTTTTTTCTTTCACAGCAATTTGCTCAAGCATGTGCTTCCGGTCTTATTGTGAATTTGCTGGATACAAAAATATCTAAAAATTCAGAACAGTTTTTTGCCTATACACTCTCAAAAAAGTTATTGTATGAGTTGACGCTTATGACCGCAAGGGTGATGGGGCCGGCCGTGCGTGTGAATGGAATATGTCCGGGTATTATTTTATCAAGCACAGAAACATCCAGGGAAATGCTTGAAAAAATGGTTCAGCGATTGCCTTTGCGGAAAAAAGGAAATCCTGACAATATTATTCAAGCCTTGCTATACCTGATTGAAAATGAATTTGTGACCGGAGATTGTCTGTTTGTGGATGGTGGAGAGCATTTGTAAATGAAAATTAAAATTAAAAATCTGCGTTTAAGAACAATCGTGGGAATTCATGCGTGGGAGCAGAAAACAAAACAGGACATTGTGATTAATATTCGTCTTGAATTTGACGGATCGCAAGTATCTGAAACCGAGGATATCAAGGATACCATTGATTATAAATCATTGAAAAAAAGAATCATCAAGCAGGTGGAGAACTCTCGATTTTTTCTTCTGGAGAAACTGGCCAGCACTATATTGGATATTGTCATGAACAATCCGCGTGTATGTCGCGCTACAGTCGAAGTGGATAAACCGCAGGCGCTGCGTTTTGCAGATTCTGTATCGGTTGAATGTTCTGCGGAAAGGTAATCGATGACAGCGGATTCCCAAGAAAACCATTCCGTGATCATTTCGGTCGGTTCAAATATACATCCTGAAAAGTACATATCAAAAGCCTTGAAGATCATATGTATGCAGCATCGTTTTATTGCGGCAAGCCGTTTTGTGATAACCAAACCTATAGGATACCTCCATCAGGACGATTTTATGAATGGCGCCGTTCAGCTTGAAACCTCACTCTCTCATAATGAGTTAAAAGTCTGGTTAAAAGAGGTTGAAAAGCAACTGGGTCGAAAAACCAGCCAGAATAAATACGGTCCCCGTACGATCGATCTGGATATCGTTGTCTGGGATGACCGGGTAGTGGACAAGCATGTATATAAGCGGGATTTTTTAAGGAATGCAGTTTGTGAACTCAAACCCGGTCTTTTCGGACATTCATCATAGTCATTCGGATCAGCCTTTCCTTTATTTGCACGTAGCAATAAGCCTATTCATTGATCTTTCAATCCGATTTTAAGAAAAAACGAGCAACCCTTACAAATAGTGTGCCAAATCAATTTTTAATCCTTGACAATGATCAGGGGAAAACGTATATTAATTCATTATTTACGGACACAAAACGGAGATCTTTTCGAGTATGAGTGTATCATTGGAAGAGGCGCGAAATATCGCAGAATTGGCAAATTTAAATTTTTCAGATGAGGAACTGCAAATTTATTGCAGTCATCTGAATGAAATACTGTCTTATGTGGAAAAATTACAGGAACTGGATACGGAAAAAATTGAACCGACCTGTTCTGTTCCGTCATTGAGAGACACAATGCGTAATGACCAGGTCGAACCATCACTGACAGCCACAGAAGCTTTGAAGAACGCACCGGCTCGGGGTCAAGGCTTTTTTCGCGTACCCAAAGTCATTCAGAATGATGGAGAATCTGCTTGAACGAGTCCCTGAAAATTATTGGTGTGATTCCAGCACGGTTTCAGTCTTCCCGTCTTCCGGGAAAACCACTGGCACTGATCGGGACCAAATCCATGATTCAATGGGTATATGAACAGGCCAGTCAGGCGCATCAATTAGCAGAAATTTTTGTGGCAACCGATGATTCGCGTATTGAGAAATCGGTGCTTCAATTTGGCGGTAATGCTGTAATGACATCCAGAGAGTGCCAGTCCGGAACCGATCGTGTGTCCGAGGCGGTCCGTGATATGAATGCAGATATTGTTGTGAATATTCAGGGAGATGAACCATTTATTGATCCACATGAAGTGGATCTTGCGGCCGATATTTTAATCAACGATTCAAATGCTGTTATGGGAACCCTGGTCAAGCGTATTCAAGATATTGATGAGTTAATCAGCCCCAATACGGCGAAAGTGATTATAAATCAGGACGGGAATGCCCTTTATTTCTCACGTCATCCCATTCCATTCTACAGGGATGAGGCTGAACCGAAAGAGTGGCTGAAATCTCACACATATTATAAGCATATCGGGATTTACAGTTACAGAAAAGAATTTTTACATCAAATGACACAGTGGCGGCAAACACCACTTGAACGAGCTGAAAAACTGGAACAGCTCAGGGCACTGGAGCACGGCGTCCTGATAAAAGTGGCAGAAACAGACTCGGCAACTATCTGTGTGGATACGCCTGAAGATCTTGCCCGTGTCCGGCAAATGCATATGGAAAACCATCAATAGGAAAGGGAGGGATTTGATTACCGGAAAAACAAAATACATATTTATTACAGGTGGTGTGGTTTCCTCTTTGGGCAAAGGCATTGCTTCTGCTTCTCTGGGATTACTTTTAAAAAAACGTGGACTTCGCGTTACAATCATGAAAATCGATCCTTATCTCAATGTCGATCCGGGTACCATGAGTCCATATCAGCATGGCGAAGTGTTTGTCACGGATGATGGAGCTGAAACCGATCTGGACCTGGGACATTACGAGCGGTTTTTAGATGTGGTGATGAGTCAGAAGAATAATGCCACAACCGGATTAATTTATCAAACCGTTATTGAAAAAGAGCGACGGGGTGATTATCTCGGTAAAACAGTTCAGGTGATTCCACATATTACCAATGAAATTAAACGCAGAATACGTCAGGTCTCCGATGACCATGGGGGTGTGGATATTGTTCTTGTCGAATTGGGAGGAACCGTCGGTGATATTGAAGGTCTGCCGTTTTTAGAAGCGATTCGACAATTCCGGCTTGAACTCGGAATTGGTAACTGCATTAATATTCATCTGACCCTGGTTCCGTTTATTAAAGCAAGCGGTGAAACCAAGACCAAACCTACACAGCACAGCGTGCAAAAAATGCGGGAAATCGGAATTCAACCGGATGTCATTCTCTGCCGCTCGGAAAATCCCTTATCAAAAGAAGCCAGAGAAAAAATCGCACTTTTCGGTAATGTTTCTCCGGAAGCGGTTATTGAAGGCCGGGATGTTCAATCCATTTATGAGGTGCCGCTGGCTCTTGAAAAAGAGGGGCTGGCAAAGATCATCATGCGGCTGTTGCAATTAAAAGAGAAACCGGTGGATTTATCGGACTGGAAAGCATTTGTGAATCGTGTAAAAAAGCCTTCCGATCAGGTAGAAATTGCCATTGTCGGAAAATATATAGAGCTCCATGATGCGTATAAAAGTATTATGGAATCATTTATTCATGCAGGAGAAGTCAATAATGCTCGCGTTTCCCTGACATGGATTGCTTCTGAAGATATTGAAGCCAATGGAGCCGAAAGTCATTTGAAAAAGGTTTCGGGACTTCTCATTCCCGGAGGATTTGGAGAACGGGGTATTGAAGGCAAAGTGCTGGCCGTACAATATGCCAGAGAAAAGGGATTGCCCTTCTTTGGTATCTGTCTGGGTTTGCAGTGTGCAGTGATTGAATATGCCCGGCATGTCTGTGGTCTAAAAGATGCAAACAGTACTGAATTTAATGAATTGACAAATCATCCTGTGATTGATTATCTTCCTGAACAGGTGTCGATTACCGATAAGGGCGGGACCATGCGTTTGGGCGCTTATCCCTGTGTGATTAAAAGGGGATCCCGAGCTTATGAAATATACAAAAACGAGAAAATCAGCGAACGTCACCGGCATCGCTATGAAGTGAACAATGCATATCGCAAAATGTTAGAAAAAAACGGCATGGTTTTCGGAGGGCTCTCCCCGGATAAAGGATTGGTGGAAATGATCGAATTGCCTGAACAATCGTGGTTTGTGGCCTGTCAGTTTCATCCGGAATTTAAATCGCGTGCTTTGAGCGCCCATCCTTTATTCGCAAGTTTTGTAAAAGCCGCTCTTGAATTTAATGAGAAATAAAAGGGAACCATCATGTCTCTTGTGTATATACAAGATATTCCGATAGGTGAAAATCATCCACTGATTCTTATTGCGGGACCTTGCGTGATTGAATCTGAATATATGGCACTGGCAACTGCAGAATCCATAAAAAAAATAACAGATAAGCTTCATATGCCCTGGATTTAT
>Ga0272442_10008530_pt1 | contig 12964 bp, 5 predicted proteins | sample SSMForm2O_FD_200262 | JGI IMG/M metagenome (GOLD analysis project Ga0272442, IMG submission 200262) | Marine sediment archaeal communities from Little Sippewissett salt marsh, Falmouth, MA, United States - SSM-Form-2O | ecosystem: Environmental > Aquatic > Marine > Wetlands > Sediment ...
TGCGCGGTCCACCAATTATCGGACGAAGCCTCGGTCGGAGAACGGCTCGGTGAGGGATCCCGCCGACCGGTCCCCTGCTCGGCGCGGCTGCGGTGCTCCGGGGGGTACGATGTACCTGCGCGGTTGCACTTCGCGGCTTTTCTTCTGTTGCGAGGGCCGCAGTTCGGGTGTATAATCCGGTGGTTTTGCCTCCTGCGGACTCACCGAGGTCGGACGAATGGCCAGACAGCTTCTCGGTCGCTTGCTGAGAGCAAAGGGAGCCGTAACCAGCGACGATATCAAACGCGCCTTGCAGCGCCAACGCACGAAGGCCGGGCTCCGGATCGGGGAGGCGCTCCAGGAGCTCAATGCGACCGATGAGCAGGCCGTCACCGAGGCGTTGGCCGAGCAGCTCGGGCTGCCGATGGTGGTCCCCTCCGAGATGGACATCCCGAAAGAAGTGATCGAGATGGTCAACCATGACATCGCGCGGAAGCACTGCCTGATCCCGGTGGGCCGCAACAACGGCCGGCTCCAGATCGCGATGGCGGATCCGCTCGATTTCGATGCTCTCGACAACATCCGGTTCGCCACCAATTCCGACGTGGAGCAGGTCCTGGCCACTCGCGAGTCCATCAACCTGGCCATCGCCAAGAACCACGGGATCGAGGAGGCGACGGTGGACGGCATGCTCCAGGAGTTCACCGAAAGCGACATCACGTTCCGGAGCGACCAGGACCTGGAGATGGAGGTGGATGAGGAGGACGAAGACGCGCCGATCATCCGCCTGGTGTATCTTCTGATCACGGAGGCCATGCGGCGGCGGGCCAGCGATATCCACATCGAGCCGATGACGGACCGGCTTCGGATCCGGTATCGGGTCGACGGGGTGTGCTTCGAGGTGCCCGGGCCGCCCAAGTCGCTGCAGGGCTCGATCATCTCCCGGGCCAAGATCATGGCCGGCATCGACATTGCGGAGAAGCGGCGCCCGACGGACGGCCGGATCAAGTTCCGCGCCCTGGGCCGGGAGGTGGACCTCCGCGTCTCCTGTCTTCCGGCCAGCCACGGCGAGAGCGTCGTGATGCGTATCCTCGACAAGCAGTCCCTCCTGCTGGGCGTCCAGGAGTTGGGCTTCGGCGACGAGGATTACGCGCGGTTCCAGTCGATCATCCGCCGCCCCAACGGGATCTTTCTGGTCACCGGGCCCACCGGTTCGGGGAAGACGACGACGCTGTACGCCGCCCTCAGCGAGCTGAACACGCCCGACCGGAAGATCATCACCGCCGAGGACCCGGTGGAGTACAACATTCCCGGCATCAACCAGTGCGAGGTGCGCCGCGAGATCGGGCGCACGTTCGGGCGGATCCTGCGCGCCATGCTGCGCCAGGCGCCGAACATCATCCTGGTGGGCGAGATTCGCGACCAGGAGACGGCGGACATCGCGGTGCGTGCCGCGCTGACCGGCCACTTGGTGTTCAGCACGCTGCACACCAACGACGCGCCCAGCGCCATCACCCGTCTCATCGACATGGGCGTGCCGGCATTCCTGGTCGCGTCGTCGCTGCAGGCGGTGATGGCCCAGCGCCTGATCCGCACCATCTGCGACACCTGCAAGGAGCCAACCACCTACACGGAGCGGGAGTTGGCCACCGTGGGACTGACCCCCGAGGACGTGGAGAACCTCACCGTGTACCGCGGTGCGGGGTGTGACGAATGCGGCAATACGGGCTATCGCGGCCGCCTGGGCATTTTCGAGATGATGGAGATGAACACCGAGCTGCAGGAGCTCTCCTTCCACCGGGCGCCCACCAACAAGATCCGCGACGCGGCGATAAGTTCCGGCATGGCGGACCTGCGTCAGGACGGGGTCCGCAAGGTCCTCCGCGGCATCACCACGATCGAGGAAGTCGTCCGGATCACGTCCGAGGCCGCCTTCAACGCATGACGCGGCCCGGGCGGCCGCCGTGGGCATTTGGAGGGAAACACCGCACATGCTGCCGATCAACAAGCTGCTTCAGGCGGTGATCGACCTGAAGGGATCCGACCTGCACCTCGCGGTGGGCCGGCCCCCCACGATCCGCCACCACGGCAAGCTCCGCTCGCTCGACCTACCGGTGCTCACCCCCGACGACACGGCCGCGATCATGAAGGCAATCACGCCGGACCGCTGCCAGGTCGAGCTCAACGACATGAAGACGACCGACTTCGGTTTCGCCTTCGGGAAGCTGGCCCGGTTCCGCGTCAGCGTCTTCATGCAGAAGCAGGTGCTGGGCATCGCCCTCCGCATCATCCCCAACGAGATTCTCACCTTCGAGCAGATCGGGCTGCCGCCCAGCATCAAGAACCTGCTGCTCAGGCCCCGGGGCCTGTTCCTGGTCACCGGCCCCACCGGCTGCGGAAAAACGACCACGCTGGCCACGATGATCGACTTCATCAACAACGAGGTCCCGGAGCACATCATCACCCTCGAGGACCCCATCGAGTACTACCACGAGCACCGGAAGTCCATCATCACCCAGCGCGAGGTCGGCGTCGATGTACCCGACTTCGGCGAAGGACTGCGCCGCGCCCTCCGGCAGGACCCGGACGTCATCCTGGTCGGCGAGATGCGAGACCTGGACACCATCGAGTCCGCCATCCGGGCGGCGGAGACCGGGCACCTGGTGTTCGGCACCCTGCACACGACCGGTGCCGCCAAGACGATCGACCGGATCATCGGCGCCTTTCCCACCAACCAGCAGGAACAGATCCGCATGCAGTTGGCCACGTCGATCCTGGCGGTGATCTCCCAGACCCTGATGCCCCGGGCGGACGGGAAGGGGCGGGTGGCGGCGTTCGAGATCATGATCAGCAAGCCGGCCATCGCTCACCTCATCCGAAAGAACGAGACATTCAAGCTCGGCTCCATCATCGAGACCGGCGAACGCGAGGGCATGGTGACCCTCGACAGCCATCTTTTCCAGCTTTACATGGGCGGCGACATCTCGTTCAACGAGATGATGAAGAACGCGGCCAACGCCGAGGAGCTGGAGAAGAAGGTCAAGATCGTGGCGGGATCCAAGAAGTGAACGCATAAGAAAGGGCCTTATGGGCAAGACGACGTCGTCCGTGCCGGCAACGCGCCAGCGCATCGGCCAGATTCTGGTCGACCGCGGCATCGTCACCGAGAAGCAAGTCAAGGAGGCCCTCGAGCAGGCCAAGATCCAGGGCGGCGCCCTGGGCCAGATGCTCATCCAGCTCGGCTATGCCGCCGAGGACGACGTCGTCCACGCCCTCGCCGAACAGGCCGGCATGGAGGTCATGGACCTCGAGAAGCTGGACGCCATCTCCAGCGACGTGCTGGACAAGGTCAGCCCGTCGCTGGCCAAGATCTATCGGATCGTGCCCGTCAAGCTCGAGGGCGAGACGCTGACCGTGGCCATGGCCGACCCGCTCAACGTCAACGCCCTGGACGACCTCCGCCTCATGCTCGACGTCGACGTCATCGGCGCCGTCAGCAGCGAGTCCGCCGTCGACAACGCCATCGACAAATTCTACGCCGACCGGCGCGAATCGGTCGACGAAATCCTCCAGGAGATGGAGCAGACCACCAGCGCCTTCAACCTCGAATACGCCGACTCATCGAGGAGCTACGACCTGGAGAGCCTCCAGGAAATGGCCATGTCGGCGCCGGTCATCAAGCTTCTCAACCTCATCCTCCTCCAGGCCATCAAGGACCAGTCCAGCGACATCCACTTCGAACCGTTCGAGGAGGAGTTCAAGGTCCGCTACCGCGTCGACGGCGTGCTCTACGAGATGATCCCGCCGCCCCGGCACCTGGCCCTGGCCGTCATCTCCCGCATCAAGGTCATGGCGGACATGAACATCTCCGAGACGCGCATGCCCCAGGACGGCCGCATCGAGCTGATGATCAGCGGCAATCCCATCGACCTCCGGGTCTCCAGCCTGCCCACGCTCTTCGGCGAAAGCGTCGTGATGCGTGTCCTCGACCGCACCGTGGTGGCGCTCGACCTCGAGCGCATCGGACTCCGCCCCGACGAATACACCGTCATCCGAGGCCTGATGGGCAACCCCCACGGCATCATCCTCGTCACCGGGCCCACCGGCTCCGGAAAGACCACCACCCTCTACTCCGCCCTCAACTACGCCAACGACGTCGGGGTCAAGATCATCACCACCGAGGACCCGGTCGAGTACGACCTGCCCGGCATCATGCAGGTCCAGATCAACGAGTCCATCGGCGTGACCTTCGCCAGTTGCCTGCGGTCCATCCTCCGCCAGGACCCGGACAAGATCCTGGTGGGCGAGATCCGTGACCTGGAGACCGCCGAGATTGCCATCCAGGCCTCCCTCACCGGGCACTTGGTGCTCAGCACCCTGCACACCAACGACGCGCCCAGCGCCATCACCCGAATGATCGACATGCCGGTCGAGCCCTTCCTGCTCTGCGCCACCCTGGACGCCGTCGTCGCCCAGCGACTCATCCGGACCATCTGCGTCAAGTGCAAGCGGGAATACGAGCCCACCGAGGACATGCTCGAGCAGCTCCACCTCGCCCCCCAGCAAGTCCAGGGCCGCACCTTCTACTACGGAAGCGGCTGCCCCGAATGCAACAACACCGGCTACCGCGGCCGCACCGCCATCTTCGAAATCATGATGATCTCCGACCGCATGCGCGAACTCATCATGGAAAAGAGCTCGACGCAGGCGATGCGCGACCTGGCACGCGAAGAAGGCATGCGGACCCTGCGCGAGGCCGGCCTGCTCAAAATCTACGACGGAATCTCCACCATCGAAGAAGTCGTGCGCGAGACCCTCGCCGCCGAGGGGTAGTCGTTGGCGACTCTTGATCCTGCTCATCTGGTTTCCGCTGCAACCTCCAATGTCAAAGGCCCAATACAGGACGAAGGACGGCGGAACTGCGATGTCCGCCGATTATTGAGCCTCATGTAACTAAGGGAACACCGCGCGGAGCCCGGAAATCCGAGGCACGAAACCCGAAACAAATCGAGAGCACGAATGTCCCAATAGGCCGCACGTGACCCCCGCTGCCCCCTGTTTGGGATTTCGGATACTAGGATATTAGGGACATCCGCAATCCGGTGCGGACCAGGATCCACCGCAAGGCGTGGTTGTATCCGTGGTCGAGTGCGACCGCGCATTGCGGCAAGGCGAAAACGGGACTGCCACCCCGTTGGCTGTCCCCGCTTTCCTACCACGACAACGCTGGAAACTAACCGCGGAGATCACCGAGGTCGCAGAGAAACTGTTCAACATTAACGATTTGGACGGTACGCAGCATCTGGAACAACTGGTCCTGCGGGAACGGGTGCACCAGCTTCACAAATCGTTCCCTCTGCGTTCTCTGCGTCCTCTGCGGCGAGAAGAGCCTCGTTGCAGTCCTACTTCGCCGAGACCTTGAACGGCATGTGGCGCGAGAACGTGTACGTCTTTCCGGCGAGGGTCACGTCGACGGCGTCGTCGGTGATCGTGTGCTTGGCCGCCAGGAGGCCGCCGGGCGCTCCATCGCCGACCTCGATGACGTGAACGAGCGTCCGCTTCCCCGGCTGCTCCTTGTAGGTGTACGTGATGCGCGACACGGGCGACAGCTTGCGGTGGTCGCGCGAGAGCTGGACCGGCAGCGACTTGTCCACGTCGGGAGGGACGCCCGGCGCCGTCAGGCTACGGCAACGCAGCCAACTCTTCGCGTTCTTCATCACCACCGAGCCCTTGCCCACCTCCGGCACGTCCGTCGGCACCTGCAACAGCCACTGCACCTCGGGCACGTTCTTGCCCTTCGCCGCGGTCAGGTTGTCGACGACGACCACCGTCCCCGGCCGCACGTAGAGCAACTGGCGCACGCAGCGCTTCACCGTGCCGGGCGGGTAGGCGCGGGCGAACTCGCACGCCGCGGCGGTCCATGTCCCTTCGTGCTCGAAGAAGGGCATGTCGCCCTGCTCCAGCTTGTACCGGCCGTCGAGTTGGGCCTTGAACGCGGCGAGGTCCTTGAACCACGTGCCCTTCGTGAAGCGCTGGGACTTGCCGCCGAGGAGGAGCGTGTTGTGCGCGTCGGTCCGGAGCTGCGGGCCGCGGTACTTGCCGTAGTACCCGGCGTCGCAGGCGAGCAGGCCGTTGCGGTAGATGACGAAGGTGCCGCGGTCCCAGTGGCTGTGTCCGCTGTAGAAGTCACAGCAGCGCAGGCCGACGATGGTGGCGTCGTCCTTCCACGAGCTTCGCATCAGGGCGTGGCCGCCGTGTGCGGCGCCGGCTCGCATGGCGAGCGGCGGGTCCTTCGGCTCGACCTTCAGGTGCCGCGTGTAGAGGAAGTAAAGCACGCCGTGGATCCGGAAGAAGCGGTTGACGCCGCGCTGGGCCGCGATCCACCGGCTGAAGTGCGCCCCGGTCGGCGACTGGAGCGCCCACGTCAGCGCGTCGTACGGCCCGGCGATCTCGTGGGTCACGCCGCCGTCGGCGCCGCGCTGCATGTCGCCCCACGGGATGAAGCGCATATCCGGCAGCGTGGACAGGACCATGCTCTCGAGTTGGCGGGAGAGCCAGTCGTTCTGGTGCTTCTTGATGGCGCCGGCGACGTCGGTCTCGAAGGCGCTCTGGAACCCCAGGATCGCCCACGCCCCGGAACCGGGGCAGTAGTTGTACCAGTAGCCCAGGGCGTCGCCGGGCAGGCCGTTGAGGTGCTCCATCGCGGGGAACAGCCGGTTGAGGAAGCGGGAGCGCATGGTCGTGAGCAACTTGTCGGCCTCGGCGTCCTCGCCGGCGGTGGCCAGCGCCCACAGCGCCAGGCCGGAGTTGCCCATCCAGACGTAATTGTGGAAGACGTGGTCGTCGGCGACGCGGAGGCCGCCCTTGACCAGGGGCGCCAGGTTCTGGCGGACCTTGGCTTTGAGCGCCTTGGTGAAGCCGGGGTAGTGGTAGAGCCAGTCGTAGGCGAGGCCCATCTCGCGGCAGCCGAACCACACGTCGAAGGCGTCTATTTTGCCCGGCGCCTTGTAGCCCGTCATCCGTTGGACGGCCTTATCGGCAGCGGCCTTGTCGCCGGTCAGCAGCCAGACCATCGCCTGGGACGCCGCGGCGCGGTCGCCGCGCAGGCGGCCGAGCACCTTCTTGAACTCGGCGTCGCGGGGCAGCGCCTTGAGCTGTTCGAGCGAGATCCAGTGCGCCCCGCTCTTCGGCCGCAGCATCACCCGCGGATGGTCCTTCACCAGCTGGTCCGCGGGCGGGATGATCTCCGCACCGCAAGCCGCCGCGACCCAGAGCGCCAGGCCGGCAATCACAGCCAGTACGACGTCTCGAAAACACATGCTTCTCTCCTTTCCGGGCTCGACCGCGGATATCCCGCACCTTCCGGCGCGTGTGCAGCTCCGTCCTTGAGTCGTACCATTCGACCACGAGCCTATGTGCTTCGGCAGCGGATCACTTCCCGATACAGTAGAGGTGCTTCCAGGTGCGGACGTACATGCGGGTGCCCCGGAAGACCGGCGTGGATCGGAAGGGCCCGAGCTTGTTCGTGGCGATGACTTTGTAGTCCTTGCCGGGGCGCATCACGAGCGTGGTCCCGTTGTCGCTGCTGACGTACAGGTGCTTGCCGGCCAGCGTGACGCTCGGGTAGTCGGTCCCCCTGCCGAGGGGGAGGAACTCGGACTTCACGATCGCCCCCTTCGCCGCGTCGATGACATAGAACGTGTTACGCCGGTTGACGACATAGAGCAGGCCGTCGACCAGCGCCGCGGAGGCGTAGTAGCGGTCCCTCTTCAGCGTCGCCTTCCACACGCCCTCCTTCTTGACGGTCCCGTCCGGCGCCGGCGCGAGCCGCGTTGCGCGCGCGCCGCCTTCGAGGTGATAGGCCACACCGTCCGCCACGATCGGCGAGGCGTATTCCAGGTACCCGACTCCCTCGGCGAGGATCGCACCGTCGGCCACGCGCACCACCTGGCCCTTCGGGGTCACGGCCACGGTCGTCTCTCCCACCTTCGTGATGAACGGCGTGCCCCAGGCGTGCCGGGGCTTCTCGAGCTGCCACAGTTGCTTCCCGGTCAGCGGCTCGAGCGCCCTCAGGTAGTGCACCGACACGAGCAGCTTGCCGTCGGCGAGCACCGGCGACGCGCTGTGGCCGTGCGACTGCCGGGGCCGCTCGAGGAACTGGATCCACTTGCGGTCGCCGTCCCGGTCGAAGCACGCGGCGACCCCGGTCCCGAGCAGGACCCAGACGTGCTTGCCGTCACTGACCGGCGTGCTGGAGGTGTACCCGTTGGTCCGCTCGGTCTGCGCGGACGCCCAGCGCGCGTTCCGGGAGATCTGTTTCTGGACTTCCCGCTGCTCCTTCTGAAGATCCTTGAAACGTTTCCTCAGCTTCTGGTTCTTGATGTCCTTCTTCCGTGCGGCGTAGGCCTTGTTGATCTCGTCGTCGAGCCACTGGTGCTTCTTCTTCAGCGCCTCCGTTTCCTTCTCCTTGGCCTCGGCGAGCTTCCGGTCCTCGGCGGTCCATGTGTCACTCAGCTTCACGTGTCGCTGCCACAGGATGCGGCCGTCCTTCGCGCCCACGCAGAGCAGCGCGTCCGGCTCAGCGCAGACGAATACCCGGTCGCCGACGACGACCGGCGAGGAATTGCTCCGGGCGGGCAGCGGCGTCTTCCAGACGACGCTCTTGTCGGCGGACCACGTGACCGGCGGATCGGCATCGGGATACGTCCCCGTGCCGTCCGACCGCCATCCGACGGACGACTGAGCGTGAGCCGCCGTGGTCAGGAACGCGGCAGCCAGTGCAAGAGCGGAAGTCATCCTCATCGCATCAGTACCTTTCCTGCTTCGGACGGAAGCGTGCATTGAAACACCGGGGGACAACAACGACCGGTCGGAGAGCACCATATGTATCACGCCCACACGTCCCGGTCAAGTGTTCCGCCTTCGCCAAAGCTCCCGCCTCCGCTGAAGCTTTGGCGGGCGTGACGGCGGACCAGCCGGCCGATGTTCCGGACGGTACGCGGGCCACGCCCGCCGGCTCAACCCATCACGACGTCGACGCGATGAGTCTTCCCGTCTTCCGAAAGGCACGGGGCGACGAACGGGGCCTGTCCCGGTCCTTTCTCACTTGTAGAACCGTGCGTCCCACCAGCCGACGGTGACGGCCTGGGCGTTCTGCCTGCGGAAGCGGGTGACCAACTTGAGTTTCTCGGCGCCCTCGAGGTCGGGCACGACGAGGGTCTGAGGGGCGCTCTTCTTGCCGATCCAGCCGCTGTGGGCGCGGAGCCGCCCGTCCACGTAGACCTCGAACCGCGCCGCGGTCCAGTCCTCGAACTTGGCGCCGGTGCAGCCGGCCCAGTACTTGTAGCCCTTGCTGCTGACGGGCAGGTCGACCTTGGCGGAGAACGCGTTGAACCCCTTCCCTTTGATGTTGTAGACGGTCTCGGCGGGCCCGGGCATGGTGAGGCTGGTCCCGACCTCGACGTCGCGCTCCTTGTGCCCCTTGGCGTAGGTCGCGACGTAGAGCACCTCGTGTCCGCACCAGCGGGCTCGGCGCTCCTTGCGGGAGCGGAGCAGCGCCTTGTGCAGGACGGCGTCGAGGCGGACGACCTCGCCCTTGGGCATGGCGGCGGGCGGCTTGTAGGATGGCAGCGCGTACGCGGCGACCTTGACGTCCTCGCGCGCGGTCCCGCCGACCTCGGAGATCGAGACGGTGGCGTCGTACTTGCCCCATTCCTTCTGGGTGGGGCGCGCGACGAGGGTGACGGCGACCATGGCCCCCGGCGCGGCCTTGCCGGAGGCAGGCTCCACGGCGAGCCACGGGACGGACGGCGTCGCTTTCCATGGAATGGGAGCCGCGGAGCGGTTGAAGAAGTACAGCGGCTTGCGGGTGGCGCCGCCCGGCTCGGCGCTGATGCTGACGCGGCCGTCGTCGGGCACGAAGTGGAACTCCTTGCGGTTGATGTTGCGGGTGGCATAGACGTAGTCAAGCACCTTCCCGACGCGCGCGGTGACGGGCACGGCCTGCGACCGGCCCGATGTGACGTCGGTGACGGTGAGCACGCCCTTGGCGGTCTGTCCGGCGGGGAGCGTGGCGGCGTCGAGGGTGATCGGGACGCTCTGGTGGCCCACCGACGTCCCGCGAGTCTTCGCCGGCCTGATCCACGGCCGGTCGGCGGCGATCGTCCACTTCGTCGGAGCGGCGGACCAACCACGGATGGTGAACGGGATGGTGGCCCGGCCCCGTGCGGAGACGTCGGCGGCGATGGCGTAGGTGCTGAGGTCGACGCCTGCCGCGCCCGCGGCCTCGGCGGCAATGCCGAACAGCCGCCGCGACCGGTCCTGCCAGTCGCGGCAGGTCTCGGCGTACAGCGGGCGGGCGCTCATGCTGGGGATAAAGAGCGTCCGGCGGTGATGCTCGTTCAACACCAGGGCCACCCGCTTGGCGAGGTCGTCGGGCAGGGCTTTTCGCGCCAGCAGTTGCTCGAGGAAGATCCTGGCCTCGGTCTCCTGGAGCCCCTCGCGCAGCGCCATGAATCGCACGCTGGGCTCGGCGCCCTTGGGGCCGGGCCAGAGGATGAAGTGGTGCGGCATTCCGGCCCGCAGGAAGCCCTCCTTCTTCAGCCCCTTGATGTACGTGTCACCCCAGTAATCCGCGCCCATGCGCCCGACCCCGCTGAGCCCCTGGACGAGGGCGCGGTCGACCATCAGGCGGAAGTTGAAGGGCGCGGCGACGCCGGGCCCGGCGATGAGGCTGCCGCCGCCGCGCGGGTTGCAGACGTGGAAGAACGGGTTCTTCCAGCCGTGATAGCTTCGGGTGGCGAGGCGGAACGGCAGGAGCTGGGAGAAGGCTCGGATGCAGAACAGCTCGCGGCCGCGGTGCGCGCCCTTCGCCCACCAGGTGTCGGGGGCGACCGAGGCGAGCACGCCGATCAGCTCGGAGTCGGCGGTGCTGTCCCACATGTAGCCCCAGTACATCGACCGGTCGAGGCCTCGACGCTGCATGTGCGAGCGGAGCGCGGTGGCAAACGCCTTCCACGTCTGGCGGTAGTAGGGGCGCTTCGGCCCCATCTTCATCGTGGTAACGGTTCCGGTCTTCTCGTCGCGCACCTGGACGCCGCCCTCGAAGCCGCCGGCGCCGTGCATCACCACGAAGTTGATGACCTGCGGCGCGCCGAGGTGCTTGACGACGAGGTCCAGGTAACGGTCGAGGACGGTGTAGTCGAAGGCCAGCGCCCCGTCCGGGCGGCGCACCCACCGGATCATCGAGTCCTTCAGGTTGCCGAACTCGGTGAAGTTGATGACGGGGACGTTGATCCAGTCGTTTCCGACGCGTGCGAGGAGGCGAAGGCTCTGCTCGATAAGGCGGAAGTGCTCATCGGACCAGAGCGGGACGTTGTATTGCAGGGCGACGCCGTAGGGCGACTGCTCGAGCGCCGCGTCCGCCTGGAAGTGCTTCGGCTCGGGGACCCGCCAGCCGTGGACCTCGGCCTCGACGGGCACGGACAGCGGCTTGAGGCCGGCGGCCTCGACGCGGATGGCTCCCCGGTACGTGCCCGGCCCGGCGCCGGGGGGTACGTTGAGCGTGATCCAGCTCGGCCGGCAGGAGTTGGCGGGGATCGGCGGCTGCGGGCCGGAGCCGATGTGGTCGAAGAAATAAAGCTTGTGAAGCTCTTCCGCTTGCTTGTCGCGGGGGAGCTTGACCGCGCCGGGCGGGCCGTGGCGGCGGAGCGCGACGGCGGCCGGCTGGCAGAGGACGTTCCGGCAGTGGGGCATGCCGCCGCGGCCCCAGCCCAGGTTGTGCCACTCGTCGAGGCGGTGCGGGGTCATCGGGGACACGGTCAACGCCGCGGCGGGGATAACCGCGCCGTCGTCCGCCTTCAGCGCCGTGGGGACGAGCGTCAGCCCGGCCAGCTCCCGGTCGGTGCTCACAACGATCTGGCCGGCGAAGCTGCCGTTGGGGGCGCCGACAAAGCGCAGCGTGGTCTGCGGCTGCCCGGCTTGCAGGTACTCCGACGAGATGACGTGTCGGTGCATGTCCTCGGCCCACGCGCGGACGCCGCTGGGGCGCCCGAGCATCGAGGGAAGGGCGCCGCTCCGGTCACGGAGCTCCAGGGAGATGAGGTGCCCCTGCGACCACGAGACGTCGCCCTGGAACGGCGTCGTCCAGTTCTTCCGCCGCCCGACCCCGCCCAGGGTGACCGGGTGGACGTCGCTGGCGCGGATCTCCACCGCCAGGACGTTCGTGCCCTTGCGCAAGAGGCGGGCCGGGATCGGGATGGGGCCGAGCACTCGGTCGCGGAGCTTCTGTGTCTTCTCCCACGTCTTGCGGTCGACGTGGCGCCTGGCCACGCGGCGCATGCCGGCGATTGTGCGCCGTTTGCGGTCGTAGGCCGGCGGCGCGTGATCGAACGAACCGACCAGCGCTCCGACAAAGGCGAACGACTCGCCGCGGCCCTTCCAGTCCTTCTGCCGGACAACCGAGCCGTCGTCGTTCGTTCGGACGTAGGCGGCCACGGGATAGTCCGCACCGCGCACCTCGGGGCCGAGCGCCCCGGGGGGCAGGTGCCCGCGGGCGAGCTCCGTGCCGTTCACGAAGACGCGAGCCCCGCCGTGGTAGACGAGCCGGAGTTGCCGCGCGTCCGCCTTGCCGGGATCGGGGACCTGGAAGCGGAACCGTGAGAAGCTGGCGCGGCGGAACCAGCCGGTCCGGGAGACGGCGCCGATCATCAGCGGCTGGCGCTGGTAGAGCCACCGTGTGTCGTCGAACTCCGGCTTCATCCAGTCGGCGGGCGGGGGCGGCGTGTCGAGGACTCGGTTTGCCCGGTCGCGGCTGCCGCCGTACTGCAGCCACTGGAACGAGTAGAATGCGCGGTCCATCCAGGCGTCTTTGCCGCCGTCCTTGCCCGCGAGCGCCCGCTTCTTCAAGCTGTGCATCGCCCGCTTGCCCAGCAACTTCTCGCCGTCGGCGCGGAGCGCCGCAGGAGAAAGACGCTCGCACTTGAAC
>Ga0272442_10008531_pt1 | contig 12963 bp, 11 predicted proteins | sample SSMForm2O_FD_200262 | JGI IMG/M metagenome (GOLD analysis project Ga0272442, IMG submission 200262) | Marine sediment archaeal communities from Little Sippewissett salt marsh, Falmouth, MA, United States - SSM-Form-2O | ecosystem: Environmental > Aquatic > Marine > Wetlands > Sediment ...
TCATTGCATAAAATGCTCCATATATTACAAAAACAACTAGTATTGCATAAAACTGAGATGTAAATATTAGACTAATAGCAGTTACCGCAAATAGCATATATCCCATTATAAGAACAGGTTTCCTACCAATTTTATCGGATAGCATTCCTGATGGGATAATGAGAACAGTATATACGATATAAAATAGGACATAAAGAAAGATTGCTGTATCATTACTAAGGCCGATGTTTCGTGCTTTTAACAATATAAATGCATAGCCAAAATGTCCGAATGTAAAAACAGCTGAGACTAAAATGAATAGTTTTAAATTACGAGGTAAGGCTTTTAGACTAACTTTAAACGATGTGGTTTTCCTGTTCTTTTTTTCACCAGTTTTATTTTTTTCTTTTAAGAACAATATACATAAAACAGCTATTGCACCAGGTATTGTTGCTATTAGAAATATTTTTGTAAATCCAAGTAACGGTAATAGTAAAAGAGCAAGGATTGCACCAGATATGGATCCAATGCCATCCATTGCACGATGAAAACAATATGCTTTACCTCTTACTGATGAGTCAGCTGATTCAGCTATAATTGCATCACGAGGCGCTGTACGAATTCCTTTTCCAACTCGTTCAAATACTCTTACAAATAAGACTAATGGCCATGAATATGCAAAGGCAAACAATGGTTTTGCAATGGTTGATAAACCATAACCTGTTAGAACAAATGGTTTCCGTTTTTTTATTTTATCAGACCAATACCCAGAAAAAACCTTTAGAAGCGATGCTGTTGTTTCAGCCGCGCCTTCTACAAATCCTATAACCCATGCACTAGCACCAATAGTAACTAAATATAGAGGGATTAATGGAAATACCATTTGGCTGCTAAGGTCAGTAAATAAACTTACTAAACCAACAATTATTAAGTTTCTTGTAAATCCTTTTAAAAAAGATTTTCTATTCATTAAGTATGACCTCATCGTAAAATTCTTTAATTTTTTCAAGAGTTTGGTTTAAAACTTTTTTTCCTTTAGGTGTTGCTTTGTAATAAATGCGCCGTTTACCATCCTTTATTTCATTGTGAGCAACTAGTAATTTATCGTTGTTCATTTTGTGTAAAATAGGATAAACTGTTCCAGGGCTTGCCGTATATCCATGTCTTTTGAGTTCTTCCATTATTTCTATTCCACATATTTTTTCTTCTGTTGCATGATAGATTATATATATTCGTATAAATCCGTTGTATATGTTTTTAGTCATAATATTGAATATCGATATCGTATTTCGATATTTGTATTTTGCGAAATTAATTGTAAAAACTATCTTTCAAAAATCAACGAGCCTGGCGGGTTAGAAGGATTTTACAGGAGAAAAACTGCATTTAGAACACGTATTTTTCGTTTGTCTGTAGCTATCTGTTAGGGCAATATTATCAGTTTATCTAAAAATTTATTTATCTTCTTTAGGCGGATAGTACAATCCAATTATAAACCATGTTGGATATTGTGAATGCATTCCCATAATAAAATTCAAATCACGATCTTTTGTCATCCAAGTAAAGAATCTTTCCTGAATTTTTTCCCAGAGTAATTCTGGATCATTATATTTTGGTCCCCATCTTCTATATGACTCAAAGATCTCCCAATCTTCGCACTGCATTATATGTTCAGATTTTCCACAACAATCACAAATAAATTTGTATTTGAAGATGTGTGGTATTTTATGGACATTTGGTATTTTAACACCATCAAGATTAACGGTAAAAGACCAACTTTCCTCTTCGAATATTTCCAAATCCTGAGTTTTTATCAAATCTATTACTTTTTTTGGATTAAGAAGTCCAAGAGATGTTTTATCCTTAGAATATTGCTCCTGAAGAACATCCAGTGATGTTATTTTATGTGGCAATAATATTTTATTTCTCTTGACCCAGTCTGCTTTTGGTTTTGTAAGTGATTTATCAACAATTCTTATACTGTCAGGTCTTACCTTATAACTTTCTTTTCTGCTTAGTTTATCTCTATCTTTTTTGCATTCTGCCTCAATAATATCAAACTTTGAAATCTTATCATATCCAACAAAATATCTCATATCAATTGGATATAGTCTTATCCATTCACCATCTTTAGTAATACCAGCGGTACATGCTACTGATCCATGTCGTGTGCTATACTCAGGATAGGCTTTTGTAACAACAGCAATCTTCTTTTTTTCCCAATTCATGTAATTGTCACCTGAGCTTGTCTCTGTTGTAAATGTTCTGCAAGTATATGTCGATGGCAATAGTTTGGATCTTCTTCAAAACACATTAAAGCTAATCTTTTTGATTCTGATTGCTTTTTTAACATTTCAATTTCTTTTTGATGTTCTTTTAAGTGTATATTATACTTTTTAAATAGGTGATCGTAATCTTTTTTTGAGTTAAGTTTTTGTCTCATATCTCCAGGGATGCCAAGCTTGGGAATATGATAATAATCAATGTTTAATCTTTCACACAAAGAACTTAAACTGTATTTTGTAAATCCATATTTCATACTCCATGGATTATATCTGATATCAATCAGACTGTGGATTTTTTCATTAATTAAATTATGGAGAAATTGATCTATTGATTTCCCTTGGTATCCAATTGTAATTATTCCTGTTTTATCTCTGATGTAATTTTGTTGTTTGTTAATTTCACTAAATATTGTATATTGGGGATAATGTTCATAAACATATTTTATAAGATTTTTATAATCCATTGATTCATACTTGGATAATATTTCGTCAATGTTGTTTTTTAATGCATATGGAATTTTAATTTTTTTATTTTCATATGATATTGTGTCTTTGTTTTGTGAAATATATTTTTCTTTTTCTAACATCTCGATATCATGAAAGATTTCAAATGAATATGGTCCATATTTATAGGGTAAAAAAGAGTAATATGGACAAAGAGCAGGTATCTTTGATTCTTTTTCAAGAAGAAATAGCAATTTAACTAATTGGATTTTATTGCATCTATGAAGTTCTTTAATTAAGTATAATATACATTTTTGCCGATTTATCAGCATATTTCTAATTATGAATCTATTTTTTGCTATTAATAAGCTTTTAGGGGATTATTGTAAGTATTTGTTAATTTTTCAGTTCAAATTGATACAAAACCTATTTATTGTATAAGTTAGTCTTTTATTTTTATGAAAATTAGAGATATTCCCTGGTATAATAGACCTGGCATTCGTCTTAAGAAAAAAGGGGTCTCAATTCTTTCTGATTCTGAACTTTTAGCTGTTGTTCTTGGTAGAGGAAACAGGGAAGAAAATGCTGTTGATATTTCGAATAGAGTGTTAAAAAATTATAATTTTGATAAGCTCTCTAATCTATCATTTCATGAACTTAAAATGGAGTTTAAAAACCAGGTTCCAGCAATGAAAATTCTGGCAATGTACGAAATTTTTAGAAGAACTAATAAATTAACTAAAAAAGGCTTTAAACAAAAGATTAACACTGCTCAAGATGTTTTTAGTTATTTTGTTGATGAGTTGCAAGATAAGAAAAAGGAACAATTTTGCGCTTTATTTTTAGATACTAAAAATAAAATAATCGGGGAGGAATTGATTTCTGTTGGCACTCTGAATACTTCGTTGATTCATCCTCGTGAGGTTTTTAATCCAGCTATTAAGGCTAGTGCTAATTCTTTGGTTCTTATTCATAATCATCCTAGTGGGGATGTAAAACCAAGTAAGGAAGATATTGAGATTACTAAAAAATTAGAAAACGTTGGTTCGTTGCTTGGTATCTCTGTTGTTGATCATGTTATTGTTGGGAAAAATAGTTATTTGAGTTTTAAAGATCAAGATTTAATCTAAAAATTATAAATTTAGTGTGTTGCCATGTATTCTTAGCCAGTTTTTACTGTCTTTATGATTTGGCAATATTTTTTCAACTTCTCTCCAGAATTTTTTTGAGTGATTTTTGTGTTTTAAATGGCATAATTCATGAACTACTACATAATCAATTATTGATGTTTTTGCAAAAACAAGTCTCCAGTTAAGGCTTATGTTGTTTTTACCTGTGCATGTTCCCCATTTGTTTTTCAGTTCTTTTATTCTTATTTTTTCTGGTTTTATATCAAAATATTTTTCATATTTTTTTACTCTTTCTTTTATGATTTCTTCTGATTTTTTATAGTAAAACTTTTGAAATAAAGGTTTAAGAATTATTCTGTGATCTTCATCAGAGATGTTCTTTGGCAATGTTGCAGTGAATGTTACTTTGTAGAAACTAAGTGCAGGTTTTGTATTTTCTTTTCTTATAATTTTTAGTTTATAGTTTCTTCCACGAAGTGGAAATTTTTCTCCGGCTAAAAATTCTTTTTGGCTTAGGTTTATTTTTATTTCTGAGATTTTGTCTATATTTTTTATTATCCATTTTGATTTTTTATATATGTTTTTTTCTACTTGATCTATTGACAAATGTTTTGGTGCATATACCGATAAGCCGTCATCTAAGTCTATGTGTAATCCTATTGTTTTTTCTCTGTTTGTAAATTTAAGGTTGTAATCAATTTTTGTTGTGCCTATCTGTATCTGATTCATAGTATGCTCCTTGCTAGATCCATTATTTCATTTGCTAGCTTGTTTGCTTCTTCGATTTCAAAATCTAGTTTGTATAGCTTTCTTTTAATTTCTTTTTCCATTACTTTTTGATGGTTTCTTTTGTCTTTCCAGTCTATTACTGCTAGATCTTCTAGTTTTGAATATATTTCTTTTGATGCTTTTGTAAGTTTTTCTTCTTCTTTTTGTGTTTGTGTTTTAAGTAGTTTGTATACTGCAAATTCTTCTTTTTTCATATCGTGTTTTTTTGCAATTGCTTCTGCATCAAGGTCTTCTTTTAATTTGTCTAGTTCGTCTAGTAGTTTGATTTCATCAAGGATTTTTTGTTTACGGTCTTTTATTATTTTTTCAAGTCTTTGTCTTAGTGATGTATAGTATACAGGGTTTGTTGGCATGAGGTTGTTTATTGTTGTTCTTATTTTATGCTCCATTATACTTGCTTTTGCTTTGTTTGATTTTTTTCTTTTTATCATATTATTGAATTTATCTGAATAAAGATCCATTGGTTCATGGAGTACTTCTATTCCTTGTGATTCCAAATGTTCATTTATTAGTTGTTTTACTTTTTCGGATACGTCTACCACACTTGTTCCTGTGATATCATATGTGTTTCTCATTATTTGATAGATTTTCCCGTAGAAGTGTATATCTTTTTTGAATTGGTTTGCCTGTGGGTTTGGCATTATGTTTCCAACATATATGATGAATTCTTTGAGTGCTTGTTCAAATCTTATTCTGGTATCTTTTTGCGATAGTAGTTCTATGCATTCATCTACGTATTTTTCTGAATCATAAGTTTTTGGTATTCTTTCAAAAAATGCTTTTACTTTGTTTCTTGCTTGTTCTGCTTTTGCCACATCTGCGAGTAAGGGTTGTAAAAATCCATCTACATCTCCATCGTTGAAGATGTCTAGTGCTTCTTTTAGTTTTTTTGAAACACCGCAATAATCAATTATAAGTCCATGTGTTTTGTTTTCTTTATAGGTTCTGTTTACTCTTGCTACTGCTTGCATTAGGTTATGTTCTCTTAATGGTTTGTCTAGATACATCACTTGTTCTACTGGTGCGTCGAATCCTGTGAGTAACATGTCACATACGATTAAGAAGCAGATGTCTTCTTCCCCGGTCATTTCTTTTCTGAATTGTTTTATTATTGCTCTTTGCTCGGCTTTGGTTTTGTAATGTTTTCTTAGTTCTGAATCTGGTTTATCGGTTGGATTTTTTGAGATTATCACTTCTGAACGCGGTGCCCCTAATTCGTCAAGAAATTTTTTGTATTTTACTGCAGCATCCCGTGATATTGTTACTATTTGAGCTTTGAATCCCTCAGGTTGAACTGTTGTTTTATAATGTTCCAATAGGTCTTTGCAGATGTCTTTAATTCTTTCATCTGCTTCAGCAATATATCTATATTTTCCATATTTTTTCTTTATCTCTTCTCTTTCTTCTTCTGTGTAATCACTAAATTCTTCATCAAAAAGAACATCAAGTTCGCTACTTTTTATATGCACTCTTTCAAGTCTTGGTTGATATTTAATTTCTACTGTTGCCTCATCTTCAATTGATTGTTTTGGTAGGTATTTATCAATATATTTTCCAAATACTCTTGGTGTTGATTTATCCTTTTTATCTATTGGCGTTCCTGTGAATGCTACAAATTTTGCATTTGGAATTGCAGTTCTCATATTTAGTGCGAGTTCTCCGTAGTTTGTACGGTGTCCTTCATCTACAAAGACCAGGATGTTTTCTGATTCTGTTATAGTTGGGTGGATTTGTCCTTTTTCTGTTCCAAATTTTTGTATTGTTGTAAAAAGTGTTTTTCCAGTTGGGTTTTTTAGTTCTTCATTGAGTTGTTTTATACTATCAACTTGTATTGGGTTTGGAAGGTTACAGTTATTAAAAGTAGTACTTATTTGATCATCCAAGTCTGTTCTATCTGTTACTATAAGTATACATGGGTTTTGTATTTTTGTTTCTTTTATTTTTTGTATTCTTCTTATTTTTTGTGCAGTAAACGTCATTGTAAGTGATTTACCAGATCCCTGTGTATGCCATATTACTCCACCTTGTTCTTTTTGTATTCTTTGTAGTATTTTGTTACTTGCTATATATTGGTTGTATCTTGCCAGTTTTTTGAGTAGTTTGTTATCTACTTCTTCGAATACTATGTAGTTTTGCATGAGATCTAACAGGTTTTCTTTTTTAAATATTGAATAAAGAAGAATATCTTGTTTTGTTGGTTTTTCATTTAGTTGTTTTAGTTCTTTCTCATCTGGATATGGTATTTTCCAATCAAAAAAGAATTTAGCAGGTGAGTATGTTGTTGAAAACTTTGCTTGGTATCTTGCAAGTGTTATGAGAAATTGGTTTGGGTAGAAGAAGTGTTCATTTTTTTGTTTGTATGAAAAAAGTTGGTCTATTGCTTGATCAATTGGATAGTTAATATTTGGGCTTTTACATTCTATTGTTGCAATAGGTATTCCATTTACAAATATTACAAGATCTGGAATTATCGTAAATTCTCTGTTTTTTATACTGAACTGATTTATTACTGTAAAATCGTTTTTTTCTATGTTTTCAAAATCTATTATTTTTACTGTTTGTGATTTTTTACCGTATCCTTTGTCTTGTTTTATGCTTGTGTAGTTTACAAGTTTGTAGTATAAGGTTTTGTTTGCATCAATTTCTGATGTTGCTTGGATTATTGTTATTTCTCTAATAATTTTGTTTAGGTTGGTTTCAGTTATCCATGGGTTTAATTCTTTTATTTTTGTTTTTAAAATATCTAATAAAAAGAATTGTTGAGGTTCCTTATTTAGTGTTTTTCCGTATATATATTTGTAGTTTAGTTTTTTAAATAAATCTATTGCAGGTTTTTCTACGAGGTTGTATTCATCTATTTGTATTTTTATTTCATCTGATACTTCAGACAGAAACTCTCACCTTACCTGTTAATAGATCCTGCATTAGACCTTTTTTTAATTCGTGTAAATGTTTTAATTCTTTTTTATTGTCTTGTATTTGTTCGTCTACTTTTGAAAGGATTAAAGCGATTTGTTTTTGTTCATCTAATGGAGGTAACTTGATTTTTTGTTTTTCCATTTTGTTTTTAGTTATATGTAAAATCGCCATTCCATGCATCTGATTTTTCATAATGTTTGTCATATTATGTAGATTATAGAACATGTACATTTTATCAATTCCATCTCCACATTCAACTTTCCAAATATGATAATGGTAAATTGCTTTTGGACCATGCCATATATACGGACCAAATGAAGCAGACCACATATACAATAAATTCCCCTCCTGAACGTACTGTTTCGGATCTAATTTTAAATTGGAATAATAATATGTTGAGCCGCTCCCTGTTAAATTTTGTAATCTAATAACAGGAGTTCCTGATTTTTCCCATTCTGATAGTTTATAAGCTCGTCCATTGATGAATTCAGCAATGTCTCCTTGTTTAACAATTTCCCATTTTTCAGGAATTTCTCCAAATTCAGTTTTCTTAAATTTGGTATGTCCAATACCTTTTGTTAGAAGTTTTTGCATCAAACCTTTCTTCAATTCTTCATTTTTAGAAATTATTTTTTCAGTAAAATCAATTTGTTCGTCTACTTTTGATAGAATATCAGCGATTTTTTGTTGTTCATTTAGAGGGGGTAATAAAATCTTCAATTTTGATATTCCATTAATTGTCAATGTTTTTCTAGTTGCACCTGGTGATAAGCACTCCATTTGCCTTATAGTTACTTCCCAATTCATTAATTGTTCAGCAAATTCTCCCATTATCTTCTCTTCATTTAATTTTAAAAGACCAAGACCAACAAAAATACTAAATTCAAGATTATTTTTTATTAATTGTGTCCTTCCAATAGTTCCACATTTTGAAACAAGTATATCACCTTTTTCAGGTTTGCATCTTTTTATTAATTGTTCATGCTCTTCTTTTGTTATATATTTACAATAATTATCGAAATCAAATTTTTTACTAAAAGGTATTAAATTATTTGTTGAAAGAAATGGAATCCCCTCCCTAACATATTTTGGTGTTTTGTGTGTTCCATCTGTTATCTTTTTACATATATGTCTTAATGTAACTTTATTCCATCCCTTGGGAACTTCTATTTCAGATTTCACCACATCTCACCTAACAATAACCAAGTTCAGACAAATAACCTTGCAGTTCTTCATAACTCTCCTGACGTTTACTAATTAGTTCTTGCAACTCAGAATTTACATTTGAAACATCTATTTCAGGTTCAGGATCACTTGTATCAACATACAGTGAAACATTTAAATTATAATCATTTTCAATTATATCATCAATTGAAACAACACTACAAAATTTGTCAATATCAGAAAAACCATCAAAAGCGTCAACTATTTTAGAAATATGTTTTTCACGTAAAAAATTTTGAGCTTTTCCCTCTTCAAACTCAGAAGATGCATCAATAAACAAAATCTTGCCACGACGATTTTCTTTTTTATTTTTATTAAAAATAAGAATTGTTCCAGGACTTCCTGTATTAAAAAATAAATTAGCAGGAAGAGCAATCACTGCTTCAATAAGATCATCATCAATATATCCCTGCCGGCATTTCTTCTCCGAGTTACCGCGAAACAAAACACCATTATCAAGAACAATACCAAGCATACCATCAGATTTGAGAGTTGCTGTCATATGCTGAATCCACATCCAATCCGCAGACGATTTAGGAGGAAGACCATATCTCACACGATTATATGGATCACCTTTCTCAAGCCACTCGCGACTCCACTCTTTTTGATTCCACATAGGATTGGCTAAGACTCTATCAAAAACCATAAGAGTGCCACCATCAACCATCTTCGGCTCTGCCATAGTGTCACCCTTAAAAATATGAGCATCAAAAACACTATGCAAAAGCATATTCATCTTACAAATAGCCCAAGTATTCAAGTTTTTCTCCTGACCATACAAAGAAACCTTAGATTTATCTAAACCACTTTCTTCAAGATACTTAATGCTTTCAATAAGCATACCACCAGAACCAACAGTAGGATCGCAAATCTTCATATCCTCAGCAGGCTTAAGCAGACGAACAAGAAGTTTAACAACCTCAACAGGAGTATAAAACTCACCACCTTTTTTACCTGAATCATCAGCAAAATGTTTAATCAAATACTCATAAGAACCACCAAGAATATCAGAACTTTCAAGATTAGAATTACCCAGACTATGTTTACTAAAATGCAAAATAAGCTTATTTAAAACAGCATCAGAAATACGATTCTTATCATTAAAATCAATAGCAACCAAAACACCTTCAAGAGAAGGATTCTCATGCTCAAGTGTTTCAAAACCTTTATTGATTGCAGCACCAATATCAACACTAACTTTTCTAATTTCAGACCAATGAGCACGCTTTGGAACCATAAAAGAACCATGATGCTCAGAAGGATCAGTTCTTGCTATCTTTTCAGCCTTTTCAGGATTAATACCATCAGATACAAGCTCAGATTTAATCTTCTCGACATTTTCATCAAACTGATCAGACAATCGTTTCAAAAAAAGCATACCAAAAATATACTGTTTATACTCGGAACTATCAATAGAACCACGTAAAATATTAGCTGATTGATAAAGATGAGAATTAAGTTCACTTTGTGTCAATACCATTTTCTGCCTCCTCTCATAAAAGCCTGTTTGATATATCTATTATAATTTAAAGTATTATGGTAAAATTAGAAAGAAGGTGGAATTTCATCATTACTAATTATTGAAAATTTACAGTCATCACAAACTTGATCAGGATTATCTGTTTCTTTTACACCACAAATTATACAAATCATATTTATTCATTTGAACCAAGAAAAGATATTGATTTTAACGGGAGCATATTTTTTTCTTCATCAGTAAGTTCATCATAAAACTCCTTCCAAAATGATATAAAATCCTCAAAATCAATTAATTTTATATGTACATGTGAATCTCTTGATAAATTTTCTGCATCTGAAGAAAATTTCCCAGATGTTACAAATAATCCAATGTCATTATCTTTGTTTAAAATGCCAATTAAACTCCTAATTTCTTTTACTGAAACTGTATCATTTGGTCGATGTTTAACTTGAACTTTTATTCTAGGCGATTTTACACCAAGTGGGTCTCTATAAGCAATTACATCAACACCACCATCTTTTCCTCTAGGAGAGATAAAAGGAGTATGATATTTCATGGCTCTTAACAATGCTGCAACCATATCTTGAAATTCATATGGATTTTTTTCTTTTAAGTAACTTCTTAATCCTTCTAAAGCTTCTTCTTCAAGTTCATCAATTTTAGCTTTTATTAATTGTTGATCATCTTCTAATTCAGTATCATCTTTCTTTTCTTTTTCAGTCTTTTTTCTCTTTGCATCCCATTCTTTATACTTTTTACTTGCAAACTCTAATAGGTCAACAGGGCCTAGTTCAATTGCTTTTTCTCCTTCTTCGGTGAGAATCCATTTTCCTTTTTGTTTCCTTAAAAATCCTGCTTTAATGCAATCAATTGTATAAAATCTTAAAATCGTTTCCCAACGCACATTACCAGTTTTTTCATAAGTTTCTGTCTCCCATTTTGTAAATTTAATATTATCTCTGATTGTGTCTAATATTTCTTTAACAGGCAGTTCTCCACCTGCTTTTTTTAAAATTTTAAAAGTTTCATAAATTGTTTTAGCAGCAACTTGTTTGGTTGGTGAAAGATCGTTAATTTTTGTAATTAATATTCCCCCTTTGATCTAAATAATCAAGTATTGGATCTTAAAATTTCCTATTATCATAATCTAAAGTACGGACTTAATATAATTTTTAGAAAAACTTTGTACGAAAAGCTATACCTATACCAATGATAGTTAAAACAGTTAAAAGAAAGGCAATTGCTGGGTTTGTTGAATATAAACAAAGAATTTGACTCCCTATATCAGATGATTTGCAAACGGTTTCTTGAGCGACACCACTCACAGCTTCATTTGCAATGGATGATACAATTAAATATACCACAGCACCAATTATAAATTCAATCATAGCAGGTATTTTTAAAATGAATTCAATGATTTCGCTTATCATTTTGAAAAGATAATAAGTTTTAGTTTATACAATTTACTCCTGTCCAACAGGAGTAGTTTCAATTACCCCCTACAGGATTATATAAGGAGAGAACTCCTTATGATTTTTGTAAATTTAATCGAGAAATCTTTGTAAAATAATTGCCCCAAGAGTGCAGTAACACTCAAGGGGCTGGAGTCTGATACTCATGATATCAAACCCCGAGCGAAATGAAGAAAAAAGTAGTATTAAATCTTTTTCAGAAAAAAAGCAAGAGATAGTAACAGAAGAACTATGGAAGAGTTTTATCAAACATTGTATTGTTGTTCAACGCTTACATCCAAGAAGTACAGTTCCGGGTAGAATTAAAAAACTTCAGTATCTTGAAAGAAATGGAATAGATCTTATCAATATTGATGAAAATGAGGCTCACACATTTTTTTATGATAAAATCCAAGCCGGATCTGCAAATGTTGGACTAAATAATTATGTAAAGGCACTAAACTCTTGGATGAAATTTAGAGAAATTGAAAAAAAGTTTGACAAGTTCAAAGAACATACTTCTCCAATAAAAGTTCCAAGTATTGCAGATATTCAAGCTATGCTTGATATTGTTAAAGATCGTAAACCACATGCTCGTAGAGATCGAATGCTAATCGTCTTTTTTTGTAAAACTGGTCTAAGATGCGCAGAGCTCTGCAATCTAAGACTTGATGATATTGACTGGAAAAATGCAGAGATCATGGTAAAGAAAGGAAAAGGTGGAAAAGATCGTATTGTTCCCGTTGAAAGAAAGGTACTTTATGGTCATAATTACCCAAGTCTAAAAAATTATATTAAAATGTGGCGTTTTCCAATTGGAGATACTGTTTTTACAACTGAAAAAGCACCAATTACACCTGTTTATATTAGAAAGAGGATCAAAGATGTGGCAAAGAAAGCAGGTGTTCCTTGGATTCATCCTCATAGTTTCCGTCATTTTTATGCAACTAATCTTCTCAAATCAGGTGCAAGAATAACTATTGTCCAACAATTATTAGGACATGCAAAACTTGGATCAACAGAGAGATATCTACACACAAGTGAGGCAGATCTACGTGAAACCATTCATAACATGCCAATTTATGATGTGATTCGCTGTAAGAAAAAATACTCAAAAACGAAATTTCGAAGGTTGTATGCAAAATCAACAGGTAAGTTTTAGACGGACCTGGCGGGATTCGAACCCGCGATCTATAGCTTAGGAGGCTATCGCCCAATCCAGGCTAGGCTACAGGCCCAAAATATTATTTTGATCTAGTTAA
>Ga0272442_10008533_pt1 | contig 12962 bp, 12 predicted proteins | sample SSMForm2O_FD_200262 | JGI IMG/M metagenome (GOLD analysis project Ga0272442, IMG submission 200262) | Marine sediment archaeal communities from Little Sippewissett salt marsh, Falmouth, MA, United States - SSM-Form-2O | ecosystem: Environmental > Aquatic > Marine > Wetlands > Sediment ...
GCACGGCCGACTCCTTCTGGGCGGCGGCCGACCAGATGGCCCGCGGGTTCGCCATCGGCGCCACCGCCGGGCGCACCACCCTCAACGGCGAGGGACTGCAGCACGAGGACGGCCACTCCCCCCTCATCGCGGCGACCAACCCTGCGGTCGTCTGGTACGACCCGGCGTGGGCCTACGAGGTCGGGCACATCGTCAAGGCTGGGCTGGCGCAGATGTACGGCGAGGCCGACCCCGACGTGGATCCCAACGTCTTCTACTACCTCACCGTCTACAACGAGCCGTACCAGCAGCCCGCCGAGCCCGAGAACCTCGACGTCGACGGCCTGATCAAGGGCATGTACCTCTACTCCCCGGCGTCCGGGCCGGACGGCGCCCCGCGGGCGCAGGTGCTCGCCTCCGGCGTCGGTGTGCGGTGGGCCCTCGAGGCACAGCAGCGGCTCGCCGACGAGTGGGGCGTGGCCGCGGACGTCTGGTCGGTGACCTCGTGGACGCAGCTGGCCCGAGAAGCACGTCGCTGCGACGAGTACCGGATGGTGAACCCCGACAGCGACTGCACCCCGTACGTCACCCAGCGGTTGAACGAGGCCGAAGGCCCCGTCGTGGCTGTGAGCGACTACATGCGTGCCGTCCAGGACCAGATCGCCCAGTTCGTGGAGAACGACTACTCCTCGCTCGGCACCGACGGGTTCGGCGCATCCGACACCCGCGCGGCACTGCGCCGTCACTTCAAGGTCGACGCCCAGTCGATCGCCGTGGCCGTGCTGCGGGCGCTGGTCAAGCGAGGCCAGGTGGAGCCCGACGTGCTGAAGCGGGCACTGGCCGAGTACCGGCTCGACGACGTCAACGCCACGACGGCCGTGGAGGCCGGCGGCGAGGCCTGACACCCCAAAGGCCGAAGACGCCCCACCGGCAGCGCCGCAGCCACTAGCCTGCGAGGCGTGGCGAAGAAGGGTGCAGCACACGGCAAGGGCTCGACCAAGGCGACGAAGTACCCGAAGAAGGTGTACGAGAAGGAGCTCTACCGCCTGCAGTCGGAGCTGGTGAAGCTGCAGGAGTGGGTGCGCGCCGAGGGCGTACGCCTCGTGGTGATCTTCGAGGGGCGCGACGCTGCCGGCAAGGGCGGCACGATCAAGCGCGTCATGCAGTACCTCAACCCACGCGTCGCGCGCATCGAGGCGCTGCCGGCACCGACCGAGCGCGAGTCGACCCAGTGGTACTTCCAGCGCTACGTCGAGCGGCTGCCCGCCGCGGGCGAGATCGTGCTGTTCGACCGATCCTGGTACAACCGCGCCGGAGTCGAGCGGGTGATGGGCTTCTGCTCGCTCGAGGAGTACCGGCGCTTCTTGCACCAGTGCCCGATCTTCGAGCGGCTGCTCGTCGAGGACGGCGTGACGCTGCGCAAGTACTGGTTCTCCGTCAGCGACGAGGAGCAGGAGCGGCGTTTCGCCTCCCGCCTGGAGGACCCGCTACGGCAGTGGAAGCTCTCCCCGATGGACTTCGAGTCGATCAGCCGCTGGGAGGACTACAGCCGAGCCAAGGACGAGATGATGGTGCACACCGACATCCCCGAGGCGCCGTGGTACGTCGTCGAGAGCGACCAGAAGAAGGTGGCCCGGCTCAACATGATCGCGCACCTCCTCTCGACCGTGCCGTACTACGAGGTCGACAAGCCTGATCTGAGCCTGCCGAAGCGCCCGCCGTCGACCGGCTACCTGCGTCCACCCAAGGACACCCAGACCTACGTCCCCGACCACGCCGGGGATCTGCTCGCCTCGAAGAAGGGCTGAGTCGTGGGCGTCTGACGGCGCCCGCCCCGCGTACCGGCTCGCTCACCGGCGCGCGGACGTCCAGGCGAGCACCTGCTGCGCCGACCAGGTGGTCACCACCCGGTCGGCGGCGGCTCCGGACGCGGCCGCTCGGGCCACTGCGTACGGCTGCCAGGTCAGCTGGCCCGGGGCGTGAGCGTCGGTGTCGATGCTGAGCAGGCAGCCGGCCTCGACGGCCATCTGCAGGATGTCTCGTGGCGGGTCGAGCCGCTCGGGGCGGGCGTTGACCTCGAGGGCGACGCCCCGCTGCACGCACGCAGCGACGATCGCCTCGGCGTCGAAGCTCGACCGCGGCCTCGGCGCACGAGGACCGGCAACGAGCCGGCCGGTGCAGTGGCCCAGCACGTCGAGGTGCGGGTTGTCGATCGCGCGCCGCATGCGCTCGGTCATGGCCGGCGCCGGCATGCGCAGCTGCGAGTGGACGCTGCCGACCACGACGTCCAGCTGCGCCAGCAGGCCGGGCTCCTGGTCGAGGGTCCCGTCGGGGTTGATGTCGACCTCGATACCGGTGAGCAACCGGAACGGTGCCAGTGCGTCGTTGATCCGCGCCACCAGATCCAGCTGCTCCCGCAGCCGCTGCGCGGAGAGCCCGCGGGCCACGGTGAGTCGCGGTGAGTGGTCGGTGAGCACCATCCAGTCGTGCCCGACGTCGTCGCGGGCAGCGCGTGCCATCTCGTGCGGGCTGGACCCGCCGTCCGACCAGTCCGAGTGCGTGTGGCAGTCCCCGCGCAACGCCGCCTGAAGCTGTGCCGCACCCGGGGTCAGCGCGACGAGCGGCTCCTGGGCGTCACGCTCGAGCCGGGCCAGCGTGTCGTGAACCTCCCCTGCCAGGGAGGCCGCCGCGACCGCGGCCGTCTTCGCGCCGACGCCGCGCACCGAGGTGAGCGTGCCGGCGGCGGCACGCGCCGCCACCTGCCCCGGTGGCATCGCGTCGATGGCGTCGGCCGCGCTCCGATAGGCCCGCACCCGGTAGGTGTCAGCCTGCGTCCGTTCGAGGAGGAATGCGATGCGCCGCAGGTCGGCGGCGGGGTCCCGAGCGGGAGCGGGCACGAGCCGAGGTCAGCAGATGCGGGGCAGCTGCTCGCCGAGCGGAAGGTCGACGACGCGAGTGCCGCCGATTCCGGTACGCGCGACGACGACGCCGGGATGGTCGTCGGTGACGGTGCCGATGCGAGTCGCCCCGGCACCTCGCGGGTCGGCCCGCATGGCCTGCAGCGCCCGTTCGGCGTCCGACTCCGCCACGAAGGCGACCACCTTGCCCTCGTTGGCCACGACCATCGGGTCGAGCCCCAGAAAGCCACAGGCAGCCCGCACGTCGTCGGGAACGGGGACGTCACGCTCGGTGATCTGCACCCCGACCTTCGACGACGCGGCGATCTCGTTGAGCGCGGCGGCCACGCCTCCCCGGGTGGGGTCGCGCAGCACGTGGACGTCGACACCCGCGCTGAGCATGCCGCTGACCAGGCTCGTCACCGGCTGGCAGTCCGAGCGGATCTCGGTGCCGAACTCCAGGCCGTCGCGCACGCTCAGCACGGCGATGCCGTGCATGCCGATCGGCCCGCTCACCAGCACGGCGTCACCGGGCCGTGCCCGGGTGGGGCCGATCTCCACCCCGTCGGGCACGACGCCGATGCCGGCGGTGTTGATGTACACGCCATCTCCGTGTCCACGGTCGACGACCTTGGTGTCACCGGCGACGACCCGCACGCCGGCGAGCGCAGCGGCCGCGCCGAGCGCCGAGGCGATGCGACCCAGCTCGTCGACCTCGAGCCCCTCCTCCACGATGAACCCCGTGGTGAGGTAGAGCGGCGTCGCCCCGACCATGGCGAGGTCGTTGACGGTGCCGTTGACGGCGAGGGCGCCGATGTTGCCGCCCGGGAACCAGCGCGGCCGGACGACGAACGAGTCGGTGCTCATCGCCACCCGGGCACCACCGGCGTCGACGACGGCAGCGTCGGCCAGCGCCGAGGCGTCACCGCCGAACGAGGGCACGAACAGGTGCTCGACGAGGTCGGCGGACAGGCGCCCGCCCGCCCCGTGCCCGAGCAGCACCGTCGGGCTGTCGCGCAGCGGGACCGGACAGGTCCAGCTCTCCAGGTCGAGGTGCTCGGTCGTCACGTGGTGCCCCCCGCGCCGGCGCCCACCGGCGCGTCGAGCCGGCGGAAGGCGTAGTAGGCCGCGCAGGCCCCTTCGCTGGAGACCATCGGAGCGCCGAGCGGGTTGCGTGGCGTGCACGACGTGCCGAAGGCGGAGCACTCGTGCGGCTTGATCAGCCCCTGAAGCACCTCCCCGCTGCGACACAGCGGGGACTCCTCGGTGCGGATGTCGGCAACGTCGAACCGGGCCTCGGCGTCGAAGTCGGCGTAGCGGTCCGAGAGCCTCCAACCGCTGGCCGGGATCGTCCCGATGCCCCGCCATGCCCGGTCGGTGGTGTCGAAGACGTCGAGCACCATGCGCTGCGCAGGGAGGTTGCCGTCCATCGTGACGGCCCGCGGGTAGGCGTTGTCCAGCTCGGCGGCACCGCTCTCGAGCTGCACGAGGGTGCGCCGAATACCTTCGAGGACGTCCAGCGGCTCGAACCCGGTCACGACGATCGGCACGTGGTACTGCTCGACGAGCGGGACGTACTGGCGCATCCCCATGACCGCGCACACGTGCCCCGCGGCGAGAAAGGCCTGCACCCGGCAGGTGGGCGACTCCATGATCGTGCTGATGGCCGGTGGCACGAGCACGTGCGACACCAGCATGGAGAAGTTGGTAAGCCCCTCCTTCTTGGCCAGGTAGACCGTCATGGCGTTGGCCGGGGCGGTCGTCTCGAAGCCGATGCCGAAGAACACCACCTGCTTGTCGGGGTTGTCCCGGGCGATCTGCACCGCGTCGAGCGGGGAGTAGACGACACGGATGTCGCCGCCCTCGCTCTTGATGCGAAAGAGGTCCTTCTCGCTGCCGGGCACCCGGATCATGTCCCCGAAGGAGCAGAAGATGACGTCGGGCTCGGCAGCGATCGCCAGGGCACGATCGATGACTTCCAGGGGCGTGACGCAGACCGGGCAGCCCGGGCCGTGGATCATCTCGACCCCGTCGGGCAGCAGCTGGTCGATGCCGTTGCGGATGATCGTGTGCGTCTGCCCCCCGCACACCTCCATCATCGCCCACGGCTGGGTGACGGTGGCGTGGATCTCGTCGAGAAGGCGCTTGGCCAGGTCAGGGTCGTGGAACTCGTCGAGGTACTTCATGTCTCCTCATCACCGGTGCATCTCGGTCCGGGGCGTCCGCGGACGTCACTGCGTGAACGGGGTACCGAACTCCTCCTCCAGCGCACCGATCTGGGAGAACAGGCGCAGGGTCTCCAGCGCCGACTCCTCGTCCAGCTTGGTGATGGCGAAACCGACGTGGACGACGGTGTAGTCACCGACCTCGACCTCGGGGACGTAGGCCAGGCAGACCTCCTTGCGGATCCCGCCGAAGTCGACGTTCGCCATGCGGGTCCCCTCGACGTCCCAGATCTGCTCGACCTTGCCGGGAACTCCCAGGCACATGTGCCTCACCTTCCTCCGCCGCAGGCGGCGATCATCGTCTGGCCAAGCGCGAGCCCTCCATCGTTGGGGGGAACGCGCCGGTGCACGAGGACGTCGAAGCCGTCCTCGCTGAGCGATCGCGCGCACTCGGTGGTCATCACGGCATTCTGGAACACTCCGCCCGTCAATCCAATGGTCTGCACCCCTTCGGTGTCACGGACGTGGCGCGCAACGGTGCGAACAGCCCGGGCGAGGGAGGCGTGGAACCGCCAGGCGGACACCGATACCGGCACGTCGGCAGCGACGTCTCGCACCAAGGATGCGAGCACGCCCGCGGGGTCGACCACGAGTCCTTCGGGCCGCTGGCTCACGGTCATGTCGGGGATCTCCCCCGCGACCGCCGGCGGTGTACCGATGACCGCTTCCAGCTCGATGGCGGCCTGGGCCTCGTAGTCGGCCTGCTGGCACACGCCCAGCACGGCGGAGACGGCGTCGAACAGCCTGCCCACGCTCGTGGCAGGTACGCAGCCCGTGCCGGATCGCAGCATGCCGGCCAGCAGCGCCTGCTCCGACGTCGTCACCGCGGCCACCGCTGGGATCGCCGGGTCCCACGGCAGACCGGCCGCGTGAAGGTGCGCAAGGGCGGTGCGGGCGGGATGGCGGACGGCCGCGTCACCGCCGGGAAGCTGCACGGGTGCCAGGTGCCCGACTCGTCGCACGTCGGCGTACGAGCCGAGCAGAAACTCACCCCCCCAGATGCTTCCATCGCTGCCGTATCCGGTCCCGTCGAAGGCCACCCCCAGCACGGGCTGGTCCACCGGCCATCGGTGCTCGGCCAGCAGCGACGCCACGTGGGCGTGATGGTGCTGGACCAGCACGAGCCGCGCGTCCTCGCTCGCGGCGTACTCCGCGGCCCATCGACGCGACAGGTAACCGGGGTGCTGATCGGCGACCACGACCTCGGGATCGACCCGGGACTGCTCGCGCAGCACATCGACGGTGCGCACCAGCAAGTCGAGCGCCTCGATGGTCGCCACGTCGCCGAGGTGCTGGCTCATCCACCCACGGTGACCGTCGGCCAGGCAAATGGTCGCCTTGAGCTCGCCACCCACGGCGAGGGTCGGTGCGACCGAGGTGGGCAGCGGTACCGGCACGGGTGCGTAGCCACGGCTGCGTCGCACGGGCTGCACGTCGCCTCCGATCACCTGCACGACGCTGTCGTCGCAGGCGACGTGGATCTCGCGGTCGTGGTGGAGCCACCCGTCGGCGAGGCCGGCGAGGCGGCGCTCCGCCTCCTGCGGGTCGGTGCACAGCGGCTCGTCGGAGAGGTTCCCGCTGGTCATGACCAGCACCTCGGCCGGGTGGTCCACGCGGTCGGGGTGAGGACGCAGCAGAAGGTGGTGCACGCCGCTGTAGGGCAGCATCACGCCGAGCGTGGACTGGCCCGGCGCGACGGCATCGGCCACCGCTCGGGCACGTCGGGCGTCGCGTGTCGGTGCCAGCACGATGGGGGCCTGTGGCGACGCCAGCAGCCGGCCCACAGCGTCGTCGACGTCCACCAGGCGACGCGCCACCGGCAGGGACGCCGCCATGACTGCGAACGGCTTGCGACCCCGGCGCTTGCGTGCCCGCAACGTGTCGACGGCGTCGGGGTTCTCGGCCACACATGCGAGGTGGTAACCCCCGACTCCCTTGACGGCGAGGATCCCGCCGTCGCTGAGGAGCCGCTGAGCGGCGGCGATCGCCAAGTCCCCGACGACGTCGCCTCCTCCCGGCGTGCGCATGGTGAGCTGCGGGCCACACTCGGGGCACGCGGTGGGCTGGGCGTGGAAGCGGCGGTCGAGCGGGTTCTCGTACTCGGCACGGCAGGCCGGGCACAGCGGGAACCGGTCCATCGTGGTGAACGGCCGGTCGTAGGGCACGCCGCGGACGATCGTGAAGCGGGGCCCGCAGAACGTGCAGGCGGTGAAGGGGTAGCGGTAGCGGCGGTCGGAGGGGTCGAGGGTCTCGGCGAGACACTGCGGGCAGATCGCGGTGTCGGCCGGCACCAGTGCGACGGGCGCCTGCTCACCACCGGCGTCGGTCGAGGCAGCGATGCGAAAGCCCGGTTCGCCGGTGGGGGCCACATCGGTGGCGGTGACGGTCTCGACCATGGCGAGTGCCGGCATCTCGTCCACCATGCGGCGGGCGAAGGCGTCCACCCGTGCGGTCGGGCCCTCGACCTCGACGACGACACCGCCGGCGTCGTTGCCGACCGTGCCGTCCAGGCCTTCCTCGGTGGCCAGGCGGTACAGGTGGGGTCGCATTCCCACGCCCTGCACGACACCGGTGAGTCGCAGCCGGCGACGCTCCCGATCCCTGTGGCCGGCTATCGCAGCCATGGCGGGACTGCTCAGTCTCGCGTGCTGGCAAGGAGGGCGTCGATCAGGTCGGTCACACCCTCACCGGTGCGCGCCGACGTCGACAGGACGGGCCGGCCGGGGGCCACGGCCGCCACCGCGGAGCGAGCAGCGGCATCGTCGAAGTCGACGGCTGCGGCGATGTCGACCTTGGTGAGCACAACCAGATCCGCGGCAGCGAACGTCTGCGGATACTTCAGGGGCTTGTCCTCACCTTCCGTCACCGACAGCAGCGCGACACGCAGGTCCTCGCCCAGGTCGAACGCTGTCGGGCAGACGAGGTTGCCCACGTTCTCGATGACGAGCAGGTCGAGGGACTCCAGCGGCGTCCCGTCGCTCTCGAGGCCGTCGACGTGCTGGGTGAGCAGGTCCGCCTCGAGGTGGCAGAGCCCATCGGTCACGATCTGGCGCACCGGTGCGCCAGCGGCACCCAGTCGGCGGGCGTCGTTGTCGGTCGCGCAGTCGCCGACCAGGACTCCGACGCCGACCCCCCGGTCCGCCGCGAGACCGAGCAGCACCTCGAGCAGGGCAGTCTTGCCACTGCCAGGGCTGGAGACCCAGTTGGAGACCCGCACGCCCGCCGCCGTGAACCGCGAGCGCAGCGCAGCGGCGCGGTCGTCGTTCTTCTCCAGCACCCCTCGTCGCAGATCGACTGTGCGTGCAGCATCCGACTCGGCGCTCACACGTCCACCACCTGATCGTCTCGCACTCGAACGGAGCGAACCTCGAGCTCGCGGCCGGTGCGCAGGTCGCCGGACAACCCCCCGCAGCGCGGGCAGAGAAAGCCGACCTCGGGCGTCACCGTCGCCTCGCACTCCGGGCAGTACACCGTCGTGGGCACCCAGTCGACGACGAGCAGCGCCCCCTGCAGCGGCGTATCGGCGGTGACGACCTCCCAGGCGAACTCCAGCGCCTGCGGCACGACCCCCGACAGGGCGCCGACCACGACCTCCACCGCCTCCACGGTACGGCCGGGAAGCGCCTCGCGAACCGTGCTCACGATCGCAGCGGCGACAGACACCTCGTGCACGCCGTCCGACCCTAGCCGTAGACGCGACGCTCCTGCGTGGGGCTAGGGTCGTGCGATGGCGCGGCGACGGCGCGGCTGGTCGTTCACGTCCTCGGCGGAGCCCGCCGAGGCGGCGGACGCGCTGGACCGTTCGGCGTCCGAGCTGTCGTCACGCGCACTGCATCGGCTGTCGGAGACGTTGGCGTGGTACCGCGACATGCCGGCGGACCTGCGTGCCTGGGTCGGCGTCGTGGTGCAGAACGGCATCTCAGCGTTCTCGGCCTGGTACCGAGAGCCGGACCGACACCGGGCGGTGTCGGCTGAGGTCTTCGGGCCCGCCCCGGAGAACCTCGCCCGCGCGATCAGCCTCGAGCAGGTGGTGCAGATGGCCCGGGTCGCCCTCGGAGCCGTCGAGGAGTCCCTGGAAGAGGTCGTCGGACCATCGGCCGCACCCGACGTGCGTGAAGGCATGCTGCGCTACTCCCGGGAGATCGCGTTCGCGGCCGCAACGCTGTACGCGCGGGCCGCGGAGGAGCGAGGGGCGTGGGACGCACGGCTCGAGGCGCTCGTCGTCGACGCGGTGCTCCGCAACGAGGCCGACGACGAGGTGCGCTCCCAGGCCTCCGCCCTGCGGTGGCCGCGACGCGGCGGGATGGCCGTGGTCATCGGCTCGACCCCGATGAGCGTGGACCCGGAGATCGTCGTCGACGACGTGCGACGCGCCGCCCGGTCGGCCGGCCACTCCGCCTTGGTCGGCGTGCACGGTGACCGCACGGTCGCTCTCCTGGACTCCGTCGACGACGAGATGCGAGCGGCACGGGCGGTGGCCGACGCCCTGGGCGACGACCCGGTCGTCGTCGGTCCCGTCGCCGCCACGCTGCATGACGCCGCGGCGTCGGCCAGGGATGCCCTGGCCGCCCGTCGGGTCGTGGCCGCCTGGCCCGGGGCACCGCGACCGGTGCGTGCCGGCGACCTGCTGCCCGAGCGTGCGCTCGGCGGCGACGAGTCGGCCCGGGACATCCTCGTCCGCACCGTCTACGGGCCCCTGGCGAACGACCGGGGGCCGTTGCTCGAGACCGTTGAGTCCTACCTCGCCGTCGGATGCTCGATCGAGGGTGCCAGCCGCCGGCTGTTGGTCCATCCCAACACCGTCCGCTACCGACTGAGACGGGCGCACGAGCTGTCCGGATGGTCGCCGAGCGACCCACGAGGGCAGTTCGCCCTGCGCACAGCCCTGGTGCTGGGCAGGCTCACCTCGTCGGACGCCGACGCACCGCCTGCGAGCGTTGTAGACATCCGACAAAGACGGGCCACGTGATTTCGTAGCCCTCGCTCCCGGTGTACCAGCCGGTAACCGGCAAGGCTGTGGACATGCTCGTTGTTGTTGCTCCCGGGCAGGGTGCGCAGGCTCCCGGCTTCCTCTCGCCGTGGCTGGAGGTGGACGGCGTCGCCGACCACCTCGCGTGGCTGTCCGCCGTGGCCGACCTCGACCTGGTGCGCCACGGGACGACCAGCGATGCCGACGAGATCCGCGACACCGCAGTGGCCCAGCCGTTGCTCGTGGCCGCCGGTCTCGTCACAGCGTCTGCCCTGGGCGGTGGAACAGCGGTCCCCGTCGACGCGGCCGCCGGCCACTCGGTGGGCGAGATCACGGCAGCCTGCCTTGCCGGCGTGCTCACCGAGGAGCAGGCCATGGTGCTCGTGCGCGAGCGCGGCCGGGCCATGGCCGCCGCTGCCGCGCAGGCGCCCACCGGGATGACCGCCGTGATGGGTGGAGACGTCGACACGGTCGTGGCAGCCATCGAGAGCCACGGCCTGACCGCTGCCAACGTCAACGGAGCCGGGCAGGTCGTGGCCGCCGGCACCACGGAGCAGCTGGCCGCCCTGGCTGCCGACCCTCCGCCGAAGGCTCGCTTGCGCCCGCTCGCGGTGGCGGGTGCCTTCCACACCACGCACATGGCGCCGGCGGTCGAGCGGCTCGTGTCGGTGACATCGGGCATGCCGCCCCGTGACCCCCGGGTGCGGCTGCTGGCCAACCGGGACGGCGCGGTCGTGACCTCGGGTCGCGACGCCGTCGAACGTCTCGTCGCCCAGGTCTCCTCACCCGTGCGCTGGGATGCGTGCATGCAGACGATGCTCGACATCGGCGCCACGGGCATGCTGGAGCTCACGCCTGCCGGCACCCTCACCGGGCTGGCCCGTCGCGGACTCGCGGGTGTCGAGACGTTCGCCCTGTCGTCCCCGGACCAGCTCGACGACGCCCGCGCCTTCGCTCGCCGCCACACCGACGGGCCGGCCTCCCAGGCCTCGACCCCACCCTGGCGTCTGGTCGTGGCACCCATCAAGGGCACTGTCACCACCGTCACCCATGGGGTCGGGACGCTGCTGGACCCCGGGGCCCTGGTGGGTCACGTCAGGTCGCTGCGGGAGGCGTGGGACGTCGTCGCCCCGCACGGCGGCCGGGTCGTGGAGTGGTTGGTGTCCGACGGTGACCCGGTGAGCCCGGGCCAGCCCCTCGTCCGGCTTCACCCCGATGGCGACGGGGAGGCGGCCGCATGACCGGCTCGTTGCTGGCCACGTCCCGCGGCCGTGAGGCCGCGCTGATCGGGCTGGGTGCATACCGGCCGGCCCGGGACGTGCCGAACTCCGAGATTCTCGAGCGCATCGACTCCACCGACGAGTGGATCCGTTCCCGGTCGGGTATCGAGTCGCGCCGGTTCGCCGCCGACGACGAGACCGTCGCCGACATGGGCGCCGCGGCCGCCCAAGCGGCGCTGACCGACGCCGGGCTGGATGCTGGGGACGTCGACGTGCTCATCGTCGCCACGTCGACCGGACTGAACCAGACGCCGTCGGTCGCCGCCGAGGTGGACGTCCGCATCGGGACGGCTGGCGCGGCGGCCTTCGACGTCGGCGCCGCCTGTGCGGGCTTCTGCTACGGGCTCGCCCTGGCCAACGACCTGATCCGCGGTGGCACTGCCCGTCATGTGCTCGTCATCGGGGTCGAGAAGCTGTCGGTGTTCCTCAACCTGGACGACCGGTCCACCGCCTTCATCTTCGGTGACGGCGCGGGCGCCGCCGTCGTCGGCCCGGCTGACGAACCCGGCATCGGACCCGTCGTGTGGGGGTCGGACTCCTCCGGCATCGCCCACATCCGCCAGGACCGGCCCTGGGACGAGACGTTCGACCAGCCCGACGGCCCGCAGTGGCCGCATCTGGAGATGGACGGCAACCCGGTGTTCCGCTGGGCGGCGTTCGACATGGCCAAGGCGGCCCAGCAGGCGATGGACGCCGCGGGCGTGACCTCCGACCAGATCGACGCGTTCGTCCCGCACCAGGCCAACATGCGTATCACCGACGCCATGGCTCGATCGCTCAAGCTCGGCGACCACATCGCCATCGCTCGCGACATCGCGACCCAGGGCAACACCTCGGCTGCGTCGATCCCGCTGGCGTTGGACCGGCTGCGTCGCGACGGCGCACTGAGCAGCGGTGACCTCGCCCTGACCATCGGCTTCGGCGCTGGGCTGGTCTACGCCGCCAACGTCATCAGAGTTCCGTAACCCTCACCCCCACCCCACAGGAGGAAGCCATGGCAAGCACCGAGGAGATCCGCAGCGGTCTGGCCGAGATCGTCAACGAGATCGCCGGCATCCCGACCGACGACATCCAGCTCGAGAAGTCGTTCACCGACGACCTCGACGTCGACTCGCTGTCGATGGTCGAGGTGGTCGTCGCCGCCGAGGAGCGGTTCGGCGTCTCGATCCCCGACGACGAGGTCAAGTCGCTGAAGACCGTCGGCGACGCCGTGTCGTACATCGAGCGCTCGGTCGCCTGAGCCGGTGCCGTCGAACCGACGGGTCGTCGTCACCGGCCTGGGCGCCACCACTCCCCTGGGCGGTGACGCGACCAGCACCTGGGCCGGCATGCTCGCCGGACGCTCGGGCGTGACCCGGCTGCCCGAGGAGTGGGCCGACCAGCTCCCGGTGGCGATCGGCGCGCCGGTGGCGGTCGACCCACTCGACGTGCTCGACCGCGTGCAGGCACGACGGCTCGATCGCACAGCACAGCTCGCTCTCATCGCAGCGCGCGAGGCCTGGGCGGACGCCGGCATGCCGGTCCCGGGATCGTCCGACGACGCGGGCGCGGTCGACCCTGACCGGCTCGGCGTGGTGGTCGGCACCGGGATCGGCGGCGTGCTGACGACTCT
>Ga0272442_10008535_pt1 | contig 12961 bp, 10 predicted proteins | sample SSMForm2O_FD_200262 | JGI IMG/M metagenome (GOLD analysis project Ga0272442, IMG submission 200262) | Marine sediment archaeal communities from Little Sippewissett salt marsh, Falmouth, MA, United States - SSM-Form-2O | ecosystem: Environmental > Aquatic > Marine > Wetlands > Sediment ...
ATGAAGGTGACGGGGTAATTTATGTCATGTTTTCATTTTTCCGCGAATAGAACGGAGCGCAATTCATGAATCGACGTGATTTTCTGAAAAAGACGGCCGCGGGAACAGCGGTTTTCGGCGCGTCCGGCCTGATCGAGACGAAAAGCGCAAAAGCGCAGAGCGGAACCGGCCGGATGCCCCGCAGCGTTCTGGGCCGGACGGGTGTCAAGGTCTCGAGGCTGGGTGTGGGCTGCGGGATTTTCATCGCCCGGGAGTTTTCAACCGCGGAGATCCACGCCGTGCTCGAGACCGCCGTTGAGATGGGAGTCAATTATATCGACACCGCTCCCAATTATCCGGGCGTGCAGAATAAAATGGGACCGTTCGTCGAGAGAAACAGGGATGAAATTTTTCTCGTCTCCAAAGTGGAAGATCCCACCTATCAAGGCGTGTGGAAACAACTCCGGCAAACCCTGAAAGAGCTGAGGACCGACCGTCTCGACCTGGTCCATATGCACAGTTTCGGCGATCCAAAACGCTGGCCGGATATCGGCTCGATCGCCGCCGGGGACGGCGCACTCGCCGCTCTGGTGGAAGCGAAGCAAAAGGGCGTCATCGGGGCCATCGGCGCCAGCGGCCACAACAATCCGCACCGCTATCACGCCCTGCTCGACACCGGCGAGATCGATGTTCTCATGAATGTGGCCAATTTTGTCATGCAGCACACCTATGGATTCGAGCGCAAATTGTGGCATCGCGCTCGCGAAAAAAATATCGGCCTTGTGGCGATGAAGGTCCTGGGCGGTGTCCATCCGCTGACGCAGCGCGAGTTCCGCCTCTCCCTTGACGATTACGATGACGCGGTCCGCTACGCGCTGTCGATTCCAGGTGTCGCCACCGCCGTGATCGGCATGCGCGATCCGTTCGAAGTGGAGGAAGCGGTCAACGCCGTGTGCGGGCTGGCGCCTCTGTCCGATGAGGAACATTTTGCGCTCTATCGGAAGGGCCTGGACATCCTGGCCCGGCAACCGTCGCTTTGGCGGGAGGCCTGGGGACCCGAACTGTGATCCGTGACGAACCGGCGGCTGGCTCCGGGACGGTGAATCTGCTCGCCTCACTGAACCGGAATCGCCCCCTGCGACCGGCCGGACCGGCTCTTCGGCCTGGACACGGGACAGCGGACCGTTCCTGCACAGTTTTTCAATAGATAACCAAAACCAAACGGAGAGACCAATGAATCCCATGCAACGGCGAAGTTTTCTCAAGCTCAGTGCCGCGGCCGTGGCCGGCGCGGCGGCATTCCCCCTGCGGTCCCGGAAATCGGCCGCCGGCACCCCCCTCGAGCGTCCCAACATTTTGTGGATCTCGTGCGAGGACATCAGTCCCCGTCTCGGCTGCTACGGCGACGAGGCCGCCGACACGCCGAACCTGGACCGGCTGGCGCGCGAGGGCATGCGCTTCACGCGCTGTTTCACGTCGTCGCCGGTGTGCGCTCCGGTGCGCTCCGGCATCATCACAGGAATGTGGCCGACCACGATCGGCACCCACAACATGCGCACCAGCCACGCCGGGCGCACCGGCGAGCTGCCGACTCCCTACCAGACCGTGCCGCCGCATTATGTGAAGGCGTTCCCGGAGTATCTGCGCGCCGCCGGCTATTACTGCACCAACAATTCAAAGACCGATTACCAGTTCGCCAACTCTTCCGCTATACCGCTCACGATCTGGGACGAGTCCAGCCGGACCGCGCACTGGAAAAACCGCCCGGATAAAGACCAGCCCTTTTTCGCGGTATTCAACGACACCCGGACGCACGAGAGCCAGACCTGGCAGGAGCCGGAATTGACCGATCCGGCCAAAGTCAAAGTGCCGCCCTATTATCCCGACACCCTGCCGGTCCGCAAGTCGATCGCCCGGCTCTACGACCAGATCCATCGCATGGACCAGAAAGCGGGCCAGCTGCTGAAGGAGCTCGAGGAGGAGGGCGTGGCCGGCAACACCATCGTCTTTTTCTGGAGCGACCACGGCGACGGCCTGCCGCGCGGCAAACGCTGGCCCTACGACTCGGGCACTCACATCCCCCTGATCGTCAAATGGCCCGGCGGCATCGAACCCGGCAGCGTCAACAGCGACCTCGTCAGCTCGATCGATTTCGGTCCCACCGTGCTCTCGCTGGCCGGCGTCGATATCCCGGCCTGGATGCAGGGCCGCGCTTTTCTCGGCGGGCAGAAGGGCGAGCCGCGCGATTACGTCTTTTCCCACCGCGACCGCTTCGACGAGTCCTATGACATGATCCGCTCGGTGCGCGACGCCAAGTACCGCTACGTTCGAAACTACATCACCAGCCAGCCCTATGTGCTTTGGATCCCCTACCGCAACAACAGTCCGATCATGAAGGAGATGCTGCGCCTGCGGGCGGAGGACAAACTTCAGGGCGCGCAAAAACTGTGGTTCAGCGGGAGCCGTCCGGCCGAAGAGCTGTACGACTGCGATGCCGATCCCTATCACATCAACAATCTGGCCGGCGACCCGAGGTACAGGGGAGAGCTGGAGAGGCTGCGGGCGGTGCTGGACCAGTGGCGCCGCGACAGCAACGATCTGGGCGATATCCCCGAATCGGAACTGGTGCGGCGGTGGTGGCCCGGCGGCGAGCCGCCGCGCACCAGCCGGGTGTGGTTCATCCCCAACGCGGCCTCTAACCGGGGCGACAAGCGGATCGAAGGCGAGCTCGCCGAATTCGAGCATCCGGTCATGATCGACTTTTATTGCGCCACCCAGGGCGCGTCCATGGCCTATACGACCGAAGAGGGCGAGGGGGCGCGCTGGCGCATCGTCAACGGTCCGCTGCGCTTGAGCAGGGGGGAGACGCTGCTTCGCGCGCGCGCGATCCGTTACGGCTATACGGAGAGCGAGGAGACGCGCTGCCTGATTTCGGTCAAATGAGATGCGGGCGAGCTCACCGGCCGGCCGCCTGTTCCAGCTCGTCCCTCAACGGCTCGTCGATATAGTGCTCCAGGCGGTGGGCGGATTCATGGACATGGTCGGCGGGCAGTCCCAGCTCCCGGTCCGCGAAACGCTCCCAGAGACGGTGCCCCTGCATCAGCGCGCGGGCCAAACGCCGCCCCTTTTCCGTGAGCTGGAGATGGCGGTTCGATTTGAGCACCGCGCCTCTTTTCAGATTCCGCCTGATGGCCAGGGAGGCCTGAATCCTGGAAGTCGAAATCGAACCGTAAATAGCATCTAGTGCGATCCCGGTTTTTCCCTCCTTCTCCAATGCCCGGTGCAAGCTCAGAAGAAGGTGGTCTGAGGCGAACCGGATCCCCAGCCGGAATGGGTTGGCCATGCGGGCGATCAATCCGTAGCGGGGAGAGAAAAAGATCGACAGCAGCAGCACAAAGCCGGCGGCCACGGTCATGGCGCCGGCTATGGAGCTGTCCCAGATTACGGCGAGAAAATATCCCGCGGCGGCGGCAATTGCACCGAACAGCACGGAGAGCAGCAGCATCCGCGACAGGCGGTCGGTCCACAGGCAGGCCGTTGCCCCGGGCACGATGAGCATGGCGACCACGAGAATGGCGCCCACGGATTCAAAGGCGGCCACGGTGGAGAGCGAGACCGCGCCCATGAACATGTAGTGGATGAGGGTGACGTTGAAGCCGAGCGAGATACCGAGCGCCGGATCGAAAGAGGAGATCTTGAGCTCCTTGTAGAACAGCAGGACGAACAGAATGTCGATTAAAAAGACGATGCCGAGCAGCCACACCGGTCTCGGCCCGAGATTCCTGCCGCCCGCGGTCAGAGTATCCCACGGCGTGTAGGCGATTTCACCGTAAAGCACGCATTCCTGGTCGAGGTCGATATGACCGGCGAAGGCGGAGATGATGATCACGCCGGCGGCGAACAGCGCCGTGTAGATGATGCCCATGGATGCGTCCTCCTGCACCCTCCATTTTTTTTGCAGCGTCTCGATCAGGAAAACGGACAGCAGGCCGAATCCCGCGGCGCCCAGCAGCATGGGAAAAATATCCCGTGAGCCTGAAATCAGAAAGGCCAAGGCTATGCCGGGCAGAACCGCATGACTGATGGCGTCGCCCAGCAGCGACATTCTTCTCAGAACGAGGAAAGCGCCCAGCAGTCCGCATGAACCGGCCGCCAGAACGCCGGTCAATATGATCCAGAATGCATCCATAACCTTCCTTTTTCAACCCGCGACCGGATGGACGCTGGTGATGTTTTCCACGTCAACGCCGTCCTCTTGCAGCAGTTTCTCAAGACGTTCTATGACATCCGGGGAGAGTATGTGCTCGATCTGATCCGCATCCCGGTGCACGTGATCCTGTTTCAACGCCATGCGGTGCAGCAGATAATACTCCCACAAGCGGTGGCTCTTCAAAATCGCCAGCGCTTTATCCTTTCCCGCGGCGGTCAGCTGCGCGTTCCGGTTTGTGAAATGAATGTCCCCCTTTTTACTCAAAGCCGCGGCGGTCCGCTCCACGGCCGATAACGGGACCCCCAGAGGACCGGCGAGCGCGTCCAACGGGATGCGGACGGCACCCGGATTGAGCTCCATCCATTCGAGCGACGCTCTCAGGAGATGCTCCTGCGCTGTGCGTCTTCCGGTCTGGATCTGCCGCATCCGCCTCGCCAGCAGGCCGCGCCGCGGGGCGAAAACGGCCGAGAGCGCGAACAGTAACGTCGCCGCCAGAACCATGACCGGTCCGGTCGGGATGCGCGGCGCCAGGGAGCTGAAAAAGACGCCCAGCACACCAGAGACGGCGCCGAACAGGGCGGCGAGCAGCAGCATGATCTTCAGATCGTCGCTCCAGAATCGTGCGCCGGCCGCCGGAGTGATCAAAAGCGCGGCCATGAGGACCACGCCGACGGCCTGCAGGCCGATCATCACAACCAGCACGACCAGAAACATGAGCAGAATATCCAGCAATGTGACCGGAAATCCCTGCGCCGCGAGATAATTCGCATCAAACACGAGCAGCCTGAATTCTTTGTAAAGCAGTGTGATTGTGATCAGGGTGACGACTGAAACGATGGACATCAATTGGACGTCCTGCGGAAGCATGGCGGCGGCCTGTCCGAACAGGAATTTATCCAGACCGCTCTGGTTGCCGGACGGAAGACGCTGGATGAAGGTCAGCAGGACAATGCCGATGCCGAAAAACACGGACAGGGTGATGCCGATGGCCGCATCCTCCCTGATGCGCCCGGTTTTGACCATGGCCGTAATGGCGAGAACGCCGAGGATGCCGGCGGCCGAAGCGCCGATCAAAAGCGGAACGATCGATTTCGAAAGCGTCAGCATGAAACCAAGGGCGACGCCGGGCAGAGCGGCGTGCGCCAGGGCGTCGCCGAGCAGGCTTCTTCTGCGCAGCAGTGTGAATACGCCGACCACGCCCGAAGCGGAGCCGAGCAGAATCGAGCCGGCCAGCACGAACCGTACATTGGCATCGGCAAGGCTGAGAAAACGCAGCACTTCATCCATCAGCGAATCCGCTCATTTTAAGCCCTTTCCATTTGCGATATCGCTCAATTCGAGATCACTCCCCCTTCCCGGCCGATTTTTTCCGCGGCTTCGGTGAGAATGGTGAGCTTGCCGCCATAGGTCCGCTGCAGATTCTCCCTGTGAAAGACCTCTTTCACAGGCCCGCAGGCAATGACCCTCATGTTGAGCATGATCAGGTGGTCGAAGTATTCATTGATGGTCTCAAGATCGTGATGCACCACCAGCACGGTGCGGTTGCGCGATTTCAGTTCGTTGAGAAGATCGATGATGGCTGTTTCGGTGGCCGCATCGACTCCGGCGAAGGGCTCGTCCATCAGATAGATCTGCGCATCCTGGACCAGGGCGCGGGCCAGAAACACGCGCTGCTGCTGTCCCCCGGAGAGCTGGCTGATCTGCCTGGAGGCATACTCTTCCATGCCCACGCGTTTCAGGCTCTCGAGTGCGAGCCCGACATCTCTTTTACCCGGCCTCCTGATCCATCCGAGCCGGCCGTAAAGACCCATCAGCACCACATCCAGGACGTTGACCGGAAAGTCCCAGTCCACCGATTCCTTCTGCGGAACGTAGCCGACCAGAGTGCGCATCCTTTCGAACGTGTCGCCGTAGATCTTGACCCAGCCCGAGGCCTTGGGGATCAGTCCCAGAATCGCCTTGATCAGAGTGCTCTTGCCCGCGCCATTGGGACCGATGATGCCGATCAGTTCGCCCTCGGGCAGGATCAGGTCCACATCCCAGAGCACGGGCTTTTTGTGATATGCCACGGTCATGTCGTGGACCTCGATCGGGATCTTGTTCTTGTGCAGAGTTTCCATGATCAGCTGTTTCCTCGCTATTTTAACGCTTCCACGATCGTGCGGACATTGGCGCGAACCATACCCTCGTAGCTGCCGGCCATGCTGCCGGCCGGACCCATGGCGTCCGAGTACAGGCTGCCGCCGATTCTGATCTCGCCGTCCCGGGCGCGGACCCCGGCCACAACCGCTTCGATGGACCGTCTGGGCACGCTCGTTTCCACGAAAACGGCGCGTATCCTTTTTGCCAATATCAGATCGACCATGCGGTTCACATCGTTGATGCCGTATTCGGCGACCGTGGATACGCCCTGGAGACCGTGGACCGTGATGCCGTAAGCCCGTCCGAAATAGCCAAATGCATCGTGGGCGGTAATCATGATCCGCCGCTCCTCGGGCACCGAAGCCACCTCGTTTACCACCCATTTGTGGAGCGCGGCCAGCGCGCTGTCCGTTTCAGCGGCGCGGCTCTCGAATCGAGCCTGATCGGCGGGAAAGGATCGCGACAGCGCGTCCCGGATGACCGGCAGGGTCATGCGCCACAGCTCCACGTCGAACCAGATATGCGGATCGTGCGCCGCGCTCGCTCCTTCGAGGGGAATCAAGAGCTCGTGATCGAGCCCGGAACTCACCGCCACAACGCTCTTGCTCCGGCCCATCTTTTCGAGAATGTCCGTCATTTTGCCCTCGAGATGCAGTCCGTTGTATAAGATGATGTCCGCATCGGCCAGTTTCCTGATGTCGCCCTGCGAGGCTTTGTAGAGATGCGGATCGACTCCCGGTCCCATAAGCGCCTCGACGCGGTAGGAGCCGGGAGCGATATTGCCGGCCAGATCGGCGATCATGCCCGTTGTCGTCACGATGTAGGGCGCTGAAGCCTGCCGGGTCTCCTTTTGCCTGCAGGATGCGAGGGTGAGAAAAACAACGATCAGGAGAGATAGGGTTTTCTTCATCTCAATACTCCGGTGTATGAATTCCCTGGCTGCCGCAGATTTCCTCCATATAATATATCAATCCTCGGTGACATTTGATACCATAATTTTTTCCGCCTCCTCCTGCAGCTCGGACCACGGGTATTTCAGAATCTTGTAGTGAAAGGTTCCCCAGAGGCGATGGCGCCGCAACAGTCCGGAAAAAATATGGTTTTTTGCTGAAATTTTGATATATTTTTATCAATCCCACGAGGGTCGCAGAAACAGCGCCATCCGCAGGATCGGATCAGGAGTCAAAGCAGAGGAATTGAGATCGATGAAGGACCGTGTGCTGGTCGTGCTGCACAAACTGGAGGATTCGTTCGGTTATTATGACGTGCGCAGCGGGCGTCAGCTCCATTTGCTGAAAACCCGCTCCTATCCGCACGAGATCTGTCTCAGCCCGGACCGGAAAAAGATCTACATCGCGGAGATGGGCGTGCGCGGTGTCGAGTCCGAGGGCCCCGGCGGCCACACCGTGGCGGTCTACGACGTCGGCACGCGGGCGCATTTGAGCACGATCGACACCGCGCCCTACGACCGTCCCCACGGCATCGCCGCACACCGCAACGGCCGCCTGTTCGTCACCAGCGAATCGACCCGGCACCTTTTGATCTATGACCTCGAGGACGAATCATTGATTCACGCCGTGCCTCTCGAGCAGGAGCTGGCCCATATGGTCAGCGTCAGCGGCGACGGCCGCTCCGCTTACACCGCCAATATCGGCTCCAATACCATCACTCAGGTCGATGTCGCATCGGCAAGCGTTGTGAGACACATTGGCGTCCTGGAGCGTCCGGAGGGCATGGCTTTTTCGCCCGACGGAGCCACAATCTATGTCGTGTGCCGCGAGAGCAGGGCCGTGGCCGTGGTCGATGCCGGACAAGGACAAATGGCGGACCGGATCGAAACAGGGCACGGTCCTGTGCGGGTGGTCATTTCTCCGGATGGAAAAAGACTCGCCATTCCGCTGTTCCATTCCGATGCGGTGCAGATCGTGGATGTTGAATCGCGCCGGGTCACACACACCATCCCGGTCGGGCGTTATCCCGCAGGCACGGCCATGTCCCGGGACGGCGAGCTGGTGTTCATGGCCTGCGAAGCGGAGAACAAGGTCTACGTTTTTTCCATGGACCGTCTCGAGATCGTCAGCGAGATCGAGACCCGAAACGGCTGCGACGCCATGGTCTGTCTGGACGCCGGCGAATTGAACAGGGATCAATGAACTGAAACGGGAGAACGGATGAAAGCGCTCGTGCTGGAGCAGATCAACACCCTGGTCTACAAGGATATGCCCGATCCCGAGATCTCGGATGACGAAGTCCTGGTCGCGGTCAAGGCGTGCGGCATATGCGGCAGCGATGTGCACGGCATGGACGGGAGCTCGGGCCGCCGCATCCCGCCCATCATCATGGGTCATGAAGCGTCGGGTGTGATTGCGGAAGCGGGAAAAAATGTGAAACAGTGGCTCAAGGGGGACCGGGTCACTTTCGATTCCACCATCTACCGCCTCGACGACTGGTACACCCGCCGGGGACTGTACAATTTGAGCGACAACCGCATGGTGCTGGGCGTTTCGACCAGCGATTACCGGCGGCATGGCGCATTGGCCGACTACGTCGCCGTGCCTCAGCACATCCTTTATAAAATACCGCCGGGCGTGTCGTTCGATCAGGCGGCCATGGTCGAACCGGCGGCCGTGGCGCTTCACGCCGTGGAGCTGACGCCGATATCTTTCAACGACACCGCTGTGGTGGTCGGTGCCGGCATGATCGGACTGTTCCTGATCCAGGCGCTGCGAGCGGCCGGCTGCGGCCGCGTCATCGCTGTGGACATCGACCCGGACCGGCTCGGGCTCGCCCTTCAACTCGGGGCCGATGACGCCTTTTCGCCCGGACAGCTCGAGGACGGGGCGGTGATCAGGTCCAAATCAGAGGGACGCGGCGCTGATCTCGCCTTCGAGGTCGTCGGCAGGACCGAATCCATCGCAACCGCCATCGCCGCGCTCAGGCGGGGGGGCACTTTGACCCTGGTGGGAAATTTGAGCTCCAGGATCGAGCTGCCGCTGCAGTCGGTGGTCACCGGACAGCTGCGGCTTCAGGGCAGCTGCGCCATCTGCGGCGAGTATCCGGCTGTGCTCGATATGATCGAGCGGGGCACCCTGAATGCCGATGCCATTTTGAGCGCCACAGCCCCCCTGAGCGACGGCGCGTCCTGGTTCAAGCGGCTTTATCAAAAGGAAAAAGGACTTTTAAAGGTCATTTTGAATCCCTGAAAATAGAGATGCGAAATCAGCGGTTTAAGAGAGGAGGGCGGACATGAGGTTCATCAACGGTCTGGCCGCTGCGGCGTTTTTGTCCTGCTCCCCGCAGCTGTGCCCGGCTCAGGTCAACGGCGATTTTTCGATTGTGCGCGCGCAGGTCGATTTTTCCGAGACGCTTCGGGAATGGGACGGTTTTGGCGTCAACTATGTTGAAACGCCGCAGAGCGTGGATTATCAAAACGACCCGCAGGAGTACGGCGGTTTCAGCCTGCTGTCCGAGGCGGAAAGGTTGGAGATCATAGACCTGGTCTTCGGCGAGGACGGGCTCAAACCGGGCATCGTCAAGATGTTCTACGATCCCTGGCACCAGAAAGAGCCCGGCGGTCCCTTTGATCACGAAACCACGACCCGATGGATGCGCTATTTCGTCCGAGAGGGATTGAAAACGACCCGCGCCCGCGGCGGCGATCTCACCGTTTTCACCACCCTTTACGGACCGCCTCCCTGGGCCACCAAACAGAAATTCCTGCGCGGCCGCGATCTCGATCCCGAACGCAAGTACGATCTCGCCCATTACATCATCGACTGGGTCAAATACCTCAGAGAGAAGGAAGGATTCCCGGTCCGATTCATCTCGCTGCACAACGAGGGCGAGGACTGGATGCGCTGGCCGGCGGACGGCCGTGACGGCAACATCGGGCACGGACACGATTACAACATGTTCTGGCCGCCGGAACAGGTGGTGGATTTCATCAAGTTCATGCGGCCGATGCTCGACAAAGAGGGATTGCACGATGTCGGCCTGACGCCGGGCGAGTGCACAAACTGGTACCGTTTCAGCGCCTGGGGCTATGCCGACGCCATCGCGGACGATACGGGCGCGCTGGAAAACCTGGGCGCCGTCTTTTCGCACGGGTTCTACAGCGGCAACTACGGCCGCTGGTTCGGCGAGCATCGCAGCGTGGGCATCGACCGGCTGCGCGCGCTCAAACCCGGCCTGCACGCCTGGGTCACTTCGACCAGCTGGAGCAAAATGGACGCCGGCAATATGAAGGAGATGCACGGAAACATCTACACCGCCAAGGTGAACGCGATCACACCCTGGGCCTGCATCCAGCGTCCCGAGAAATGGGTCGGCGGCGATCCCAATCCGGGGTGCGCCTTCCGCGTCTCCGAAGACGGCTCCTATCAAGTGATGCGAGGCTATCATTATTACAAGCAGATCTGCCGCGCCGGCCAGCCGGGCATGGCCGTGGCCCGGACCATGGCCATGGATTCGGAAGTGGCCGTGGTCGGATTCGCCCGCAACGGAACGGTGTATCCGGATGCGGTCATGGTGGTCAATATCGGAGTAAACGGCAAAAAGATCGGACTCGAGATCAGGGGCGCGGGCAGCAATACCTTCGAAGCCTACCGCACCACCGATGATAAGGACCGCTACGCCGCCCAGGGCGATTTCACTGTCGATGCTGACGACATTTTGTTCTTCGATGCGCCGGCCCGCTCGGCGACGACGTTTTTCGCCAAATAGCGCCCGGCGCGCCCGGTGATGGCCCCATTCGCCAACTAGTACGTTCAGCGTCACTGTAAATCCCTCATGATCCGGAAAAACGGTTGAGGCTCAAACATGTCATGTTCGTAAAAAATGAGAGATCTTTATGATCCGGCTCACTGTTTTTTTTCAATTCGTGATCGCGATGCTGTTGGCGGCGCCTTTCCCGTCGCCGGCGTCTGAGTTTCCTCCGTGCCCGGTCTCAGCGTCATTGGGTCTATCGCCGTCGCCGCGGGTTATGGTTTCCTCGACGCCGACGGCGGATGAGATCAGTACACTCGAGATCGGCGAAACTGCGCCCTATTTTTCGCTTCCGGGCATAGACGGCGAGTCCCACAGTTTGGATCATTTCTCGGGTTCCAGGATCCTGGCCGTGATTTTCACCTGCAACCACTGTCCCACGGCCCAGGCCTATGAGGGACGCATCATCGAGCTTGTGGACGACTATTCGGAAAAAGATGTATCGTTCGTCGCCATATCCCCCAACGATCCCGAGGCGGTTCGGCTCGACGAGCTGGGGTACACCGATCTGAGCGATGATTTTGAGGCGATGAAGATCCGGGCCAGGGACAGGGGATTCAATTTCCCTTATCTCTACGACGGTGAAACCCAGCAAACCTCGCGCGCCTACGGACCCGCGGCCACGCCCCATGTCTTCATCTTCGATGGCGAGCGCAGGCTGCGGTACAGCGGCCGGATCGATGATTCGGAAAAGATCGATCGCGTGAAACAGAGGGATGTCCGCAACGCGCTCGACGCCCTGCTGGAGAGAAAAGCGGTGCCCGTGGCCGAGACCAGGACATTCGGCTGTTCGATAAAATGGTCGGACAAGCGCGAATCGGCGCGGCAGGCGCTGGTCCGCTGGGAAAAGGAGCCGGTCACGGTGTCCGTGATCGACGATGACGGCGTGAAGGCGCTGCTCGCCAACCGTTCCGCGGACCTGCTGCTGATCAATTTCTGGGCGACCTGGTGCGGACCGTGTGTGGCCGAGTTTCCGGAGCTGCTGACCATCAACCGGATGTACCGCAACCGCGATTTCAGGCTGATCACCATCAGCACCGACGGTCCCGGCAAACGGGACAAGGTGCTGTCATTCTTGAAGAAGCAGCGCGCCTCATTTGAAAACCATATCTACCATTCCGATGACGTCTACGGGCTCATCGAGCTTGTTGATCCGCAGTGGCCGGGCGCCATACCCTACACCATCCTGATCGCGCCAGGGGGCGGGATCATCTACCGGCATCTCGGCATGATCGACAAGCCGCTCGAGGTCAAGAGGGCGATCGTGGAACATCTGGGCAGGACCTATTGAGACCCGCGAGGTGGATGACGCGTTTTGATTCACCACGAGCTGGATGATGGTTTTGATTCACCGGGAGCAGTATGTTGGACGATGAACGGCCGAGCTTTGGACACTGAGCACAGTGCGGCCGGAAAGCCGTTTCATAACGTTGACTCAAAAGACGATACAGGAGGGATCGATGAACATAGAAATGAAAACAGGCCGATGGCTGCCGCCGGCAATCGTCATCCTGGCCTTTTCTGCGCTCCAGGCCCAGTCCGTCGACGAGCAGCAGCTGGCCAAAGGCCTCAATTTGATCGAGGTCCAAGTCTACGCCGCTGAAGAGGATGCCCGGCTGCTCGAGCTCTATCAGGGACTGCGCGTCGCCGATGTTTCCGACGGTATGGATCGAGCCGGTCTGCCCAACACTGGACTGGTGGATCCGGCCATTCATGCGTTGTGGCTCGATCTCGATTCGCTGTCGCACGTCATCCGTGGCATCGCGGTCACGGCGCGCTACGTCCCGACCCAGCGCCCGGACCGGCCGGCCCCGGAGGAGGATTTTTCCGCCTGGGAAAGCTCTTTCTACAACACCTACTCGAGCG
>Ga0272442_10008537_pt1 | contig 12958 bp, 7 predicted proteins | sample SSMForm2O_FD_200262 | JGI IMG/M metagenome (GOLD analysis project Ga0272442, IMG submission 200262) | Marine sediment archaeal communities from Little Sippewissett salt marsh, Falmouth, MA, United States - SSM-Form-2O | ecosystem: Environmental > Aquatic > Marine > Wetlands > Sediment ...
CGGGGCCGCGCACGGACAGGCGGAGCCGGAATCTCTTGGCCGGGGCGCCGTCCAGATCGAACGCCACGCGGGCGGTCCTGGCGCCGGGCGGCATGGCCAGCGGGCGGGACGTCTGGCGGGGGCGCAGGCCGCGAACGTCGCTCAGCTCCACCGACCCCGCCAGCGGCTTGCCCGAGGGCTCGGAGACCTCGACGGTGAGCTTCCCCCCGGCGGGGGGGTAGGCCGTCAGCTCGATGGGGTCGGTGGCGTGCATCGTCACGAGTTGGCGCGCGAGCCCGAGGCCTTGCACGTCCAGCACCAGCGGGATGCCCACACCCTTCGGCTCGCGCACCAGGGCGAAGGGGTGGGGGATCGTCGCGGTGCCGTTCGGCGGGACCGTCACGCTGGCGGCCGGGGCCCACGAGATGCCCAACGGCCTGTCGAGCGGGTTCGTCAGGCGGAGTTTGATCACGTCGCCGGGCGTGGACCTTCGCCACACGGCCGCCGGCGCGCGCTGCCAGGCGCCCGTCACGCGGAGCAGGTCGTTGGGCTTGGCGGGGAGGAGATACACCGGCGCGTCGGAGAGCGTGAGGGTCAGTCCCGTCCCATCGGCCGTCAGCGCCGGGGCGGCCTTGCCCGTATGCCCCACCACGCGGAACGTGCCCGCACTGGCGGGAATCGTCAACGGTTCGGGCTTCGCCGAGACACTCCAGGCGGCCAGGGCCGTGTCCTTGCCCCGGGCCAGCAGCAGGACGTAGTCGTCCTCCCGCCCGGTCCAAAGGCGCTTGTTGAAGCGGAAGCCCTTCAGGACGGTCGTCAGCGTCTTGGCGGCGAGGTAGGAAGGCTTGGGGTCGTAGACCGGGTCGCGCCCCGCGTGGACGGGGTGGAGCACCGTGCCGAAGTGGTGCTCGGGCTCCTTGGGGTCCTGCCCGTCGTCGTGCCAGTCGTACCAGATGCTCAGCGGCACGTCGTTCGCCAGGTTGATCAGCCATTGGCGGGGGAGGTACCTGGCCTGCTTGGCGTCGTTCATTCCGCCCCAGGCGCAGGAGTAGCCCCACTCGCCGGAGAGGATCGGGATTCGCTTGCCCTTGGGGGCGTAGCGGTCGATCAACCGCCGCAGGCGGGCGTACTCGGCCTGGACCGTCTCCGGGGGCTTCTGGCGATACGGGTGGACCGACACGGCCGACCAATACTCGAGCAGCCCGCCCCGGAAGCACGCTTCGAGGAAGGGCAGGTCGATGGTCGAGGTGGCCGGGCCGATGTACATTTCGTCCGGGGCCACCTTGCGGATCGCCTCACCGACGGCCTTGGCGAGCTTGACATAATCCCCGGCGTTGGGGTCGGGCTTCCAGAAGCCGGAGATATTCGGCTCGTTCCACATCTCCCAGAGGATGCCCTTGCCCTTGTACCGCTGGACCGCCGCGGCGGCCCACCGCGCCATGGCCGAACGCCCCTCGGCCGTGCGGACGCTGCGGTTGGTCTCGTACAGCGTGTTGCTGTAGTCGAGGATAAACAGGAATCGCGTCCCGTAGGGCTTGCCCGAGGCCAGCAGGCGGTCGAAGCGCGTCCAGTCGTAGACGCCCTTGCGGCGTTCGATGCCTCCCCAGCCGAGGTCCATGCGGAGCCACCGGAAACCGCCCTCGGCGAGCATCTTCATCTCGCCGGGTTTTTCGTCGGTGAAGTGGATGTTCGTGCCCAGGGAGTCGGGCAGCGGGGCGGTGCCGGGCATGGGGGCGTTCTCGCCCGCGGTGGCGCCCACACAGGCAAGCCACACGCCGGCCAAAACGACGCTTCTCATGGGCTGTCCTCCCACGGCCATTACGCGCAAACGCCCCGGCCGGTCGATGTCACGAGCGTGTCGCTGCCGCCACGGCAGCGAAGGCGTTACTTGCCTCACCCGTACCTCGTGCCCTTGGCTGTGAACCGGACCGAGCCGGGCTCCAGCTCCAGGGCTTGCTCGACGGCGACGGCCAGTTCGGCCCAGACCGCCTTGCCGTTGTAGGCGAGGGTCTTGTCCGCGGCGACGTAGACGACGGTCGGCACGGACTGGATGTTCCAGTTGTTCTTCGTCGCGGGCGTGGCGTCGTAAAGCAGGGGCCCGGGGAGGTTTCGCCCGGCGTAGTGCTCACGAACGACCTTGGCGCTTTCGTCCAGGTTGATCACGACCGTCGGGATCCCTCGCGGGGCGATGGTGCGGGCGACGGTCGGAAGCTCCCCCATGGCCCGCTGGGCGAACGGGCAATCCGTGTCCACGAACACGACGAGCAGCCCGCCGGGCCCGGCGAGGTCCGCGAGCCGCCGCCGCCGCCCGGTGAGATCCTCCAGGGTGGTGTTCGCCAGCAGCTTGGGCCCGTGGAGCTTCACCTGCCCGAGCAGGGCGACGTCCGGCCCGGGGTCGGCCTGCTCTCGATGGAGGGTCTTGACCCACCGTCCGAGCCGGCCGTTTGCCTGCGAGCCGCGGTAGCGGATGCGCCCGAACCGCCCGAGGAGGACGAACGTGGGCGTCGCCGTCGCGTCGAAGGTCTTGGCGAGGCGTCCCTGCCGGTCGCGGTGCACGGCAAAGCCCGGCGGCCGCTCGCGGTAGTAGGCCTCGACGGCTGCGTCGTCTTTCGAGCCCTCGACGCGGAGGAACGACAGGTCGTCGATCGCCTTGAGCCGGCACAGCAGGGCCATCTCGCCGAGCCCCTTGTCGCTCAGCTCGCAGCCGACCGTGCCGAACTGGATGAGCGTGATGTGCCCGGTCAGGTCGTACTGGGCGAGCAGCTCGGCCCGCGCCGCGTCGTTGGCGGTGGGTTGGGTGGCCCTGACGGGCGAGGGCGGCGCCTTGGCGCTCTTGCAGCCGGGCAGGGCACAGGTACCCGCCGCGACCGTCGCGATCCACAGCACGCCCAACCGACACTTTGTCATGACATCCATCGCACAACCTTGTGGCCTGGTTTGTCTGCGGGGCCCCGCAGGGGCCGGGCCCGGCGTATCATAGCATGCCGCGTGCCCCGGGGCCGCGGTCTTTTGGTCGCTCCCGACCGGCGAAGGTTTCATCGCACGGAGACTTCCAGGCCCTCGATGTCGAAGATCACGTTCACGCTGGCGGCGCAGTTCGCCGGGTCGCGGACGAAATCGAGGTAGTGCGTCAGCCGCTCGGCCGCGTTGACGGAGTTGTGGGCCAGCACGATCCCGCCGACGGGAACGCGGTCCCAGGCGGCCTGGAGGATGTCCAGGTAGATGCCCTTGCCCTTCTCCGGCGTGCCGTCGGCGTCGAGGTAGAGCAGGTCGATCGGGCCCTCGAACCGCCGGGCGGTGTCGACGGCATCTTCGGCGACGATGCGTGCCACGCCCGTGGGGTCGATGGCCCGGACATTCCGCTCGGCCAGGGCCGCCCTGTCCGGGTCGATCTCCACGCCGATCAACTGCTCGGCCCGGTAGCACGCCCCGGGCCCCACGGCGGCCCCGGCGTTCGAGATGAACGTGTTGCCGCAGAAAACCCCCGCCGCGATCATCCTCGCCGGGCGGGCGATCGCGCTGATCGCGTACAGCAGCCGCTGCATCCGCGGTGTGATCGCCGTCCAGGGGATCTCGAAGAGCTCGCGAACGGCCCGGCGGTGGGCCTCCATCCGCTCGCCGTCGTAGTCCGTATGCGCCAGCACCCCCGCCGAACGCAGGGCTTCCAGGGCCTCGCCCACGATCGCGATCTCCCGAGCAGGCGGCTCGATCTCGCGGTGCGGATGCCCGTAGTCCATCCGGTACTCGTCCCAGTCGTCGCTGCGGTAGGTGTCGGCCATCGCCCTTCCTGGCTCCTTCTCGGTTCGTGGGCTGGACTATACCCGTCCGGAACCCGCGTCGCCAGCGATGTTGATTCGGACCTGGCCTTGTGGTCTGATGGATGGGCTTGATCGAGTTCCCAACCGCAATCGAGGTTTGCTGTATGATCCGTCGTATCCATCCGAGCGTATTGGCTGTCGCGATTCTGTCCTTTGCGGCCTCGGTCTTCGGGGCCACCACCACCCCGGCCAGCGGGGGCTACGCCGTCGTCGTCTCGCAGGCCACCCGCGCCAACGCCGACTGGGCCGGCGTTGTCGACGCCCTCGTCGGCAAACACCACGCGACGGTTATCGTTCACAAGGGCCGCGTCGCCGAATCCCTGCCCGCGTTGAGGCGGAGTTTCCCGCGGTACGTGTGCTTCGTGGCCCGCTCGACCGAGGCCGGCCGGCAGTTCGTCGTTGACGTCCACCGCCTGACCCGCCAGCTCGACGGCGACCCCTACACCGACGTGCTCTGGGGTATCCTGACGGGCTACCGCGCCGCCGACGCGCTGCGAATCGCCCAGGCGCCGGGGCCGCTCGTGATCCGCAAAGGCGGGGCCGGCACGGGGCTGAACCTCGGCCTCTTCGACGAGGGCATGTGGTTTTCCGAGGGCTCGGCCGGGGTGTACTGTCAGAAGGTCGCGGGGGGCAAGCCCGAGAAGAAGAAAGGCCCCGCCGATAGCACGAAGGCGCTCGTGGATTTCCTCAACAAGGGCCGCCCGGACCTGTTCCTGACCAGCGGGCACGCCACGGAGCACGACTGGCAACTCGGCTACTCGTACAAGAACGGGCAGTTCCGCTGTCGCGACGGCAAGCTGTTCGGCCGGGACCTGGCCGGCAAGGAGCACCCGATCGACTCGCCGAACCCGAAGGTCTACCTGGCATCGGGCAATTGCCTGATCGGGCACATCCGCGACGGGCAGTCGATGGCGTTGGGCTGGCTGTCCAGCGGCGGGGCGAACCAGATGGTCGCCTACACCGTCTCGACGTGGTACGGCGCGATGGGGTGGGGCACGCGGGACCGGCTCTTCGACCTGCCCGGGCGGTACTCCGTCACCGAGGCGTTCTACTTCACCAACCAGGAGATCATCCACAAGCTGCTCAAGAAGTTCCCCAAGACGGCGAACCTGGGCTTCGGGTCATTCGACATGCGGCGCGACCGGCGGCTGCTGGGACGCTACGCCGCTCGCCTGGGCTATCGCAAGTCGAGCAAGACGATGCGCGAGCATCTCGGGCTGCTGTGGGACCGCGACACGGTGGCTTTCTACGGCGACCCGGCGTGGGAGGCCCGCCTGGTGCGGCGCGGTTCGCCGCTGACGAGCACGCTATCGCATAAGGACGACACGTACACGCTGTCGATCCGCGCGGCGAGCGACTGCACGCCGGCCAAACCGCTGGCCACGCTCCTGCCGCACCGCGTGAAGGACGTGACGGTCCAGGCCGGCTCGCAGTTCCAGCCGCTCATCGCCGACAACTTCCTCATGCTCATGAAATCCGGGCCCTTCGAGGCGGGCAAGACCTACAAAGTGGTCTTCCGGGCGGGGCGGATCTGAAAGACGCATCGCAGAGGCGCAGAGGTCGCGGAGAGAGGACGTTTCCTCTTCAGGGCAGGGCGATGGCCTTGGCGACGATCGACCAGTGCGGGTCCGATAGCCTCCGCCTCGGCCGACGGTCCGTCCGTCGCTTCCTGATCCAGGCGAGTTCCGGGGATCCGCTGGTGCGGTTGGAGGTCGTCCGGGCGTTGGGCTTCTGCGGCGGCCCAAAGAGTATCGCCGCCCTCATCGACCGCCTCGATGACACCGATTGGGAAGTCCGCCGCATGCCCTGCGGCTTCTCCGATACGACGAAGCCCGTCAGCGGCAAGCACTTCGGCCAGAGCCGCACCGTCCGCTGACGCGGATACGTGTGCATCGCGCTGGGCAAGCTGGGCCGCGAGCCGGCGCGGCGGGAGTTGGAGACCCTGGCGTCCGGCCTGGGCAGCTACCGGGACACCCGCTACGGCTGCGTGGTGGGGCTCCAGTTTCTCCGCTCGACGGAGTCGCTGGGCGTGCTGCGGTAAGTCGCCGAGAAGGACCTTCTTCGCGAGATCCGCCACGAGCCGCGAGCGGCGATCCGAGAGACCAACCTCCCCCGGCCCCGACCAGCGATCGCAAAGAACCAGGGCGCTCGTGAAATGAGAACAAAGCGCAAATGAAGCAGAAAGTTTTTCATATCAAGCCCTTCGTGGTAGGGCGTGCCCCGCGGGCTTTTTCGAGCGCGAACCGGGGATATGCGGTGAACCTGTTGTCAAAGAAGGGGTTAGCGTTGATCGAGCCGGACGCGGCCAGCAAGCTGGCCCGCTAAACGCCCAACAAGGCGTTCGTTCGCAAAGTGCTGTGTGGAATGCGATTAGCGGCGGGGCTTGCCCCGCGCGTTTGCTGGTGTTCGCGGTCCTTGTCGCCTGGGCGTTCGCCGGGGGGCAGACGAAGACGCCCGCCCGGGCCTACCTCAAGCGAGGCGATCTGATCTACCAGGGCCGATGGTTGCGAACGTACAGCACGATCGTCCGGGACGACTGAGTGTAGGGGCCGATGACGTCTTCGTGGGCGGCGAGGCAGTGGTCGATGGCGGCCAGGCCGGCGGGTTCGGCGCCGCGAGCGACGTCGGCGAGCCGTGCCAGTTTGACGTCGGCCCTGGGTTACTTCCCGTGGGTCAGGAACTGTCGGATGAGCGTGGCGGCGGCCTCGTCGCAGGCCTTCGGCGCGGGTTTGGGGCCCTGGTTGGTGGCGACCAGGACGGCGAAGTCGCGCTGGGGCGCCATCCACACGACGGCGTAGTTCATGGTATTGCTTCCGGCGTGAGTCAGCACGTCGCCGCCGCCCCAGTCGCGGGCGGCCACCACCCATCCCAGGGCGTAGGAGCCGCCGAAGGCCGGCTTGTGCAGCATCCGCCACGTCTCGGTCTTGAGCTTCAGCGGGCAGGGGCGTCCTTTGGGCCCGTTGAGGTGGGCCGCGACGAACTTCGCCCAGTCGGCCATCGAGCAGTGGACCCGTCCGGCCGGGCCGATCACCACGGGGTTGTCGCTCATTTGCCCCGGGCCGATCGGCTGGTGCTTGCCGTCGGTCAACACGTGCTGCCAGGGTTGGTCGATCTTCCCCGGCGTGCCCATCGCGCCGAAGCCGGCGGTCTTCATGCCCAGCGGCTCGAAGATTCTCTTCCGCATCAGTTCCTGCCAGGGCGTGCCCGTGACGCGCTCGGCGATGGCCCCCGCGATGGCGTAGCCGGCGTTGGAGTAGATGTACTTCTCCCCGGGCTTGGCCTGCGGGGGCGCCTGGAGGATCTGTCGCACGTAGGCGAGGCGCTGTTGGACGTGCGTGCCCGGCAGGTGGAAGAACTCCCCGAACGACTTGCCCGGCGGGCTGTTCGGCACGATCCCCGCGCGGTGGCTCAGCAGGTGGCGGACGGTGACCTTCCGATAGGCCGGGTGCATCTGCGGGGCCGCCTTGCCCAGGGCCTCGGCCAGTGTCGTCTGCCACCGCAGCTTGCCCTGATCGACCAGGATCGCCAGCAGCGTGGCGGTCATCGCCTTGGTGCAGGAGCCGATGTGGAAGGCGTCGTTGCGGGTGACGGGCACGTCGGTGCCGGCCTTGCGGACCCCCGTCGCGCCGAGGGCGGCGAGTCGCCCGTCGATCAGCACGCCGGCGGCCAGCGCGGGCAGGTTGTGCCTCTTGCGGATCGGCTCGAGGACATCTTCGGCGTTCCGGAGGCTCGGCTGGGCCATGAGCACGGGTTTCTGGCCGGCCCACGCGGCTGTCTCGGGCATGGGCGCCAGGGCGAACGACGTCTGGATGGGGTAGTTGCAGATGCACCCGACGGCGAAGTTCGGGACGTTCAGCAGTCCGTCGGCGGCGATCAGGCTGTTGCTGCACCCGGAGCGGACGTTCCGCAGATGCTGCCTCGTGCCGTCGTTGGGATCGACGGTGCAGACCGACCGGTCGCGAACCATCACCAGGTGCGCGCCGCCGACGGCGTAGTTGCATCCGCCGTGGCGCAGGTTCACGGGTCGGCCGGCGGGCGTGCCCGTGCGGATGTCGAACGACGTGCCGGACTGCTGGAGGAACGTCTCGCCCCGGAGGATCCACGGTTGGGCCCCGCCGACTCGCCGCTCCCAGAGCACCTTGCCGCTTCGCGCGTCGAAGGCCCGCGCCAGACCGTTCTTGCCCACGAGCAGCACGCCGTGGCGGGCGCTGTAGGCGAGCGAGTCGTCCTGCCCGCGAACGCGCATCCAACCACTGGGCCCGTACGTCTTGTGGTCGTGGCTGCGCTTGTCGGACCATCGCGGGTGCCCTGTCCGCGCGTCGAGGGTCCAGAGGATCGACTCGGCCGTCGCCGGCTCGCTGCCGCGGCGCGCGGTGTCGGATTGCTGCGCCGGAGACCGCGAATCGACACAGAACACCATGCCGTCGCCGCCGGCGAGGGCGTTGTTGTTGAACCGTTCGCGGGCTTCGCGCCGCCAGAGGACCTGCCCGGTCCGGCGGTCCAGGGCGACAAGCACCTTGCTGTCCCACAGGCCCTTGTCGATCGCCCGGGTCTTGCTCGGCGAGACGGCGATCACGATCACGTCTTTCAGCACGCGGAGGTCCGCGACGAAGACCGCCTCGCCGGACTGCGTCTCGTAGGGGTAGGTCGCCTTCACCTGCCCGGTGGCGGGGTCGTGGACGCGGCAGCGGCTTCCGCCGGCGACGTAGATGCCGTCGGCCATCGAGGCGTACCGCGTGAATTCCTCGACCTTCGCCGTCCACAGTTGCCGCCCGGTGTACACGTCGTAGGCGACCAGCGTCCGGCCGGACAGTTGCAGGGCGAACAGCCGGCCCCCGATCACCTGCGGCTTGACGCCGACGCCGTAGTCCTTCCGCTTCCAGAATCCGTGGTCGACGCCGTCGCCGTACCACAGGACGCCGAGCGTCCCGCGGACGCGCTGGTCGGGCGAGAAGAAGCTGCGTGCGGCGTCGGCGCACTCGTGCGTCCAGGGCGCCGACCCCGCCAGCGCGCCGGCGCGGCGGAGCAGCAGCGCGCCGGCGACGCGCTCGACGTGGGCCTGCGGGCCGCCGCGCCGGGCAAACCGCGACGCGTAAGCGCCCGAACCGTCCCCGGGCCCGGACAGGTAGGCCGTGCCGCCGTAGGGGCGGAGCGTCTCCAGAAGCCGCTCCGCCGGCGGCCAGTGCGGCGAGGCCGGCGACCGCTCGCTCGAGACGATCAGGCTCGCGAGGTAGGGGGGGAAGCCGAAGCTCTCGCCCCGGCCGACGAAGACCTCCACCCGTTGTCCGAACAGCCCGGCCGCCGTCAGTCGCTCGCGAAGGGCCGCCACCTTGCCCGCGTCCGGATCCACGGCGATCACGTGCAGGTCGGATTTCGCGAGCAGCTCCTCGACGAGGCGCCCGTTGCCCAGCCCGAGCACGAGTCCGTAGCCGTCGGCGACCTTCGATCGCGCGAGGATCTCGGCGGCCAACCGGGCGCTCGGCGCGTGCGTTGTCGGTCGGGCCGGCGGCACGAGCGGGTAGACGCGGGCTTTCCGCTGCGCCGCGGCGAAGCAGTGGATCGCTCCGCCGGCGGTCACGGCGAAGAGCTTGCCGTCGGCGGCGGCCAGGCCGACCGCGCGGTCGTCGAGCCGGTGCCGCCACGTGCACGTCGGCTTGGCGCCGTCCGTGGGCAGCGCCACGGCCAGCAGCGTTTTGCCTGCTGCCCCGACGAGGTGTCGGCCGGCGCGGATCATCGCCCCCTCGCCGTAGCTCTTGTCCGCCTTCGGGGTGAACTGCCACTGCCGCGCCGGGTCCCATCGCCAGGGCTTGAGCAGGTGCTCACCGTTTTTCTTGTCGTACTCGCGGATGGTGACGTGCCGGAGGTCGTAGGCATGGAAGGTGCCGCGGTCCAGGCCGTAGGCGATCCCGCCGGACACCACGGATCCCGACGAGCAGCCGGGGACGAATTTGTACGGGTGGATCGGGCCCTCGAACAGGTGAAACCTGCGGATGTCGAATCGCCGGGGCGCGTCCTTGCCCGCGCTGGCCCAGCGGCTGCCCACCTCTCGCCCGGTGCGCACGTCGATCACACCGGCGGGGCCGACGAACGCGAACGGCTCGCTGACGGCCAGTCGCCAGTGGCCGTTGCGGTAGCCCTGAACGTAGTAGAGCACCCGCCCGGTCTCGGCGTCGAGGGCGGCGGGCATGCTTCGGCCGTTGGGCACGAGGAGTCTGGGGCCCGCGACGGCGAGGTATCCTTGGGGCGAAAGCCCGCTGTCCTGGACGTCGTTGTGGTCGAGGCGGACGTCGGCGAGGTAGTTGGCCTCGGCGTTTCGCCAGAGGACGCGTCCGGAGCGGGCCTCGGCGGCGACGACGAAGACGCCGAGCGTCGGCCAGAAGCCCGCGGCGAAGTAGAGCGTCTCGCCGGCGAGCACGCACCCGCCGCGGACGGGCCAGTACGAGATCAGCCGCCCGTTGCCGAGATGCCAGCGGTCGGCGCGGTCATCCGGCGCGCCGCGGAGCTTCCAGAGCCGTTTGCCGCTGGCGGCGTCGAGGCAGTAGACGAACCCGTCGTCGGACCCGACGTAGACCTTTCCCCGCCAGGCGACGGGCGCGAATCGGACGGGCCCGGCCGTGTGGAACCGCCACCGCTCGCGGCCGGTATCGGTCTCGAACGCCCGGACGCTCCCGTCGTTGGGCGAGCCGACGAAGAGCGTCTTGCCCAGGATGACCGGCTCGTAGGACGCGTCGAAGCCGAGGCGGGGCTCGTTGGGCCAGGCGGGCCGGGGCGGGGGCAGGTGACGCACCCACTGGAGGCTGAGCGTCTCGGGCAGGGACTCGGCGGTGGCCCCGCTGCGGCGGGCGTCGCAGCGCCACATCGGCCAGTCCGCCGCGATCAGCCCCCGCGCGGGCACAAGGGCCACGGCGATCACTACCGAAAGCAGCGCCTGTCTTGTCATGCCCGCGTCTCCCGGGGCTCGCGCCGTTGCCGGGCCAGCCGGTGCCCACTACAGGATATGTCCTTCTGTGTTAAACGGCTTTCTGCCCGGAGGGGTCTGACTCGCCCCGGACGTCTCGTGCACGCGGGCGGGGAAGCCCACGGGCTGCGACCCGTGGGCTTCGGACGATGCGTGGGGTCAGTTGCTCTTGGGCTTGTTGTCGCCCGACGGCGTGCCGGGCGGGTAGGCTTTTCGTCCGGCGAGCATGGCCTCGCGGATTCGCGCGAGGGTTTCGGCGAAGGCCTGGTACCTCGCCTGGCGGTCGGCCTCGACGCCGATCAGTTGAAAGCCCTTCATCTCCGCGCGAGGTCGGGCCGCGAGCTGCTTCTTGCCGGCCTGGATGATCGCCAGTGCCTCGGCGCGCTTCGGGTCATCGTCCTTGAGCTTCGCCAGGCAGGGGCTTTTCTCGGGCCGGTCGAAGCTGACCTGGTTGGCCTGGCGCTGGTCGTTGAGGTTGACGCCTACGAGCTTTCCGAGTTTGCCGAGCTGCCCGTTGTCGAGCGGGCTTCGGCCGTAGCGGTTGTTCGGGTAGGCGCTGGCGTAGTCGGGGTAGTACGGCGCGTTGACGTCGATCCAGGTGACGAGCCTCTCGAAGCTCTCGGCGTCGAGTCGGACGTTGTGGTGGCCCTTGCGGAGGACGGCGACGAGTTTGCTGGCGTGGCTGCCCCAGCTATAGGGCATGAGGATCTGTGCGGGCCCGGCGCCCGGGACGGTGACGAGGCGCTTGCTGCGGATCTGGTGGTACGAGGCGTTGAAGATCACCCCGAGGTCGCCGGCGAGCACGACCTTCTTCGCGCCCTTGCCCCCGTAGTCGTGACACTTGAGGCAGTGTCTGTCGAAGACGCCCTGGACCTCGGTGACGTAGTTGTACAGTCGCTCCGGGCCGTAGAACGGTTCGAGCGAGCGCACGGGCCGGCGCAGGGCGGCCATCGTGTGGTTGCCGGCCGTTGTGTGGCGGTCCTCGTGGCAGCCGACGCACCCGGTGGTCTCATCCGGGCGGACGATCGTGCCGCTCCGCATGGACTGGACCATCATGCCGTTGGCGTCGAGCAGCTGGAAGTAGACGAACCGGTCGGCGGGCACGGAGAAGTAGGCGCTGCCGTCGGGCTCGACGGGCACGGAGCCGAGGATGCGTTTGTTGTTGAAGTCGTCCCAGGCCATCCCCGGCGCCTGCGTGCCGCTGCCGTTCCAGGCGGTCCGCGTCCAGAAGCGCTTCTCGGGGCTTTCGACGACGCGGAGGCGTTTGACCGTCCCGGGCGGGACCGTCTCCATGCCCGTGCCGATGTAGACGTTGTGGACGTAGAACCGTCCGGTCTTCCCGGCCGGCCCGGAGCGGTCGGGGATCACCGGCGGGCGCCGACGCGGCGAGAGGGGCATGGGGTCGAAGCACCCCGGCGCCTCGGCGTGCAGGAGAACCTCGTTGCCGAAGACGTCCAGCAGGTAGATCCCCATCTGCTCGCCCTGGCCGGTCATCCGCGAGCACAGGAAGTACTTCTCGCTCAGCGGGTAGGGGTCCTCGTATTTCGGGTACGTACGCTTGAAGGCATCGTAGTTTCCGCGTCCGACGAGTCCCCAGGCGCCTTCGGGCCAGAGGTGCATCTCGGGCCCGTCGCGGGGGTCCTTGGGGTTGCGGGGCGTGTCGATCCCCCGGCTGCGGTCGACGATCGCCAGGGCCCCCCAGGGCCGGTCGTGGCAGGAGGAGTAGGTGGCGATGAACCGATTGCCACCGGTGTGGGGAATGACCCGCGCGTCGAGGATGCCGCCGGGGCTCGGCGTGTTGTTCCCGTAGTAGACCGCGTGGTTCGTGCCGTCGGGGTTGGACGTCCAGAGCCCCTGGGCGTCGCCGAAATTGCGGTCCACGTATTCCCAGCGGTCGTACAGGATCCGCCCGTCGGGCATGAGGCAGCCGTGGCCCTCGTGCAGCGTGCTCTTGCCGATCTGCTGGACGTTGGCCCCGTCGGCGTCCATGCGGAAGAGGTTGCCCATGATGTGGCGGTTGCACATGCAGTACTTCGGCTCGCGCGTCGAGCTGAAGGCGATTCGCCCGTCGGGCAGGTACAGCGGGTCGAAGTCGCTGACCCCCCGCCCGAACGTCAACTGCCGGACGCTCAGCGAGGCCACGTCCAGCTCGTGGACGTGGTAGTCGTCCTTGGCGTCGCGGCGCATCGAGAAGAGCACCTTG
>Ga0272442_10008538_pt1 | contig 12958 bp, 7 predicted proteins | sample SSMForm2O_FD_200262 | JGI IMG/M metagenome (GOLD analysis project Ga0272442, IMG submission 200262) | Marine sediment archaeal communities from Little Sippewissett salt marsh, Falmouth, MA, United States - SSM-Form-2O | ecosystem: Environmental > Aquatic > Marine > Wetlands > Sediment ...
ACAGGTTCGTCCCGCAGACCATGCGGAAGGCAATCTGCCGGACCCTGGCCAGGGCCGGCATCAGAATGCCCATTAACAGAGCGATGATCGCAATCACGACCAACAGCTCGACTAAGGTAAAACCTTTACGTTTCATTTTCTGTCTCCTTCAATGATTCGGAGATTCGCCGGACCGGCCGTCTTTGAGCACATCGTGACATCTTTTCAATACGAATAAGTGCAACTCAAATCCCGGATCGCATAATGACAGTCCATGTCAAATAACATATAGCACTAAACGCCGTTTCTTCGCGAATCTCCATGACTTTCTTTATTACGCTCAAAAACGGTCGGTTAAACACAACGAACCGGTTCCGCCAAGAAATGCCGCGCAGTCGAGGCGTTCAATCCTCAGAGCTTCGCCGGTCTCGCCGGCAGGCAGATTTAAGGTATGAGACAACAAAGGAATATGATAACAACCTAAATTATGATAAGCGTTTCAAACCTGCCCATTCGTCTGCTATAACGGCGCGGACCTCTCGCGCAAAGCAATCCTCGACAAAGAACCACAAGCCAAACTACAAAAGAGCCTTTCGTTCGACAGGCGGGTTTTAAGATATGAACAAACGGACGAATATGATGGCGACTTTATTTATGATTCTTGTTAAGCCCGCCGATCTATAATTATATACGAACGGAAAACATAATTGGTTTTCCCTATAGTCACAATATCGTCAAATTTTTCTGATTTTCTTGAAAATTCCTATGTCTTCTTCTTCCTCACGGGCCAGGGCTGGACGTCGCATCGGGCGGCCCAGCTTTCATACAGGGCCTTGAGCTGCTCGACTTTCTGCGGGTACGTCTCTGAGAGGTTATTCAGCTCCGTGCGGTCGGCTTCGAGGTCGTAGAGCTCCCAGCCGCCCGGATGCCGTGAGACGAGTTTCCACCTGCCCTGACGAACGGCGCGGTTGCCCTCGTGTTCCCAGTAGATGGCTTCGCGCTCGGTGGGCTTGTTATCAAAGGCTGGCTTCAGACTCCTTCCCTCCATGGGGATAATCTTGTGGCCTTTGTATTCGGCCGGGTACGTCGCGCCGCTCGCATCCACACACGTAGCCATAATATCGATCAAGTGCCCCGGTTGATGCCGCAGCTCGCCTTGTGCCTTTATGTGCGCCGGCCAGTGCGCGATCAAGGGCGTCGAAATACCTCCTTCATGGACCCAGTGTTTGTAAAGCCTGAACGGTGTATTGCTGGCGTTGGCCCACGGCTTGCCGTAGGCGATATACGTATCGGCCGGGCCCGGCATAATGCCGTAGCCCGTGCGGACGGGTCGGCCATCCCGTGTCACTTTAGGTTGCATATCGGGTTGCAGCGCATCTTTAGCCATCGGCTTGAGAACGACCGGTTTTGACGGTTCGGGCTTGACCTTGCCCCGACTGCCGTACTCTTCGGCGCAGCCCCCGTTGTCGGCTAAGAAGAAAATCAACGTGTTCTCGAATCGGCCGGTCCTCTTGAGCTCCGAGGTGATGTGTCCTATGCCCTGGTCCATACAATCGAGCATCGCGGCATAGACCTCCATCCGGCGCGCGAACCATGCCTTGTCTTTGGCCTCGGACCAGAGCGGTACGGCCTTGTCGCGCGGCGTGAGCTTCCACTCGCTTTTGACAATCCCCATCTCGATCATTCGTTTGTGCCGCTCGGCGCGCAGCGCATCCCAGCCGGAGTCATAGCGCCCTTTATACTTGGCGATATCCTCCGGCAGCGCGTGCATGGGCCAATGCGTCGCCGTATAGGCCACGTACATGAAGAAAGGATTGTCTGTTTCATGCTCGCGAATATACGTGACCGCATTGTCACTGATGGCATTCGTATAATAGAAATCGTCGCTGTCGGGAGGAATCTGCGTATTGTCGCGCGTCAACGAGCATGGATCGTAGAAACTGCCGGCGCCGTGAATCGTTCCGAAGAAACGGTCGTAGCCGCGCTGGCACGGCCAGTTGTGCTTCGGCCCCTCCGGCCGGCGGTAGCGTGTCACGTGCCACTTGCCGGACATGTACGTGCTGTATCCGGCCTGCTTGAGCACTTCGGCGATGGTGACACAGCGATTGTTGAGATCGCCCTGATAAGACGGATAGCCTTTATCGTCCATCATATGCCCGACGCCGGCCTGGTGCTGGTAAAGACCGGTCATCAGCGAGGCCCTCGTCGGACAGCAACGGGCCGTATTATAAAACTGGGTGAAGCGCACCCCATTGGCGGCCAGCCCGTCCAGGTTGGGCGTGCGGATTTCCCCGCCGTAACAGCCGATATCGGAGAAGCCCATATCATCCGACATAATCAGAATAATATTCGGGCGCTGACCATCCCCAAAGCCTTTGGCTTTGAGGCTGCCACCCAAACGAGTCGCGCTTGCGCATCCTGGAACGGCCAGCGCCGCCGCCCCAATGCCCATTGCTTTGATAAAATCACGACGTGTGTAACAATTCGAAGTCATCTTTTTCTCCATCTCTTAAAAGCGCAATATTCTGTTCCGTTCGTATTTCTATCTGATTGAATCCAAAACCGCTTGGAGTCGCTTCCGGGCGGCGGTTGCTTCTCGGCCGGCCGGATTCGGATGCTTTTCGAGCGCATCCGCCCATACATCGTAAAGATCGCCGCTCGCATAGAGCTTCCATCGTTTGTCGCGCACGAAACGCCGCTTCGGGCGTTTCCCCCATCGCGGATCATAATGGCAGAAAATCCATTCCCTCGGCTTGCCTTTCTCGCCTCGAAGCTGAGGCATGAAGCTCTGACCGTCAACCTTCATATTCGCCGGAATCTTCGTGCCGGCCGCCTCGGCAAACGTCGGCACGAAATCGCTGAAATCCACAAGGTCGCCGCACACCCTGCCAGCGGGAACAACACCCGGCCAGTTCGCAATCAAAGGAACGTGCGTCCCGGCGTCCGTCGTCTCGCCCTTGTCTCCCTGGATGATCCCGTCGGGCATTTTCGATTTGATGCTCTTATGCGTGCCGTTGTCACCCGTGAATATCAAAAGGGTATTATCGCGCAGGCCGAGCACGTCCAGCTTATCGACGATCCGGCCGACGATTTTGTCCATATAGGCGACCATGTCCGCAAAATACTTCGTGTTGTTCTTATGGTTTTTTCTGCTCCAGTCCTCGCTATCCGGCGTCGGGACAAACGGATCGTGCACGAGAGCCATCGGAAAATACAGGAAGAACGGCTCTTCTTTGTGGCGCTCGATAAAGTCCAGCGCATAGTCGCAGGAGATATCCGGGCCGTACTTGCCCTGAAAATCTTCGACCGCTTCCCCGTTGCGAATCATCAATGGATCTTTGTAGCGAGAGCCTCGTTTCATGATCTGCCAGAGGCAATGTTCATCGAATCCCGCCTGGTTGGGCAGGTTGCCGGTCCCGCGCACCTCGACGCTCTGATTGACGCTGCCATACAACTGCCACTTGCCCACGACGCAAGTGGCGTAGCCGCACCCCTGCAAAAGATGGCCGAATGTTTTCTGGCTCGGATCGAGGACGCCGAAGTTGGTGTAGTTTCGGAAGTTGTACTGGCCCGTCATGATCTTCACGCGCGAGGGCGTACAGAGCGGCTGGGAATAGCAATGCTCAAAACGCATACCGGTGCACGCCAGCTTATCAAGGACGGGGGTCTTGTACGATTGGCTGCCGTAACAACTCAGACACTCGTAGCCCAGGTCGTCGGCCATGATAAGAATAATGTTGGGTTTCTTCGGGAACCGCTGAGAAGCACTCAGACAACCACCCATTGTCATATATGCCGTTCCCAGGCCCGTCGCCTTGATAAATTGCCGACGATTGATTCCTGAATTCACAATCAAGCCCACCCTTTCACTGCTGAGTTATTTCTTCGGGATGCGTTTGGCTAACTGATCCTCGCCCGGCGTCACATTCGCCAGATGCAAGGCAACTTCTTTTTGAATCTCCGCGAGAACTTCCGGATGCGCTTTGGCAATATTAAACTTCTCGGAAGGATCGTGGCCGAGGTGATACAGTAAAGGCGGATCGTGCCGCACTTCCTTGTCCCTTCCGTAAGCCGACTTAGTGATGAAATGAGCCTTGTAAAAACCTTTCCGTATCGCCCAGAGCTTTGCGCCCCGGTAATAAAACACGGTCTTGCGCGGACTTGGTCCGGTTCCGAAAAGCGCGGGGGACAAGTCCAGGCCATCCACGACCCGGTCGTCCGACACCTTTGCCCCGGCCAGCGTCAGAATCGTCGTGTATATATCCATCGTGGCGCCCATGCCGTTGACAACGCCGGGTCTGATTTTTCCCGGCCACCACATAATACAAGGCTCGCGCATTCCGCCTTCGAACGTGCAGCCCTTGCCTTCTCGGAGCAGACCTGCGGAGCCGCCATGCTCGTTGAAGATCAGCCACGGTCCGTTGTCCGAGGTAAAAACGACAAAGGTATTTTCAGCGAGGCCTTCGAGCCGGAGGGTATCAAGGATCCGTCCGACGCCCCAGTCGATCTCTTCGATGACGTCGCCGTACAGGCCGCGCAGGCTCTTGCCTCTGAATCTCTGCGAGACGAACAACGGGACATGAGGCATGCTGTTGGCCAGGTAGAGGAAAAAAGGTCTTTTCTTATTTTTCCTGATGAACCGGACACCCTCCTCGGCGTAGCGTTTGGTGATAGTGTTTTGGTTCGCCGGGCGCTCGATGATCTTTTCGTCCCGCATCAGAGGAACGTTCCAGTATTCGATTTTCGGTTCGAGAAACGCCTGCCGCCCCTCGCCGGCGACCCTGTCCATGTCGTTGCTGTAGGGAATACCGAAGTAGGAATCGAAGCCGTTATTGGTCGGCAGGTACGGCGGCAAATGCCCAAGGTGCCATTTTCCGATGCAGCCCGTCGAGTAGCCTTCGCTCTTGAGCGCTTCGGCGATAGTGACCTCGCTCTGCGGCAGGCCGGAGGCTGAATCGGGAAACAGGACCCGTCGTTTGTCGCTACACATGCCGCTGCGAATCGGAAGTCTGCCGGTCAGCAGCGCCGCCCGGCTCGGCGTGCATACCGAAGCCCCGACGTAAAAGTTGGTCCACTTCTGGCCCTCCGCGGCCATTCGGTCCAGGTGGGGCGTGTGAATCGTCGGGTGGCCGTAACAGCCCAGGTCACCATAACCCAGATCATCGCAAAAGATGATAACGAAATTCGGTTTCTTCGAGGACGTCTTGCTTGTGCCGGATTTGTCGGAGCTCATGCAACCCGGCAGGGCAAGGGCGCCGGCGGCAACGCCCAGAGCTTGGAGGAATTGGCGGCGGTTCATGGCTGGGCTCATAGAAGGACTCCTTTGCTTGCTCATATTTTATACCCATACTATCACTGGACGTTATAATATCCCGTCGGCAGTCATCTTTCAAGGATGTGTTTTGAGCCGGGATCGAGTGCCGTTTTATGGAGTCTTCATCATGAGCCAATATATTGTCGCACTGAACGCGACCGGGCACATTGATGAAGCAGCGATTGGGCCTAAGGCGATGGGGCTTGTCCGTATGAATCGGATCGGTCTTGTGGTGCCGCCCGGTTTCTGCATTACGCACATGATCCTTCAGGAACATCTGGAGCAGAACAATCTTTTGACACATATCAGATCAGCTTTAGACAAACTCACCAAGGCCAAACCGGAGGATAAGGAGACACTCCTGGCAAGTCTGCGAAAGTCCATCATCGAACCGTCTCTGGCGGAAGCGATTCGCCGCCGGATAGAGAACGAGTATCGGAGGCTCGGGGCAGAGCGCATCGCCGTTCGTTCGTCGGGCACCGCCGAGGACTTGCCGGGCCATTCCTTCGCGGGGCAATACGACAGTTACCTCGGCATCGCCGATCTGGAAGATTGTTTGACCGCCATCAAAAAGTGCTGGGCGTCGTTGTGGACGCGGCGCGCTTATGAGTATCGAGAAAGGAACGGCTTCGACCATCAGAAAATCAATATGGCCGTCATCGTCCAGTCGCTCGTCGATGCAGAGGCGTCCGGCGTCCTCTTCACGGCCGATCCCATCTCCGGCGCGCGAGGAAGCATCGTGATCGAATCGTGCTTCGGTTTGGGAGAAGCGCTGGTCTCAGGCAAAGTCACGCCCGATCGATTCGTTGTTGTCCGGAATAAACTGAAGCTGTGGTCTCGCACGACATCGGAGAAGAAAATCGAGCGCAAACTGGCTGGGGACGGAACGGTCAAAGAACACATCGTGCCAAAAGAAAGATCGAATACCCCGACTTTGGACAAACGACAAATCAGGCGATTAGCGAAGCTGGCATTAAGAGTTGAGAGCGAATTCGGCAGTCCACAGGACATCGAATGGGCGATGTGTAAGAAAAAAATCTTTCTTCTTCAATCCAGGCCCATTACGGCTTTGCCGCCGGAAAAGTCCTGGGAGGACCGCCAAATCTGGTGTTGCAACCCGGCCAAAGAAGTTATGCCCGACGTCGCGACACCGATAACCTTGTCGGTCATCGACGCGATGTTGGACGCCCTTTTTGATCCGCTCTTCCGCCTGTTGTGCATGGACCGCGGAAGCCATCCCATTTACGGTCTCGTGGCCGGGCGCGTTTATTTCAACGCCAACCTCTGGGGCACCATATTCCGGAACCTGCACGTCACCCAAAAGATCGACTTCATGAAGGGAACGGGGAGCCACAAAGCCCTGCAAAAAGCCCTCGAAGGACTGCGAAACGCCTCCGACGAAGACCTGCCGGACATGAAATTCAACCGATTTAAATTCTACCTGAAAATCCCTCTGATCATCGTAGGCTCTCTTCGCCACACGCCCGAAAAAGGCCGACGGATTCTTGCAAAGGTAGGGGCCGAAACCGAGAAATGGACCCGCATAGATCCCTCCAGCCTGACTGTCGAAGAAATCACAATGTACTGCCGAGAAATTATGACAGACTTCAGCGAATTGCTGAGCCACGTGCTCTACCTGTTCAGTATGATATCGGCGATTCTGATGCTCGATATGATATGCAACCGATGGTTTCCGAACGGCAATGTAAAATCGGGAAAACTCCTCGGGGGTATCGGCGGTATGGTCGATGCGACGGCGGGTCTGGATATGTGGCGATTGGCCGTAGCGGCTCACTCAAAGACGCAAGTCAAAGATATCATCCTTTCCGACGATAATTGGAACACGATTGAAGGCAAGCTCTCCCAGACGAAGTCCGGGAGGGAATTTCTGGACCAGTGGAATCGCTTCATGCTCCGACACGGCCACCATTGCCGGGGCGAATTAGAACTCTACAACAAACGCTGGAGCGAAACGCCGGATTACATTCTCCAGTTCGTACGCAGCCATATGACCCAGATGAACGAAGTCAATGCGGTTCAAAACTTCGAAAGGGCGGCAGCCGAACGCCAGCAACTGGAAAAGCAGTATCGCAAACAACTCAAAAATCCAATTAAGCGAATGATATTCAATCATCTTCTTATCCGCGCCCAGACCGGTTCCGTCTTTCGCGAGAACGTCAAAAGCGAAGTCATTAAGCTACTGACGGCGAAACGAAAACTAATTCTCGAACTCAGCAAAAGACTTCATGACAAAAGCATCCTCGAAAATGAGGACGATGTCTTTTTCCTCAGGCATGAGGAGATTATCCCGGTTGTCAATAAGAATGCAGGCTTTAACATCCACGAAACCATCCGCGCCCGGCGCGCTGAATACGACACAAACTGTTCGATCACACCGCCCGACGTTGTCTTCGGACCATTCGATCCGGACACCTACATCCCTGAAACCATCGACGAGCATGCCGAAATTCTTAAAGGCTTTGGAGTCAGCCCCGGTATAGCCACAGGCCAAGCGCGAGTGATTCTCAGAGCCGACATGGGGCAACAGCTTTTGGCAGGTGAGATCCTGGTCGCCCCGTTCACCGATCCGGGCTGGACGCCATATTTCGTCCCGGCCGCCGCCATCGTCATGGATGAGGGCGGCATTTTTTCGCACGGTAGCATCGTCGCGCGGGAGTACGGCCTGCCCGCCGTGGTCAACGTGGGCAACGCCACCAAGATTATCAAAACCGGCCAGATCATCCAGGTGGACGGCGATCGCGGTGTCGTAAAAATACTTGAATAAATCAGTTCTTGCGAATGTCGTACGCGAAGAGCTTCTCCGAATGGCGCAGGTAGAGCCGCCCTCCGCAGATGACGGGATGCGACCAATAAAGGCCTTTTCCACCCCGAGGCAGACGAAACGAACTGACCTGATGCCACTTCTCAGGCGTAACCTCGACCAGTGACATGATGCCCCGCTCGTTCAGGCAATAGAGCATACCATCGGCATAGGTCAAAGATCCCTTGCCGTCGACTCGCCACCGCTGGTCTCCACTCTTAAAATCAAGGCAGAACCAGCCACGGGCCTCATGGCCGGCGCCGTAGAGGTGACCGTCCAGCAGCAACACGCCGCCGTGGTGGTTGTCCAGCAGATCGCTTTTCCAAAGCTCTTCCACCACGAATTCGCCACTCGTCTGCCGCTTGGGCTGCAGCATAATGCTTCCGCCGCCATATCCGCTTGACGCGTACACCCATCCGTTGCTGGCAATGACGTCGGTGGCGCTGTTGCTCCGAGCGTTGCCGAACGGATAGTCCCAGAGCAACCGCCCGTCGCCCGGAGCGAAGGCGAAGATCCGCTTGGCACTCATGGTCATGATCTGCTCCACGCCGTCGATCTCTGCGACCACCGGCGAGGAATACCCGATAGGGTCCTGGATGCTGGAATTGGCCCATACCGTGCGTCCCGTACGCTTGTCCAGTGCAACAACGTGACCGTCAGCGCCGCCGGGACAGCAGAAAAGGGAATCGCCGTGAATCAACACGGATTCACTCAAACCGTACTTCGGCCGCCCCGCCCGGAAGGTCTGAAGCACATCCACATGCCAACGCTCTTCGCCCGTTTGAAGATCGAACGAAGCCAGCCGGCCAAGCTCAGAGAGGTGATAGACCGTGTCGCCTTCGATGGTCGGCGTGCCCCGAGAGCCCGAATACGGCACGGCCCACGGCTGTCTTTCGGTAGCTTCCCATGAGATCCCGTTGATTTTCTGCCACAGGATCTTGCCCGTCATGTCCAGGGCCGTTACGTGCGTTTGCTTTTCGATCATGCCGGCTGTGAAGATGCGGTCTGCCGCGATGGCAACCGAGCTGTATCCATGCCCGATATCCGACGCGGTCCACAACAATGGCGGTCCATCCTCCGGCCAGCTTTGCAAGAGACCTTTTTCGACGGATCTATTATTCCGTTCGGGGCCATGGAAACACGACCATGACGTTGCGGCCTCGACGAGCGATGTCATCGCCGCAACAAGAAGCAGCGAGCTTATACGTCCTCGGGTTAGCATGAATGACTCCTCAACTGATATTTTCGGCTTCACTTTTTAGAATTGCTCTTCTTGCCTGTTTGAATGTCACGCCCTATCTGAGAAATCCAGGAGAAAATAATCAACGGCTCTGTCGCAACAGCCACTGATGAACGAACGCTGCGGCAAGCCAGACCGCGAAGCTCGCACAAAGCACCATCCGGGAAATCTATGAAGTAGCTCCATACTCGAAGCGAGCTTTATTCTTACTTGACGAATCTGATACTGATCGGATAGCGATACTCTTCACCGCGGCTGGATTTGACCGCCGCCATGATACAGAAAACTAAATCCGCGATTCCAATCACCGGCATCAAGATAAATCCTATACACACAAAAGCCAGTAGGCCCGAAGCCACCCACGCGATCAACACGGTAAGCTGAAAATTCAGCGCCTCCTTGCCGTGACGATCCACAAACGGCGAATCGTCTTTCTTGATGAGCCAGATAATCAGTGGACCTAAAAAACCGGTGAAGATGGCCAGGATGTGACATAACAAGGCCATATTCGTGTCATCCTTGCCGACTGATGCCGGTTCAGCTCCGGACGGTTGGGGTTCACTCACAGGCTGGTCTGTGTGTTCCGCCCCGGCATTTTCCGGAGCCTGCGGATTTTCATTGCCTTCTGCCATAGTTCGACTCCATCCACTATAACTCTAATCCGATTCCATACAGTGTTCTTCTCCTAACAAAGACCCAATGAACCGTCAAGAAGAAAAAACCTACATAGTGGTCAATCACGAAGACGAGGACCGGCGCCGCTTACATCGATCGGTTTTATACCCAACCCGAGCGCGGGCGAATCGTCCGCATAGATGACTTGTCCGTCGTTATATTGGACGAGGATCGGATCGGTCAATACGTTGTCCCGACCGGCCTCTAACGCACTGGCACCAGCCCGGCTATAGCCTTTAAGTTTACGGCGTTGGACGATTCCTTCGGCGCTGAATAACACATTACGCCGAAGCGTCGTTATCGCATCCGGATTCTCAAAGACGATCTTACCTTTGGCGTGGATGACGTTCCCCTCGAACGTGTAATCCGACGACTTGGGAAAAGTGATCCCGACATCAGCGTCGCTGATGAAAACATTATGGCGGATGGTGCTGTTACGGGCCATGTGATTGTGGGAAGGCCGAACGACGCCGATTGATAGGTTGCCCTCGACGAGAAAGTTTTCGGATCTTTCGTCGAGGTAATACGCCGAAGCGCCGTAGCCTCCCGTGTCGATAATGTCCCGGATGAAATTGCCCTGTAGCACGAGTTCTTTGCCGGCGAAGCAATAGATGCCACCACCGTCGTGCAGCTCCCGCATCGCACGGTAGATAAGATTGTGCTCGATACGGTTCCTTTCGCCGCCGCAATTGATCGCGGTATAGGTGCAATCATGGATTTCGTTATGACTGATCCGGCAATCCTTGCCACCCCCTTGAAGAGCGATAGCGCTGGGATAGGTCAGGCCGATATCGTGGATATGATTGTCAGTAACGATACACTTGGTTCCCCGGCACCGGATGCCGCACGCGCCGACGTGGTGAACGTGACATCTTTCGATATGCAGGTTGTTGCCCGAAGCCTTGATTCCCTGGCCGCCCACGTTGACAATGTCCAGTCCAATCAGACGGCAGTTCTCGGCAAATGTGACAGAGACTGCTCCATCATACCGGCCCGCCCCGAAGCCGCCTGTCTCAAGGGGTGTCGTTGTCACCGAGAGGGTAAGGCCGCGAAGGGTGATGTCCTCGACGGGGCTTTCTTTCGTGCCCTGAATGCGAATGATGGATTCGATGGTCGGAGCGACGACCTCCGCCTCGGCCATATCCTCTCCGGGCAGCGGCCAATAGACCAGCTTGCCGTCTGTACGGTCGAGATACCACTGACCCGGCTGTGTCATTCCCTCACGGATATTCCAGATCACGTATTTATTGACGCCGAACGCCCCCGGCGGGTGGCCGGAGGGCTTGGCAAAAGTCAGCGTCCGGGATTCGCTGTCCATCGCCTTCAAGCCGACCAGCGACTCGTCCCACATATGGTAGATGGTGATTTCTGCGTTGTGGACATCCAGCCAGGGACCGACATCGCCGGGGCGGTATGTCAACGTCGTGAGCTCCTGACGTGTCGGCTTGCGCTGCCAACCACCGCCCGTGGTGCTCATCCAGCGAACATCGAAGCGGTTTGCGTGCGTAAAAAATCCCTTCTCAGGCAGCCGGGCGCGCTGGCAGAAGCGCCCGTTCACAATCAGCGCACGAAAATCCCATTGCCGTTCTTTGACGCCGGGCAGGGCAATGGAATAGAACTTCCGTCCATCCTTTTTCCATCTGCCAATTTTCCTTCCGCCATAAAGACACACATTGGCTCTCGGCGCCGGTTCTATGGTTAAGCCCGTATCGCGGTTATCCAGTACGAGCGGCTCATCGAAGTAATATTGTCCGGCTTGTATAACGATCTTGCGTGTCAGGCCAGCTTTAAGCCTTCGGGCGGCGCGGCATGCGGCCTGCAACGTCGCAAACGGACCATCGGTTCGTTCATCATTAGGAATCGATAGCCGTCCCGACCAAGAGTCGTTGCCATTCACGGCGACAAAAAAGACACCCTCTTTGACGCCAACGACTTGAGCAGCCGCTGGTAAGGAACCGATGGTGAGAACGACCAGGGATGAAACAAAAAGACAGTGTATTTTCATCACTTTATTCCTCTGGCGGATTCCGGCAGCCAGACTGCCATCTCGTTCTTACTTCGGTGCGCCCAGGCGTAATAGGGAATGGCCGTGATAGCAATATCCTTCAAGACCGTTTCCCCATTGACATCCGGCCAGCGAATCTTTCCCTGACCCGTAATGGTCACCACACCGCCTAATAAGTCATCGCGGTATTGCGTCTCAAACACCGCATCAGGGGGCAAAACAAGGTTCGCCACGCCTTTCGGATTATCCGCTCCCTCAAAACAGTACACAACGGGTCCCCGCTGGAGAGCGATACGCCCCGCGTTGGTCTTGACTTTCCTGTGGGATCGCACCCGGCGAACCGGCATTGGCAGATTCAACGCGATAACATCACCCACTTGCCACGCCCGTCGAATCCGTACATAGCCATTGACAATTCCCAAAGGGATCGGTTCATCGTTGACCTTGACCGTCACTTTCCGCTGGCTCCAGTCTTTGGGTCCGAGGTCCGAATAGAGGTACAGATCGCTCGGGACGGGACTCTCTTGCGTCCAGCCCGGGATACGAATGCACACCGTAAACGCCTTCCGGGCGGTACCGGCGTCCGGCTCGATCATGATCTTGACGAGCCCCTCCCACGGATAGCGCGTCTGCTGCGTCACGCGTACGGGATGCTCACCCATCCGGATCGTCGCGTTGCCGCTAACGAAGAGGTTCACGTACAGGCTATCCCGGCTCTGCGCGTACGCATATCCCGGCAGAGACGGCAAGAAACGCACGATGTTCGTCGGGCAGCAGGCGCAGCCGAACCACGGGCTTCGCTGATACTTGCCGTCGCTGGCCAGCGGATTCGGGTAGAAGAATCTGTCGCCGCTCAGCGAGATCCCGGAAAGAAATCCGTTGTAAATAACGCGTTCCAGAACGTCGATGTACTTGGCATCGGCG